>OKRU01002294.1_pt1 | contig 17316 bp, 12 predicted proteins | sample 1601131 | NCBI WGS metagenome assembly OKRU01 (sample SAMEA3541558, study PRJEB24748) | human gut metagenome | biome: human gut; feature: human-associated habitat; material: faeces | place: China | collected 2012
GTCGCCCGCTTCCAGCAGACGGGCCAGATAGTGCAGAGCCGCATCCGGGTCAGAGCCGCGAATGGATTTTTGCAGCGCGGAAAGAAGGTCATAGTGATTGTCCCCATCCCGGTCTGCCCGCATGGCGCTTTTCTGGGTCACGGCTATGGCATCGGTCATAGTCAGCGGCAGCGTATCCCCCTGGGGCACGGCTGCGGAGAACAGGACCTCAATGGCGTTCATGGATTTGCGCAGATCGCCGCCGCTGGCCCCTGCAATATAGTCAAGAACCCCATTCTCCGGCACGGCTTTCAGACCGGTGCGCTTTTCCATAAAGGCGACCGCCCGCTCCACCGCTTTCAGCGCCGCCTCCTTGGTGATCTGCTTGAACTCGAACACCGTAGACCGGCTCAAAATGGCGTTGAACACATAAAAATAGGGATTTTCCGTGGTGGAAGCAATGAGGGTAATTTTTCCGTTTTCGATGTATTCCAGAAGGGACTGCTGCTGCTTTTTATTAAAGGACTGAATCTCATCCAGATACAGCAGCACGCCGTTGGGAGCCATGAAGGTATCCAGCTGGGAGGTGATCTCCCGGATGTCTGCCGTAGAAGCAGTGGTGGCGTTGAGCTTGAAGAGCGTCCGGTTAGTCTGCTTGGCGATGATATTGGCAACGGTGGTCTTCCCGGTGCCGCTGGGGCCGTAGAAAACCATATTGGGGATTTTCCCGGATTCAATCAGGCGGCGAAGTACTGCGCCCTTTCCCAGAATATGCTCCTGCCCCACCACATCGTCCAGGGTTTCGGGCCGCAGGAGGTCGGCCAAAGGTTGGTACACAAGCAACCCCTCCTTTCTAAAAACAGTACAAAGGGGCGGCAAGGATGCCGCCCCAGGAAAATCTTAAAATGTTGCGACATCCGGGTCGGCGGGCTCCGCGCCGGTTTCCACGGAAATGGCAGTCAGTACAGGTCCCACATCGCCCTTGTACAGGGGGTGCTTCTCTGCGCCGATCTTGGCGGTGACCCAGACCCAGGAGCGGGATTCCAGACTTCCTGCCCCGGCATAGCGGCAGGGAATGCCGCAGAACTGGATATCCTCCACACAGCAGGTCATGACGAACCGGCCGGGAGCGAACATTCCGTTTTTGTCCCTGCGGAGCATGGCAACCTGGCCCTTGAAATGGACGGTCTTTCCGTCGTATTTCTGGGGCTCCTCGGATACATCCCGATACCACAGGGCATAGTCCTCATCCTTGATCTCAATGACGGGGGCATTGATGTCAAAGGGCAGCGGGTCTTCAATCTCATCGAACTTGGTTGTACCGTCGGTGTAGTCATAGAGAATGTCAATGCGGCGGTTGGCAGCTCTGGCCAGCTTATGGAAGGGCATGACGTCCTGGCCCGGGGCCATCCGGTTGAAGACCACCATCTGGGCGCCCATCAGCTTGTCCATAACCAGATTGCGCATATTGGCGTTATAGGTCATAAAGGTGGTGGCATCCGCGAACATGACCTCCTGGGCGATGGCCCAGGAATCCGGGAAACGCATATAGAGGTCCCCTACCTGCTGCATACCGTTCAGCTCAGCAACCACGCGCTCGACCTTATACTTCTTCTGGAGGGCTTTCAGCTCCTCCGTGGTCACCGTCTGCTGATCCAGAACCTCCAGGTAGACATTCTTCTTGGGATAGGTGGAGAGGTCATATTCCTCTTCTCCCTCCTCAAAGATCAGCACCAGCGTCCGCTCGCCGGCATTGAACCGGGGATCTTCCAGAGTCTCCTGGATGAACTTGGTCTTGCCGGAATCCAGAAAGCCCGTAAAGGCATATACAGGAATCTGCTGCATGACCATGGCTTACACCCCAAACAGCTCGGCAATGCCCTTTTCATCCAGCTTGGAGCCGATGACGCAGAGCTTGCCGGTGACATCGGCGCTGCCGGTACGGACATTGTGCTCCTCGGGCACATAGTCGAAGTGAATCCAGGTGCCGTCCACGGCAGGCAGAATACCCTTGGCCCGGAGAATTGCGCCGTAGTCCCCGGAATCCAGCGCCTTCAAAGCATTCTCAACGGTCTGCTTCTCGAACTTCCGGGCAGTTTCGGTGCCCCAGGAGGTGAAGACCTCATCGGCATGATGGTGATGATGGTGGTGATCATGGCAGCCGCAGGTGCAGTTCTCGTCATGCTCGTCCTCATCATGGTGATGGTGGTGCTCGTGCTCCTCGTGATCGTGGCAGCAGCAGTGGCCGCCATGGTCATGATGATGCTCGTGCTCGTCATCATCCTCATCGTGGTGATGATGGTGCGCATGCTCATCATCCTCATCGTCGTGATGATGGTGGTGATGGTGCTCATCCTCATCGTCGTCATCATGGTGATGATGGTGGTGCTCTTCCTCTTCTTCCTCGGCTTCCAGCCGCTCGGATTCCAGCTTGGCCAGCTCGGCAGCCAGGGAGGCCTTGCCCTCCATGGCGGAGATCAGCTGCTCTCCGGTGAGCTCGCTCCAGGGCGTGGTGATGACGGTAGCAACGGCGTTGTGCTCCCGCAGAATCTCTACGGCAGCATCCAGCTTGGCCTGGGGAATGGAATCGGTACGGGACAGGATGATGGTGGAGGCAGTCTCCACCTGGTTATTGTAGAATTCGCCGAAGTTCTTGGTATAGACCTTGACCTTGCCCGCATCCACAACGGCCACGGTATAGCCCAGGGTCACATCAGGGCCGGTGACCTTGTTCACAGCACCGATCACATCGGACAGCTTGCCCACGCCGGAGGGCTCGATGATGATCCGGTCGGGGTGGTACTCGTTGATCACCTTGGTCAGGGCCTTGCCGAAGTCACCCACCAGAGAGCAGCAGATGCAGCCGGAGTTCATCTCCGTAATATTGATGCCGGCATCCTGCAGGAAGCCGCCGTCAATGCCGATCTCACCGAACTCATTCTCAATCAGCACCAGCTTCTGGCCCTTGTAGCCCTCGGCAATCATCTTCTTGATCAGCGTAGTCTTGCCAGCGCCCAGGAAGCCGGAGTAAATATCAACCTTTGTCATAAATAACACCTTCCATTTTTATTCCGCCCAGCGGAAAATCCAACCGGGTAATATACATACTTTATGAGTATAGCACATTTGATTGAAAAAATCCATATCTTCCCAAATTTTTTACAATTGCAAAAGCAAAACCCCTTTCCGTGGCGAGATCAACACCATCCGGGGCAACGCGGACCGGATGCTGGCCCGGGAGGAAACCATGCTGTCCCCCTGCATGGCAGAGGATATGGACAAGGTGCTGCCCGTGATCTCCCGGAACGGCTCCGATTCGGCCATGCTGGACAGGAACGGCCTGCGCCCTGCCCGGTACTATATCACCAAAGACCGGCGGCTGATTGCCGCGGGGGTTGTGGGCTGCCAGAGCTATGTGGCAGAGGCCTTTGGTCTTCCTCGGGACAGCCGGGGCAATCTGGTCACTGAGAACTACATGACCCCCACGGAAGGCATTTTTGCCGCCGGTGACTGCCGCAGAGGCCAGAGCCTGGTGGTCTGGGGCATTGCCGAGGGCCGCGCCTGCGCCAGAGCGGTGGACCAATATCTGATGGGGTATACAAATATGCTTTAGCTGCAAAAAATGTCCTGCCGGGGTCACTTCATTCCGGCAGGACACGTTTTATGGCTTTTTCTTGGAAAGAGGGCCTTCGAACCGGTCCTTTTCCGTGTGGGTTGGAATCTCGGTGGGATACTCTCCACTGAAGCAGGCATGGCAGAAGTTATGGGAGCCAATCATCTGGGCCAAATCCTCCAGCTCCAGATATCCCAGGGAATCCGCCCCGATGATCCGGGCTATTTCAGGAACGGTATGTTGGCAGGCAATCAGGTGCTCCCTGGAATCAATATTCGTGCCATAGTAGCAGGGATTGCGGAAAGGAGGCGATGAGATCCGCATATGAATTTCGCTTGCCCCAGCTTCCCGCAGCAATCCTACGATCTTCCCGCTGGTGGTTCCGCGAACGATGGAATCGTCGATCAGCACGATGCGCTTGCCCCGGACCTCCTCACAGATGGGGCTCAGCTTGATCTTCACCTGGTCCAGGCGCTGCCCCTGACTCGGAGAAATGAAGGTCCGGCCGATGTATTTGTTCTTGAGAAAGCCCAAGGCAAAGGGAATGCCGGATTCCTCGGAATAGCCCAGAGCCGCATCCAGTCCGGAATCCGGAACGCCCACCACAATATCCGCATCCACCGGGTGCCGCCTTGCCAGCAGCCGCCCCGCATTCTTCCGCGCCCCATGGACGCTGATGCCATCCATCACCGAATCCGGGCGGGCAAAATAGATATACTCAAAAATGCAGGCGGTCTGGCTGCATCGGCCACAATGGGAAGTATCGGAATGCACGCCGGTTTCATCGATGGTAATGATCTCACCGGGCAGGATATCCCGCTCCGGCTTGGCACCGACCGCGCTCAGTGCGCAGCTTTCCGAGGCTACAATGTAGGTCCCGTCAGCGGTTTTTCCGCAGCACAGCGGACGAAAACCCCTGGGGTCACGGGCTGCGATCAGCTTGGCCGAGGACATCATAACCAGGGAGTAAGCTCCCTCCATCTGATACATGGCGCAGCTGACAGCCGCCTCAATGGAGGGCGTTTTTAGCCGCTGTTGGGTGATGATATAGGCGATGATCTCCGTATCGCTGGTTCCGTGAAAAATCGCGCCGCCCATTTCCAGAGCGCTGCGCAGCTCGAAGGCATTGCTCAGATTGCCGTTGTGGGCCAGAGCCAGCTTGCCCTTCATATGGTTCACCACAATGGGCTGGCAGTTTGCCCGGTTGGTGGCACCGGTGGTTCCGTAACGCACATGGCCCACGGCCATGGTCCCGCAAGGGAACTGCTCCATCACGTCACGGGTGAACACATCCCCCACCTGCCCCAGATCCCGGTGGGTGGTGAAAACGCCGTCCTCATTGACGACGATGCCGCAACTCTCCTGGCCCCGGTGCTGCAAAGCATACAGCCCATAGTAGGCCAAATCCGCCAAGTTCTGCGGCTTTGGGGACCAGGCACCGAAGACGCCGCACTCCTCATGAATCTCCTGCATAGAATCCTCCTTTGGTCAAAAAAAGAGACGCCTACCCGGGCAGAGCATAGCTCTGTCTGGATAAGCGTCCTTGCTTTTCTGCTTTATTTTACCACGTTGCCGATTTCAAGTCAAATACAGGATGCTTTCCCTGCAAAAATCTGTAAGAAACAGCCACTTCCTTCTCCGACTTTCCGGAACAATTGGGCGTTTCCGACAAACAGGGGCTACAGTTCCAGAAAATTCGGCTCCCTGCGGGAAAGCAGGCTCAGGTCCTGCAATTGTGCCGCCTGAATGGGCTGCGCCCCCAGCTGCACCAGGGCCTGAGCGCCCTCGCTGCCGTCGTCCAGAACCCGGACGGGCGTCCATCGGTTCTGGAGATTCCTGGCAGTGCCGTTCCAGGTTCCGCCCTGCCCTGCCCTGCTCTGAGCCACCAGCACCACCTGGCCAAGAGCATGGATCACCCGGTTGCGCCGCAGCGCCCGCAGGGTGGAAAAGGGCATATCATAGTCCTCTTCGCTGAGGTAGAGAACATTGGGCTGCTCCAGGTGGCTGTGCAGAGCATCCGCCACAACGCTGATGACCTGGCCGCCGCTATCCAGGCAGCCGGCCTGGGCAGCCTGATCGGCTCCCGACGCATTGCCGGACACCAGCACAAAGCCCTGCCTGGCGGCCTGGCGGCCTGCCTCATAGGCAAAGTCCCGATTTTCCGGCCGCAATACACGGCAGCCCACGGCAGCCACCTTTGGCCGGTCCAGCAGCTCCAGCGCTCCCTTTGCCCAGAGGCAGCCGGGACTATCCAGCCCCAGCTTCTTCCGCACGGCGGCGGGATAGCGCAAATCCCGGCGCTGAATGGGCGTACACCGGCGTGCCTTCGCTTTCTGCAAGTACCGCTCCAGCAGAGCCTGATCCTCCAAAAGCGCCAGGATATGCTGAGCACCCTCCGAAGAAAAGCCCAGCTCCAGCAGCGTCTTCTCTGTCAGCTCACCCTCTGAAAAGGGGCCGCAGTCCATAACCCGCCGGGCAAGCAGCCGCAGCTGCGCCGTTGTCAGAGGCTTTCGGTCCGGATTGCCCAGATGGCTGCACAGCAGCAGAAAGCCGTAGTTTTCCATCAGCGGAATCTCCGCTTGGGCGCAGGAGGAGCTTTGACCTCTTCCTTCGTCAAAACGCCATCCTCAGAAAGGGCCATGGGCTGGATGGTGTAGTTGGAGAACTTGGCAATCTCGTCCAGCTTGGCCTTTTCCGGGAAATTGCCGATGATGCTCCAGGCAATGCCCTTGCGCTTGGCCCGGCCTGTACGGCCGATGCGGTGGACATAGTATTCGTTCTCCTCGGGAACGTCAAAGTTGATGACGCAGTCCACATCGTCTACGTCAATGCCACGGGAAGCCACGTCCGTGGCAATCAGCACAGGCAGCTTGCCGCTGCGGTAGCGCTGCATGGTCTTCTCCCGCTGCTGCTGGCGGATGTCGCCATGGAGGCATTCGCAGTCCAGCCCGGCCCGCTGGAAGTCGTCGCACAGCCGCTGGCACATATGCTTGGTATTGCAGAAGACCATCACCCGTTCGTAGCCCTGGCTCTTGATAAGGCGCAGGGTGGTTTCCGCCTTTTCCAGGGGCGTGCAGGTCAGGCTGTACTGGTCGATATCCGGCCGGTCCTCCTGCTTGGGCTCCACGGTGATCTCCACCTCGTCCCGCTGGTACATCCAGGAAACCGTCATAACCTCCTGGGAGATGGTTGCGGAGAACAGGCCCAGGTTTTTCCGATTCTTGACCTTCTCGATGATCCGGGTCACATCCTTGAAAAAGCCCATGTCCAGCATCCGGTCCGCCTCGTCCAGGACCACGGTCTGGATCTTATCCAGGCGAATGGTCTTCCGGTTATAGTGGTCCATCAGTCGGCCGGGGGTTGCCACAACGATCTGGGGCTTCTTTTCCAGGGCCTTGATCTGCCCGCCGATGCCCGCGCCGCCATAGAGCACCGCCACGCGGATATTGTGGAAATAGGTCAAAAGGCCTCTCAGCTCGTCGCCGATCTGGATGGCCAGCTCCCGGGTGGGGGCCAGAATCAGGCCCTGGACCTCTTCACTTTCCGCATCGATGTGCTCGATCATGGGGATGCCAAAGGCGAAGGTCTTTCCCGTGCCCGTAGGGGCCTTGGCGATTACATCCCGCCATTGCAGAAAATAGGGAATTGCTTCCGCCTGGATGGTTGTGGGGTAGCCATAGCCCTTCTTCTCCAGCGCTTTCAGCATGGCATCGGACAGGCCCAGGCTTGCAAAGGTAATATTGCTTTCTTCCATAATTTTTCAATCCTTTATATTTGCTCAATTGCAATCATTCTACCATTCTTTTCGGAAATTTGCAAGGCTTCCGCATTTCTTCTTTGCAATTTCGAAAGTTTGTGGTAGAATGGGCTTGATTTTGCGAAAAGGAGAATACCCATGCAGTCCATTGTAGAGATTCTTGCCCAGGAATTGGGGCAAAAGCAGCAGTATATTGAAAATGTGGTAAACCTCATTGACGAGGGCAATACCATTCCGTTTATCGCCCGTTACCGCAAGGAAATGCACGGGGCTATGGATGACACCACCCTGCGGAATCTGGAAACCCGCCTGACCTATCTGCGCAATTTGCAGCAGCGGCGGGACGAGGTAAAGAAATCCATTGAAAACCAGGGCAAGCTGACGGAGGAACTATCCGCCGCCATTGACAACGCCTCTACCATGACCGAGGTGGAGGACCTGTACCGGCCCTACAAGCAGAAGCGGCGCACCCGTGGCTCCATTGCCCGGGAAAAGGGATTAGACCCTCTGGCACAGGCCATCTTTGCCCAGGACGGGCAGGATATTGAAAAGCTGGCCCAGGGCTTTCTGGATGAAGAAAAAGGCGTTGCAACGGTGGAAGAGGCCATTGCAGGTGCCAGCGACATCATTGCGGAAAACCTCTCCGATGACGCCGAAATCCGCAAGAATCTGCGCGCTCTGGTCATGCGCCGGGGCAGTCTGGTGAGCAAGGCCGACGACCCGGACACCGACACGGTGTATAAACTCTATTACGATTTCAACCAGAGCATCACCAGACTCATGGATCACCAGATTCTGGCCATCAACCGGGGTGAAAAAGAGGGCATTCTAAAGGTGAGCATCACCCTGCCCGGCAATGATGGCCCGGCCCTGGTGTGCCGCGCCGCACTGAAGCCCACCATGCAGGTTTCTACGCTTGTCAAGACTGCCGCAGAGGACGCCTACGACCGACTGATCTTCCCCTCCATCCAGCGAGAGATCCGCAACGAGCTGACCGACCGGGCAAGCAAAGGAGCCATTGCCAACTTTGCCCTGAATCTGAAACCCCTGCTGATGCAGCCCCCTGTCAAAGGCTTCGTAACCATGGGGCTTGACCCCGGATACCGGAACGGCTGCAAGGTCGCAGTGGTGGACGCTACGGGCAAGGTGCTGGACACCGCCGTGGTGTATCCCACCTTCTCGGAGAAGAAAAAGCAGGAGGCCATCGCCGCCCTGTCCCAGCTCATGCGCAGGCATGGCGTGAAGCACATTGCCATCGGCAACGGCACCGCCTCCCGGGAAACGGAGGCCATGGCCGTGGAGCTGCTGCGTTCCTTCCCGGATGCCAGCTATATGATCGTCAACGAAGCCGGTGCCTCCGTCTACTCTGCCTCTCCCCTGGCCGCCGAGGAATTCCCGGAATACGATGTCAATCTGCGCTCCGCAGTTTCCATTGCACGGCGGCTCCAAGACCCCCTGGCTGAGCTGGTCAAAATTGACCCCAAGGCCATCGGTGTGGGACAGTATCAGCACGACTGCCCCCAGAAGGAGCTGGACGAGGCCCTGGGTGCCGTGGTGGAAGACTGCGTCAATGCCGTGGGCGTGGACGCCAATACCGCATCGAGAAGCCTTTTGCAGCAGGTGTCCGGCCTGACCGCTGCCACCGCCAAGAATATCGTTGCCTATCGGGAGGAGAACGGCCCCTTTACCGCCAGAAGCCAGCTGAAAAAGGTGCCCAAGCTGGGACCGAAGGCCTTCGAACAGTGCGCGGGCTTCCTGCGCATTCCGGAAAGCAAGGAGGTTCTGGACAACACCGGCGTTCATCCGGAATCCTATGCCGCCGCAAAGGCTCTGCTGAAGCTGCTCCCCTGTGAGGACCGGGCCAAGCTTCCCAGGCTTTTGGAGGACTACGGCATCCAAAGAGCCGCCGAAAGCTGCGGCGTCGGCGAGCCAACCCTGCTGGACATCGCCAAAGAGCTGGCAAAGCCCGGCAGAGACCCCCGGGACGAGCTGCCGAAGCCCATCCTGCGCAAGGACGTTCTGGAAATGAAGGACCTGAAGCCCGGCATGGTTCTCACGGGTACGGTGCGCAACGTCATCGACTTCGGCGTGTTTGTGGACATCGGTGTCCATCAGGACGGCCTGGTGCACATTTCCGAAGTCTGCAATCGGCGGCTGAAGCACCCCAGCGAGGCGGTTCAGGTTGGCGACATTGTGGATGTGGTGGTGCTCAGCGTGGACGAAAAGCGGCACCGCATCAGCCTGAGCATGAAGCAGGCGAAAAAGCAATAAAAAGGCGATTCTTTCCGGGAAAAGCACGACAATTGCAATCGTCGTGGGGAATATGTGGCATACTTGACATATTTTCAAAAATATTATATAATTGCCTGGAAGAATCCCGAAGATTGGAGCTTTTATTATGAAAAAGTTGATCCACTTTCTGGTGCCGCTGCTGCTGGTAATTCTGGTAATTGCCAGCATCGGCTGGTATCTGTTTGTATACGACCGGGCCTTCACCCGGGATATCCTGCTGCAGCAGGCGCGAAACAACGACCTGAAAGGCAACACCAGTCTGTCCTCCTGGTTCTATAACATGGCCTACAGCTTCTCCGGGCAGGATGAAAACGTGGCCATTGAGCTTGCCAACCAGTACAAGGCCTCCGGCAACTACACCAAGGCCGAGGTGACGCTCTCCAAGGCCATCCGGGACGGTGCAACCAAGGAGCTCTATACGGCACTGTGCAAAACCTACGTAGAGCAGGACAAGCTGCTGGACGCCGTCTCCATGCTGGCAAACATTCCGGACGCCTCCATCAAGGCGGAATTGGAGGCCATGCGGCCCACCGCCCCCGAGGCGGACTACCCCTCCGGCTACTACAGCCAGTATATCAGCGTGGCCCTCTCCTCTTCGGAGGGCACCCTCTACTACACCACAGACGGAGATTACCCCTCCATTGCCGATGCACCCTACAGTGCGCCCATTGAACTGCCCCTGGGTGAAACCCAGATTTACGCCATCAGCGTTGGGGACAACGGGCTTGTAAGCCCCGTAACCATTCTCGGCTATACCATTGGCGGCGTGATTGAACCCGCCTTCTTTATGGATACCTCCATGGAGCAGGCCATCCGCACTGCCCTCGGCTACGACGCGGACCATGTGCTCTACACCAACGACCTGTGGCAGATCACAGAGCTGGAGGTTCCCACGGAGGCAACCACTCTGGAGGACCTGAGCTATTTGACCTACCTGGAAAGCCTGACAGTCAGCGGCAGAAACATGAGCAACCTCCAGAATTTCGAGGGCCTGACCCATCTGAAAAAGCTGAATCTCTCCGGCTGCCGCTTTCCTGCGGAAAGCTTGGCCACCATTGCGGAGCTCCCCCAGCTGACAGAGCTGAACATCTCCAATTGCGGCCTCAGCACCCTGTCCGGTCTGGAAAAGGCCACTTCCCTAAAAATTCTGAACGCCGGCAACAATACCATCCGCAATCTGGAGCCCCTGTCCGGTATGGGCCAGCTGACGGAGCTGTATTTGCAGCACAACGCCGTCACGGATTTGACGGTAGTCGGTTCTCTCTCCAACCTCTCGGTTCTGGATGTATCCTACAACGCCCTGAATAGCATTGCGCCGCTGTCCGGCAGCATTCGCCTGACGAAGCTCAACGCCGCCAACAACCAGATTTCCGATGTGAGCACCGCATCCTCCCTGCCCATTCTGGAGGAGCTGCAGCTGGACTACAACAGCCTGTCCGACATTTCCGGCCTATCCGGCTGCACCAACCTGACGACGCTGACCGTCTCCAACAATCAGATTACCGACCTGAGCGCAATCGCCGGTCTCAGCAAGCTGCAAAAGCTGAACTTCTCCTACAACAGCGTTTCCGCCCTGCCGGAATTCTCCGGTGACAGCGCCATGCAGGTGATTGACGGCTCCTACAACGCCCTGGAATCCATTGACAGCATCGCAAAGATGGCGGATATCTCCTACGTCTACATGGATTACAACAAGCTGACCAGTGTAGACGCTCTGGCGGACTGCTTCCATCTGGTCCAGATCAATGTCTACGGAAATGCCATTCCCAGTGTTTCGGCACTGACGGAGCACGACATTCTCGTGAACTACGACCCCACCGTAGAGGAATAACCCCCATATAGCAGACAAGCCCCCAGCCATTTCCGGCCGGGGGCTCTTTACGTCCTTATTGACGGATCAGCTCGTAGGAAAAGTTTTCAAAGAGAACCTTGTCCCCGATTTCGGCATCTCCCAGTATGGCCAGGGCCACATGAGACTCTGTGCCGGTGACATCATAGCGGACGACGGCATAATCGCCATCGATCTCAATGACTGTTCCAAGCATATTCTTTTTCCTTTCTGAAAAACCCGTCCCCGGAAACCGGGGACGGGCGATTTCATTTACGAGGGAGCGATGTACCGGGAATCAGTCCTTGTACATCTCAACCAGCTTCAGCAGGTGCTCGTAGCGCTCCTTAGCAGCGGCCTCGTTCTTGGGGAACAGCTCCTTGGCGCGCTCGGGGAACTCACGGGTCAGACGGCTGTAACGAGCCTCGTTCATCAGGAACTCCTGATAGCCATCCTTAGGAGCCTTGGAATCCAGAGTGAACTTGCCGGTCTCCTTGGAGGGATCGAAGCGGAACAGGTTCCAGTAGCCGCACTCGACAGCCTTCTTCATCTCAGCCTGGCAGTTGGTCATGCCGCCCTTGATGGAGTGCATCTCGCAGGGAGCATAGCCGATGACCAGAGAAGGACCGTTGTAAGCCTCAGCCTCGGTGATGGCCTTCAGGGTCTGAGCCTGGTTGGCGCCCATGGCGACCTGAGCAACGTAAACATAGCCGTAGCTCATTGCGATCTCAGCCAGGGACTTCTTCTTGGTTTCCTTACCGGAGGCAGCGAACTGCGCAACCTGGCCGATGTTGGAAGCCTTGGAGGCCTGTCCGCCGGTGTTGGAGTAAACCTCGGTATCGAAGACGAAGACATTGACGTCCTTGTTGGAAGCCAGCACATGGTCAACGCCGCCGAAGCCGATATCATAAGCCCAGCCGTCGCCGCCGAAGATCCACACGGACTTCTTGGACAGGTATTCCTTCTTGGATAGGATGTCCTTCACGGTGTCGCAGCAAACATTGGCTTCCAGATTGGCAACCAGAGCCTTGGTAGCTTCCTTGTTGGCAGAGCCATCGTTGTAGGTATCCAGCCAAGCCTGGCAAGCGGCCTTGCGGGCCTCGTCAGCGGTGTTCTCAATGACGGAGCGGACCTTGTTGGCCAGGGACTCACGGATCACGGACTGAGCGGTGTACATACCCAGGCCATGCTCTGCGTTGTCTTCGAACAGGGAGTTTGCCCATGCGGGGCCGTGGCCTTCCGCATTGACAGTGTAAGGAGCGGTAGCAGCAGGACCGCCCCAGATGGAGGAGCAGCCGGTGGCGTTGGAGATGTACATCCGGTCGCCGAACAGCTGGGTCACCAGACGAGCATAGCTGGTCTCGGCGCAGCCGGCGCAGGAGCCGGAGAACTCCAGCAGAGGCTTGTGGAACTGAGAACCCTTCACGGTGTTGTCCTGCATATCCTTCTTCTCGGATACGTGGTCGACCATGTAGTTCCAGACTTCCTGCTCAGGCAGCTCCTGCTCCTGAGGAACCATGGTGATGGCCTGAGTGGGGCAGACACCGACGCAGACGCCGCAGCCCATGCAGTCCAGAGGAGAAACCGCCATCATGTACTTGTAAACGCCCTTGCCCTTGCCGGCCTTCACGTCCACGATCTTGGCGGCGGCGGGAGCCTTGGCGGCCTCCTCCTCGGTCAGAGCGAAGGGACGGATGGTGGCGTGGGGGCAGACATAGGCGCACTGGTTGCACTGGATGCACTTGGCGGCGTCCCAGGTGGGGACGGACACGGCCACGCCGCGCTTCTCATAGGCGGAGGCGCCCAGCTCGAACTGGCCGTCCACATGATCGGCAAAGGCGGAGACGGGCAGGCTGTCGCCGTCCATCTTGCCCACGGGCTCCAGGATCTCCTTGACCATCTTCACCAGCTCGGGCTTGCCCTCCAGCTGCTTGTGCTCGGTCTCGTCCACGGCGTCGGCCCACTCGGCGGGCACGTCGATCTTCTTATAGGCGGTGGCGCCCAGGTCGATGGCCTTGTAGTTCATATCCACCACGTCCTGGCCCTTCTTCAGGTAGGAGGCCTTGGCCTTCTCCTTCATGAAGCGGATGGCGTCCTCCTCGGGCATGACCTTGGCCAGGGAGAAGAAAGCGGACTGCAGGATGGTATTGGTGCGCTTGCCCATACCGATCTCGATGGCCAGGTCAATGGCGTCGATGGTATACAGCTGGATGTTGTTGCGGGCGATGTAGCGCTTGGCATCGGCCTTCAGGTGGTGGTTCAGCTCATCGAAGTCCCACTGGCAGTTGATCATGAACACGCCGCCGGGCTTGACGTCGTTGACCATCTTGAAGCCCTTGGTGATGTAGCTGGGGTTGTGGCAGGCGACGAAGTCGGCCTTGTTGATGTAGTAGGGGCTGCGGATGGGCTTGTCGCCGAAACGCAGGTGGGAGATCGTCACGCCGCCGGTCTTCTTGGAGTCGTACTGGAAGTAGGCCTGGACGTACTTGTCGGTGTGGTCACCGATGATCTTGATGGAGTTCTTGTTCGCACCGACGGTACCGTCGCCGCCGAGACCCCAGAACTTGCACTCGATGGTGCCCTCGGCTGCGGTGTTCGGGCAGTTCTTGTCCTCGGGCAGGGAGAGGTTCGTCACGTCATCGACGATGCCGATGGTGAACTGACGCTTGGGCTCCGCCTTGGCAAGCTCGGTGTAAACAGCGAACACGGAAGCGGGCGGGGTGTCCTTGGAGCCGAGACCGTAACGGCCGCCGATGACGGTCTTGTCGGTGATGCCGGCGTTGGCCAGCGCGGTGACGACGTCGAGATAGAGGGGCTCGCCCTGTGCGCCGGGCTCCTTGGTGCGGTCGAGGACCGCGATCTTCTTGGCGGTGGCGGGGATGGCCTCGATCAGGCGCTCAGCCTTGAACGGGCGGTACAGACGGACCTTGATGAGACCGACCTTCTCGCCGTGGGCGTTGAGGTAGTCGATGACTTCCTCGGCCACGTCGCAGATGGAGCCCATCGCGATGATGACGCGGTCAGCGTCGGGAGCGCCGTAGTAGTTGAAGAGCTTGTAGTCGGTGCCGAGCTTCTCGTTGATCTTGCCCATGTACTTTTCCACGACTTCGGGGAGAGCGTCGTAGTACTGGTTGCAGGCCTCGCGGTGCTGGAAGAACGTATCACCGTTCTCATGGGAGCCGCGCATGGCGGGATGCTCGGGGTTGAGGGCGTGCTCGCGGAACGCTTTGACAGCGTCCATGTCGCACATGTCGGCGAGATCCTTGTAATCCCACACGGCGATCTTCTGGATCTCGTGGGAGGTGCGGAAACCGTCGAAGAAGTTGATGAACGGGACCTTGCCGGAAAGCGCGGCCAGGTGTGCCACGGGGGAGAGATCCATCACTTCCTGCACGTTGCCCTCGCACAGCATGGCGAAACCGGTCTGGCGGCAGGCCATGACGTCGGAGTGATCGCCGAAGATGTTCAGCGCGTGGGTCGAAACAGTACGGGCGGAGACGTGGAACACGCAGGGGAGCTGCTCAGCTGCGATTTTGTACATGTTCGGGATCATCAGCAGCAGGCCCTGAGAGGCCGTGTAGGTGGTGGTCAGAGCACCGGCGCCGAGGGAGCCGTGCACTGCGCCGGCAGCACCGGCTTCGGACTGCATCTCGACGACCTTGACCTGGCTGCCGAAGATGTTTTTCAGGCCATTTGCAGACCACTGGTCGACCAGGTCGGCCATCGGGGAGGACGGCGTAATGGGATAAATTGCCGCAACTTCACTGAAAGCATAGCTTACGTGAGCCGCAGCATTATTGCCGTCCATGGATTTCATTTTTCTTGCCATAAATGAACCTCCTATTTATTTCACCGTCAAAAAACGGTTCTTCTGCGTGTGAACGCAAAATTCAACGATGACACTATAGCACACTTTTTTCGCTATGTAAACGCCTTGTTCCCGCAAAAACATTCACTATTTTGCAACAATAGGTTCAATTCCTTTTATTTTTCGAGAACTTTTGCGAGGATTTATTGATTTTGTGCAAAATGTGCAAAAATGCGCGGAGGGGGATTTGCCTGATGCAAAAAATGTGCTATACTAATTGCAAACTGTACGATTCGATGCGAAAGAGGGAGGAAAACAGTATGGTCACAGCGGTGCGCTCGCTCGGCCTTCAGGGCATCTCGGGCTACGAGGTCACGGTGGAATGCTTTTTATCCGGGGGCCTGCCTGCGTTTGACATCGTCGGCCTTGGCGACACGGCTGTCTAAGGAATCGCGCGAGCGCGTGCGCGCGGCAGTGAAAAACTGCGGTGTGAAGTTCCCTGTCTCGCGCATCACGGTGAACCTCGCCCCCGCGGGTCGGAAAAAGGAGGGCACGCTCTATGACCTGCCCATCCTGCTCGGCATCCTTGCCAGTGCAGAGGAGATCAAGCCCCCCGCGAAGGACGCGGCCTTTGTCGGCGAGCTCTCGCTGACCGGCACGCTTCGCGCGGTGAACGGCGTTTTGCCGATGGCGATGGCCGCGGTGCGCGCGGGCATCAGGACGCTCTACGTCCCCGCGGCGAACGCAGCGGAGGCGACGCTTGCCGACGGCGTGACCGTTTACGGCGTGCCGGACGTCGTGTCGCTCGTGCAGCATTTGAAGGGTGAAAAGAAGCTCTCGCCCCAGCCGAAGTGGCAGGCGGAGCAGACCAGCGAGACCGGCCCCGACTTTTCCGACGTCATGGGGCAGGAAAATGTCAAGCGCGCGCTGGAGATCGCCGCTGCGGGCGGGCACAATATCCTGCTCATCGGCTCGCCCGGCGCGGGCAAATCCATGCTGGCGCGGTGGCTTCCGTCGATCCTGCCCGACATGACGCGAAAGGAAGCACTTGAAGCGACCGAGATCTGGTCAGTCGCGGGATTGACCGACAGCTCGCACCCGATGCTGCTGCACCGCCCGTTCCGCGCGCCGCACCACACGCTCTCCGCCTCCGCGATGACCGGTGGCGGGCAGACGCCCAAGCCCGGTGAGATTTCGCTCGCGCACCACGGCGTGCTTTTTTTAGATGAGCTCCCCGAATTCCACCGCGACGTGCTCGAGGTGCTGCGCGCGCCCATCGAGGACGGCGAGGTCACCATCACCCGCGCCGCGGGCAGTATCACGCTGCCGAGCCGCTTCATGCTCGTGGGCGCGATGAATCCCTGCCGCTGCGGTTGGTACGGCCACCCCTCGGGGCGCTGCCACTGCACCAAGCAGCAGGTGGAAAAATACGTCGAAAAAATCTCCGGTCCGATGCTCGACCGCATGGACTTACACGTCAACGTGCCGAGCGTCGAGTTCGAAGCCATGCGCCGGCGCGAAAAGGCGGAGTCCTCCGCCGACGTCAAAGCGCGCGTGAACGCCGCGCGCGACATCCAGAAGCAGCGCTTTTCCGGCACGAACATCACCTGCAACGCGCAAATGACACCCGCGATGGTGGGCGAGTTCTGCACGCTGGACGCCGCGGGCGAAAAGCTCTTAAAAGGCGCGTTCGAGCGCCTCGGCCTCACGGCGCGAAGCCACGATAGATTACTGCGCGTTGCGCGCACGATCGCCGACCTCGACGGCAGCGAGAAGATCGAGGCGCATCATCTGGCCGAGGCCATCCAGTACCGCAACACGGATATTTTACAGGGGTGAATGAGATGAAAAGGTATGACTACATCCAGTTTGGCGCGCTTTCCGTTTTGAGCCATATCGCTCAGGGCGCGGCTTTTATCCTGCTGTTCGCGGCGTTTGGAGGCACGGGGACGACCTCGTCCTTTACGTTTGCCACGCCCGTCGGGCTCGCACTTGGCGTCATCTATGTGTCGGCGCTTTCGTTCCTCTTCGGCTGGGGA
>OKRU01002303.1_pt1 | contig 17267 bp, 15 predicted proteins | sample 1601131 | NCBI WGS metagenome assembly OKRU01 (sample SAMEA3541558, study PRJEB24748) | human gut metagenome | biome: human gut; feature: human-associated habitat; material: faeces | place: China | collected 2012
GATAGCGGGCGTTTTCCCAAGTTTTACTGCGGACATTTCACCCCAAATTTCAGCTCGATGACTTTTTTGATGACCTCTACGCAGTTGTCCAGCCCAATGGCGGCGCTGTCCAGGCTGTATATTGAGTCGAGAGAATTTCACTTACAGTCATTGATTCCGGAGTAAACTCAGAAACCTCCGCTTCAAAGCCATCTTTCGGAAAACCGGTATCACAATTTAAAGTAACAGTCAAGGCTCCATCTTCAGACGTTGAGTGTATTAGTACAGTTTCACCACTTTTAATCTGCTGAATTAAATTAGTAGCTTTAGCCTCTTTTCCATCATAGACCTTCAGAATTTCATTTTTATTGGAACTCTCAAACAAATCTACTTTTGTAAAATCAATCATGACTTTCTTGCCAACAGTAGTCGGTTGAAAAGTCACTTGTCCGTTAAAATTCTCGGATATATTTCCGTCTTTACCTCCATCATCATAGAAAGCAATCGGATTAGCTCCAACACTGTAAGTAACCGGAGTTTCAGATATCAAAACAAGATTATCTATATTTATATCACCTTCCGGAGAAAGTGAAGTTTGAACTTTTTCTTCTCCATTAACTTTCAATGATGTACATGAAGCATCAATCTTATTCATTGGTGTAGCATCAGGCTTGACATCAGTAACCAACCAGAAATAATTATCACCTGAGCCCAATATCTGCATTCCTTTTACAACAAAAGATGTTGTCGCAACTTCAGTAATTTCACCAAATAAATTCTTTTCACTACAAGAGCTTCCACTACCTGTATAACAAACCTTCAAATTACTAATATCCGTAAGAGATGTTGTACCATCTAAATTAAAACTAATTTCATCTACAGAAAAAGGATTCAGACTACCATCCGTTTTTACATTCACAGCAATTATTGGTTGACCTTTCTTGCCCAAATGTGCCGAAGTGATAATACTTTGGTCAGCTACAATACCGACATAAGACATTTCTTTAGGAACCAAACTCTTCACTGTAGCTACCCAGCCTGTACCGGAAGCACTTCCTTTACAATGATAAAGAACAGATAATTTACCTTTTGTAGAAACAAATGTTTGATTAGAAAGCTTTCCGGAAAGCTCTGCTAAAGGATTTTCCGGTATATCAGAACTGTATGATGCAAATTCCACATCTCCATCATATACATAAACAGAAGCAACTCCAGATAAATCAACTTCATCAAAAGTAATCTCTATCTGCTCACCCATATTTTTAGGAACAAAACATATTTTGCCTGCATAATAAGCAACAGTATTGCCATCTTTCCCTCCCATATCATAGAATGTCAGATATCCGTCTACTTCTTTTTCACCCAAATTTCCATCTTTCTTCGGCATCGTATACTCTTCTCCGGGAGAAGACATACTCTGTGCTCCCACAAACATCGGTATACACATTAATTGCAATACAATTAAAAATGTAACAATTCTCTTCATAAGCATAATAAATTAAACGGTTTATATAGAATCTTAATAAAATCCTAAACCATTGAATAATCTTATGTCATAAGGAGATAAAAGAGATGAAAAGATATATGGCATCCCTTCAAGTTCTTACCCTTGCTCTAACTCCCGAAAGCATAAGATATTCAAGATAATGATACTGGCAGGGCTTCTGACTTATCTCTCCCCCTTCGGACGTCTTCCCGGAAATTCAGCTTTCCAGTGACACAATGTGTCCGGGTTCAACGAGAATTACAGCAGCGGGTACTGTTACCGATTCTCACGGTATTCCCTATTATGTGTTCTTTCTTGTGGATGAAAGCCACACACCAATTCAAATGCAAAGGTACACTTAAAAACGATAAGTTAAAGCAAATATAATATTTATTTTTATTCATTATCAAGAACATCATCGGCAAAAAGCAACCTGATTAGTGACAAGTGACAAGAATGACAGAGTTTTTAAAAGATATATAGTGATTAATATATAATAAGTATAGTATATATACTACTATATATTTATATACATCTATATAAGTTTATGAAAACCGCTGTCATTTCTGTCACTTGTCACTGTTTCAATCAACCTGATGTTATATAGTGAAACTATAATAAAACAAGCTATTCTTTTATGAAGCACGCTTATAAATCGAATATTTTTATCTAAATTTGCATTAGTTTAGAAAATATGAATAAAGCATTAGCTTTAACTTTTTGATATCTGAAAAATCGCCAATTTGAAGATCTGTCAAAGAAGTAAAGTCTGGTGCTCACGCTTACGGCGTGGGCTTTACTTTCTTTTATTTGACAGATCAGGTGTTTGGCGATACCTTCAGATATGAATAAAAAAAGTAAGTTCACGCTTTTTTTATGTTTCTATGCATCATGTAGTATTATGTATTACTTTTCTTGCTCCTATATCTGAAAAATCGCCAATTGAAGTAAGTATATCAGTCGGGAAAAGTTCAAGTCCTATACATAATATAAAGAATAACGACTGCATAAGGGCTTGCAGGTTATGACAGGCAAATAAAACCATGAAACCTATCGGACAACTTATCAAGGCACGATTGATGGAAAGAGGAATGACTGTTTCTCACCTCGCTCGCTTACTTTCTTGTGAACGTGCTAATCTCTACCGACTTTTCGAAAAGGACAGTATCGATACGCGATTGTTATTACGTATTTCCCGTGCTTTGGATTATGATTTCTTTCAACTGTATTCAAATGAATTACAAAAGTAAATCTGTGTATCAAATACGATACAAAAATGTATCATTTGTATCATATGTCATATAGATCTCTTTGATGCTTTTTCGCGTTCTTTGCACAATGAAAATTAATGATATTAATTTTAGATGCAAGCATTATGAAAAAATTATTTCTCCTTTTTGTAGTAATAAGTGTAATGACACTCCCCCTCTGTGCGGCAGTTAACAGTTCTACTAATGCAATGTGGGTCAATCGGCTAAAAAAGTATAATCCGGACAAATTGACCGTAGTAAGTTTCTACAATTTCATCTATATGGATGATATAACAGGGACAAAAGATTTCGTACCTGCTAATTTAGATTATATCATCTCTATAAACGGAAAAGATGTAAACACTATAGTACCCGAAGACATCTATCCTATGCTAAATGGACGCGACGGACGAGTGAGTTTGGTTTTGCACTCGATACTCCACGATGTAGACTATGACCTTGAATATACCCCCGTCAACTTGAATATGCGCGGTTTCGACGAAACATTTGAAAATTTAGATGGGGTGTTTGTCTTTAGTAGTTCAATAATAGACAACTATAAAAATAGTGGGATAGAAATTAAAACAGATGACGACATTCCCGACTGGAGCAAATTCCGTAAAGTATCTATTGTATTATCTTCATCAGATCCGCTATTAGAAAAGGAGCTTGCCAAAGAAGCTCTCAATTCTTTAATGAATAGCGGATTTCCACTCATCGTCGATGACGAAAATCCCGATATGATTCTCAAAGTATCATTCAACGAGGAAGAATCAGTTACATCCACTTATGTTCCGCAAACAACGACCTATGTTGACCGGGGAAGTAATACTTATGTAACACAAGGGAAATACGGTACTTATATAAACTCATTTAAACGCTCTCCTCAAAAAATAACTGACGGCGGTTATACTCATGAAAATATATCAAGCACTCATTTTTTAGAAGTTTCTTTGTTAGACGCAAAAAAAATGCTAGATCCAAATCAAAGCATTCCGCCAGTCCTATGGCAACTTCGCTACTCAAAAAGATTGAACTATAGTGAAAGCCTCAGTTCAGCCAGTCATAAGGTACTTAAGTATTGTCGCGCTTTCCCGGGTAGAAATGTATTTTTGCAACCTTGCAAGGCATGGTCAGGTGTTTGTTGGGATGAAAACTTTCCTATAGTAACCGACATATATAAAGATAGCCCGGCAGATAAATTGGGACTTCAGCCTGGTGATGAAATACTTAAAATCAATGGTAAGTCACGTATCGAGGTAAAATATAAAATGTATCTTAACGGAAGGTTACAAAGAGAATCTCATCCCATCTCTATTAAATTCAAAAAACAATGTTTGGGAAAATTGCTTACCGGACTTACAGATGTATTTCCATATGCCTTCCAAGAAAGTCCAATATGTAATCGTATTGAAAACAATGCTTTTTTTGATTATTGTGAAATAAGTTTTCCTGCATTTATCCACCAGGCAAACAAAAACGACACATACGAAATCAAACGTAATGGCAAAAAGATGATTTTAACAGGCAATCTCTACGATAAATGCTATTTTTTATCGGTTGATGTCAATTTCTTGAACCCAAAGAAATAATTAGAACGTGTCATTAATTTATAATCGAAAGAATATGAAAAAAGCATCAATGAGTTTTGTTATAAAACAAAGAAGAACATTATGCCTATTTTTATTAATTATACCTACTTTTCTTACAGCGCAAGATATTGTCAATATTTTCAGGGTTGGTAGTGATATTTGCGAACCGGTTACATTGAAAACATCCAAAGGTACTTATACAGTAAGAGGTAGTATTACTATCAATGGTAATCTTTCTTGGTTTGAGGCTTATGACTGTCAGAAAAGACAGATTGTGAATCCGGGAGGTTCTACATCTATACGTAGTGGACAACCCACCGTACGCACTTATGTTCTCAAAACTTTATACCATGACAGTAGTTCCGGTACATCAGGCAATACTAATACTTACCGTAGAGAAGTCCAGGAAAATACGGTTAATGTAGTAGAAAATGCAGTTTCCAACTTGGGTAGCAGTATGGGGCGAATGGCTTATTCGGGCATGAGATACTCGGCTGTAGGCTATCCTAATCTTACATTTAATTTAGGTGCTTCGCATATGTATGGTGAATTCGCCCGGTTAAAAGCGTGCCTTGGTAATGCAGGAGGTTTTATTCTTTATGGTGGAGTAGGTAAAGACTGGATATTCAATAGTGACAATAAAGATAAACTTTCCTGGCATAGTGGACTCGGTTATTACGGTATTTGGGGAGATGACGATGAACAGGAATTTAATATGGGCGTTACTTTTTCTGAAACACCGGTGTGTCCCGGATATGCTTTGAGCTTAGATTTATCGTATAATTATTATTTCGGTGATTCTACCCGTTTCGGAGTTTTTGGTGGTTTGGGATTAGGTATTGGTAACTTGAAAGAGGCTTTCAAAACAAAAGAAGGAGACAAATTTGGCGGAAAGTTTGTTTGGGATATCACTCTAGGGATTGCTATAAAATTGTTTGCTGGTGATTAAGACCAGTAAAAGAGTTTTTTTTACGATAAAAAAACGTAAAGATACCTGTGTGAAATAATAATACTATAAACACTAAAAAACAAAGTTATGAAAACAATTACATTAGGAAAAAGGAACATGTATTCTTGGTTATTGTGGGTATTCGTGTGTGTGATTCCTATGGGAATATTAACGTCTTGTGGTGATGACGATGATGAAAATGATAAAGATGGTGTAATAACGGTAGATTCATATTACGGAGCAACAATTGACAGTTCTTTTTTCTTCCATCCTATGTTTTCGCGTGCCGGAATTTTTTCTGATGATGTTGTATCAGAAATAGGACCTGTAAATGGGCTTGAAGATATAACGTCTATTCCTCATATGGATGGAATGAAAAACTTTCTACTCAGGAAGGCTATGGTTATGTAGTGTATAACAAAAGTTATAACAGGTATTCGAAAGTATATATAGTGAAGAAAACGGAAGAAAGGACCATTGCGAAATATCAATGTCCTTTCATTCCTTAAATATTAAAAAAGGCAAACTTCTTTCAAGTTTGTCTTTTTTAATATCAAATTTAAGAAACGATTCTTACTTGGTTTCTTTATATTTGTACATAGCCAGATACTCAATTCACCTAATTGACTATACGATCTAAATAACTCAAACCGATTCTAATTTATCCGATGTCAATAATGTCACCTTTTCAATCAACCCGATGTTTTTGAAAAACACCCTGATGTTTGTTCACAATCAACCTTATGTTTTTAAAAAACATCAAGGTGATTGTTTCAGTCATTACCAATACTATATACTATTTATTCAATTTGGAAAGAAAACGTTCCCGGTCAACGATATAGCGAATATGTGTACCTTCACCTACCACTCCGGCTTCATCACTCGCTTTTACGGAAAAAGTAAGTTTACGACCGTCAACCTCAGTGAGTACCGCAGTGGCAGATACCTCCGCACCAAGCGGAGACGGTTTGATATGTGAGGTATTCATCATTGCACCTACCGTAGTGGCTCCTTCGGACAACTCCGCAGCGACAGCTTTCATCGCTGCATTCTCCATCAATGCCACCATTGCAGGAGTAGCAAAAACTTCCATATCTCCCGAGCCCATCGTTATAGCTGTATTTTCCTTTTTTACAACTGCTTTACTTGTAAATGTTAATCCTGTTTCCATACCCAATTACTGTTATTATATTCAATGAGGCAAAAGTAATACTTTTAAGTAACTAAAGAAAACCGAGCTAATAAAAATAACGAACCACCGAAAACAGACCTCACTAACACAGTCGTTTTCGATGGTTCATCACCTTTAAAACACCTTTAAACAAAATGATAGAAATGCCTTCTTACTAACTAACCCAATCGAAGGATTTCAAAGTACAGCTTAATCATTAAGCCGTTTTTTATTGCATTATTTACGAGCTTCCTGAATATAGCTTAATGCTTCTTTACATTTAGCTGTTACGTAAGCCCAATCTTCAGCAGCAACTTTATCATTCGGGAAAAGTTTAGAGCCCATACCTACACAGAATACTCCGGCTTTAACCCAACCTGTCAGATTTTCCTGTGTCGGTTCAACACCACCGGTAACCATCAACTTAGACCATGGCATAGGAGCTAACAAACCTTTCACTAATTTTGTACCGAGAACGTCACCCGGGAATATCTTGCAAAGATCGCAACCGGCTTCTTGTGCGAAACCTACTTCAGAAACACTTCCGCATCCCGGAGTATAGGCAACTAAACGGCGATTACAAATCTTAGCGATTTCCGGATTAAACAACGGACCTACAACGAAATTAGCACCAAGCTGTAAATAAAGGGCAGCAGTTGCCGGATCAACGATAGAACCTACTCCCATCGCCATTTCAGGACATTCTTTGGCTGCGAACTTCACTACTTCGGCAAACACTTCGTGAGCGAAGTCACCACGATTAGTGAATTCAAATGCACGAACTCCACCTTCGTAACAGGCTTTCACTACTTTCTTTGCTACTTCTGCATCTTTATGGTAAAACACAGGAACCATGCCGGTAGAACCAATCTTGTTCAATACGGCTATCTTATCAAACTTTGCCATTTTATTTTTTAGTTATATAAATTAAGAATGACGAGTATTCCCCGTTTTCCATTCTTAATTGTTAATTATTAATTCAAATCCTATCTCTGTACACGACCACTAGCATCACCACCAGCCAAAGCTTCAACTTCTTCCACAGAAACTAAGTTAAAGTCACCATTAATCGTATGCTTCAAAGCAGAAGCGGCTACAGCGAACTCAAGAGCAGCACCTTGGTTAGGCTTCGTCATCAAACCATGGATAATACCACCGGAGAATGAATCACCACCACCTACACGGTCAATAATAGGATTAATATCGTAGCGTTTTGATTCATAGAATTCGCTACCGTTGTAAATCATAGCTTTCCATCCGTTGTGAGTGGCAGAGAATGATTCACGAAGAGTAGAAATAACATATTTAAATCCAAATTCTTTTGCCATTGCCTTGAAGATACCCTTATAGCCCTCAGCATTTGTTTCACCCGCCTCTACATTAGCATCCGGTTTGAAGCCCAAGCAAAGTTCGGCATCTTCTTCGTTACCGATACAAACATCAACATATTGCATCAAAGGTTTCATAATAGACTGCGCTTTTTCCTTTGTCCACAATTTCTTACGGAAGTTTAAATCAACAGAAACAGTTACACCGTGACGCTTTGCAGCCTCACAAGCCAACTTAGTTAATTCGGCAGCTTTATCAGAAATAGCGGGAGTAATACCTGACCAATGGAACCAGTCGGCACCTTCCATAATAGCATCAAAATCAAAATCAGCAGCATCCGCTTCTGCAATGGCTGAGTGAGCACGGTCATAAATAACCTTACTCGGACGCATGGATGCACCTGTTTCAAGATAGTAAATACCAACGCGGTCACCACCACGCGCAATGAAATCAGTCTTTACACCATATTTTCTTAAAGCATTTACAGCCGACTGACCAATCTCGTGTTTTGGGAGTTTAGTTACGAAATATGCATCGTGTCCATAATTAGCGCAACTAACGGCAACGTTAGCTTCACCACCACCATACACAACATCAAATGAATCAGACTGAACAAAACGAGTATTACCCGGAGTTGACAATCTCAACATGATTTCGCCTAATGTAACAACTTTCTTTCCCATAGTTTTGTTTTTTAATAAATAAGTTATTAATTAATATATTATGTTTCAATTTATAATCAAACACTTAAATACGGCACAAACTGCTGATATAAAGGTGATACAGAACAATATCATACTTAAAATATATCTTCCGTGTGCGTGCACAAAGATACAACAATTTTCGTAATTACAAAAATTGTTATATATTTGTGACGAAAAAATTGAAATTATTATTGTGCCCGTGCACGAAGTCCTATATAAATAAGGTATAATATGAATAAACTACCTGAGAGAATCAGAATAAAAGACATTGCCAGGCTGGCAGATGTATCCGTTGGAACAGTAGACCGCGTCATACACGGCCGTTCCGGAGTATCAGAATCGAGCCGTAAACGAGTTGAGGAAATATTGAAGCAACTGGACTACCAACCCAATATGTATGCAAGTGCCCTTGCCTCCAACAAAAAGTATCTATTCTCTTGTCTTCTGCCCCAACATCTGGAAGGAGAATATTGGACAGCAGTAGAAAAGGGAATAAATGAAGCCATTACCACCTATTCCGATTTTCATATCTCAGTAAAAACAGCCTATTATGATCCTTATGATTATACTTCTTTTTTAGCGGCAGCCCAAAAGGTGCTATCCGAAACACCGGATGGAGTTATATTTGCTCCCACGGCACCTCAGTTTACCAAGATATTTACCGATGAATTGGATTCTCTTCTTATACCTTATATATATATAGACTCTAATATTAAAGAAATTCCCCCGTTGGCATTCTTCGGACAAAACTCCCGTCAAAGCGGATATTTTGCCGCCCGCATGCTAATGATGATTGCCGATAATAAAGAGGAGATTGTTATATTCCGTAAAATTAATGAAGGAATCGTAGGATCAAACCAACAGGAAAACAGAGAAATAGGATTTAAACAATATATGCAGGAACATCATCCCGACTGTAAGATACTGGAGCTTGACCTTCATGCAAAACGTCCGAGTGAAGATAATAGTATGCTGGACAAATTCTTTGAAGAACATCCGAATGTCACTTGCGGTATTACCTTTAACTCCAAAGTATATATCATCGGCGAATATCTGCAAAATAGGAAAAAGGATAATTTCGGCTTGGTGGGATATGATTTATTAGACCGCAACGTAGTTAGCTTAAAACAGGGTTTTGTAACGTTCCTCATTGCCCAGCAACCGGAGATACAAGGGTACAACAGTATAAAAGCATTTTGCGAACACCTTATTTTCAAGAAAGACATACAGACCATTAATTATATGCCGATTGACCTTATTACCAAAGAGACGATCGACTACTATTTAAAATTTCAACAATAAAACATTAAACTTATTTATAGAATAAAATGGAAACTAAGTATTTAAAAATCAATCCGGATGACAATGTGATTGTAGCGATCACCGATCTCAAAGCCGGTGAAATTATTACCGTGGATAACATAACCATCCACTTGAATGAGGACGTTCCGGCCGGACACAAAGTGGCACTCAAAGACTTTACCGAAGGAGAGAACATCATAAAATACGGTTATCCTATCGGACACACCCTTACCGCTCTCAAACAAGGTGACTGGATAAATGAGAAAAACATCAAGACCAATTTGGCCGGTTTATTAGAATATACCTATAATCCGATACCTGTATCATTGGATATACCCAAAAAGGATTTAACCTTCAAAGGTTACCGTCGTAGAAACGGTGACGTAGGCGTGCGCAACGAGATTTGGATTATTCCGACTGTAGGATGCGTGAACGGTATCGTGAACCAATTGGCAGAAGCGCTTCGCAAAGAAACGGATAGCAAAGATGTTGATGCAATCGTCGCATTTACGCACAATTACGGCTGTTCTCAATTGGGAGATGATCATGAAAACACCAAAAAGATTCTCCGTGATATGGTACTTCACCCAAATGCAGGAGCTGTTTTGGTGGTAGGATTAGGATGTGAGAATAATCAACCGGACGTTTTCAAAGAATTTCTTGGGGATTATGATAAAGACCGGGTATCTTTCATGGTTACTCAGAAAGTAGGTGATGAATTTGAAGAAGGAATGAAATTATTGCGCGAGTTATACACAAAAGCAAGTAAAGACACTCGTGTCGATGTTCCGTTATCGGAATTAAGAGTCGGTTTAAAATGCGGAGGCTCCGATGGATTTTCAGGAATCACCGCCAATCCGCTTTTAGGAATGTTTTCCGATTTCTTAATTGCACAGGGAGGAACGTCTGTATTGACAGAAGTGCCCGAAATGTTTGGTGCCGAAACCATCCTGATGAACCGCTGCCGAAATAAAGAACTATTTAATGAAACCGTTAAGCTTATCAATGACTTCAAAGAGTACTTCCTTTCACACGGAGAACCGGTAGGAGAAAATCCATCACCGGGCAACAAGGCCGGAGGTATTTCCACTCTTGAAGATAAGGCTTTAGGATGTACACAGAAATGTGGCAAAAGCTATGTTGAAGGTGTATTAGCCTATGGCGAAAGACTAAAAGTAAAAGGTCTGAATCTGCTTTCCGCACCGGGCAACGACTTAGTGGCAGCCACTGCCCTCGCTTCTTGCGGATGCCACATGGTTCTGTTCACTACCGGGCGAGGAACTCCTTTCGGAACTTTTGTTCCGACAATGAAAATCTCTACAAACTCCAATCTGGCGAAAAACAAACCGGGATGGATTGATTTCAATGCAGGAGTTATCGTAGAAAACGAACCGATGGAGAAAACCTGTGAGCGTTTCATTGACTATATTATAAAGGTAGCAAGCGGAGAACCCGTTAACAACGAAAAGAAAGGTTATCGGGAGATTGCAATCTTCAAAACAGGCGTTACCTTATAAAGATTCTTGCTTTAAATAAAAAAGGTACGGTCCTTTGTCCACAAACTCCTATCGTTTGCAAACAAAGGACCGTATGTTTGTCTTCAAACGTCCTGATGTTTTTTTCAATCAACCCGATGTTTTTTAAAAACATCAAGGTCATTTTTAAAAACTTCATGCTGTATTTGCATAAATCAAAATTACTTTTTTCTGTCTTCACCTTATCACTTTTTATTCTTTTATCATTGACATACAGTCTATTAGAGTGAAAGCACTTTTTTAGTGAACTGCACCCGAAAAGTTGATTGGTTATTCATACACTTTTTCATAATAGTTTTAGAGAACTTGGTTTACGGATAACGCTGATTAGGCTGATTATAACGGATTAATAATAAAAGAAATCTATCTTCAGCTCCATCCGTGTCAGAAAAAAGTTGCCTTCACTGTAACATACTACCAATCAATCATGAAGAAGCAAAGAGTGATAAGGTGAAGGCAAATCAAAGTAAAAGTTGAATAACTGCTAAATCAGCAAAATATGGCAACTGATAGATACGCCCCTACCCCATCCCAGCGAGGTGCATATCTCCGTATAGTTCCCGGTAATGTTATACTGGTCGGGTATCAGTTCCAGCAACATCAGGACCTCGTCCGGGTTCCGGCGGATGGAATCGTTCATCATGATTGCAGATATATTGATAGAGAGCTTAGTCAACACAAATCTTTTCTATCTTTATTATCATTCCTTTCGGAATTTATAGTAATTTTGCCCCGAACAAAATTACTATCTTATGGATAAACGAACTTTACTATCATTCGTATTAGCGTGCATTTTCTTAGCACCTAGTTATGCAAATCCCATTGATGTGACTACAGCGAAAAACATTGCAGGGTCTTTCATCAAAAGTAACACAACTCTGAACCAAACAAAAGTCAAGTCAAGCACACAAGCTACACTACAACTAGCCTACACTTGCACAGACAAGAATTTAGAACAGAGCACTTCATCCCACAATTACTTTTATGTCTTTAATCGTGAAGATAACAACGGATTCATTCTTGTTTCCGGTGACGATCGCTATAAAGCCATACTAGGATACACAGATTCCGGTTATTTCGATATAGACAATATTCCTGCAAACTTTCAATATTGGCTCCACTGCTACAAGAATGAATTAAAACGACTATCACAACTACCGGGAGATTTTAATCTGACACAACAAGGAGAATCTTCTAAGTCTAATGAATATAAGAGCAAAGTAGAACCTTTATTAGGTAAAATCGCATTTAATCAAGACGCTCCCTATAACAATCTTTGTCCTGATGTTCCGGACGGTGAAAGATCTGTCACCGGATGTGTAGCCACTGCAATGGCACAGGTTATGAAATTCCACCAATATCCAACTCATGGAGTAGGCCAACATTCTTACAGGACTACTACTGTAAAATTGAATTTATCTGCGGATTTTGAGAACACGACATACGATTGGAACAATATATTAGATACATACACTCCCGGAGAATATTCCGAAGAACAAGCTACAGCTGTAGCTACACTGATGTATCATTGCGGAGTAGCAGTAGATATGGATTATCATTATATAGTCAGCAATGCCTACGATACATCCATTGCCGGTGCTTTAGTGGATTATTTCAATTATGATGCAGCAAGTGTCAAATATTGCAATCGTGATTATTATACCACTGATGAATGGAAATCCCTTATCAAAAAAGAATTAAGTAATGACCGTCCGGTCATCTACAATGGTCAATCAGCTGCAGGAGGACACTCTTTTGTGTGCGACGGATATGATGAAGACGGGCTTTTCCATATAAATTGGGGATGGGGCGGACAAAGCAACGGTTATTTTGAACTGAATATTCTTAGTCCGGGTATCGAAGGTATCGGTGGCGGTTATGGTGGATATAGTTTCAGACAATCTGCTATCATAGGTATACAACCGCTAAAAGGCGAAGTACAAGCTCCCAAAGAACCGGATTTGAAGTTTATGCTAATGGACTTCAATGATGAGAGTATATCAGAAAATTCAAGTACTCAGTTTATATATATTGTAGCAAATCATGGTTTAGAAGCATTTACCGGAAGCATAGCATTAGCTTTAGAACAAGATGGTAACTATCAATATATCAGTGAGAAAAGTAATGTTACCATAGCATCAAATAGATATATTCCGGTCACATTATCCGTAAAAGGTTCGTCATTCCCGGAAGGTAGTTATAAGATCTATCCGGCATATAAAGTTAAGGGTTCCGACACATGGAATATCATGCAAGGTCCATGTTATATGGCTCAATATGTAAATGCAATAACTGCCGACAAGACAACAAATTTCTATGTAGAAGATAATCAGGATTCAGAGATAGAAATATCCGATTTAAAAGTTATAGATGAATTGACAGAAGGAGAAAGCGGAACATTTGAATTTACAGTAAAAAACAAAGGTCCCGAATTTAATCAGGCTTTATGTATTGTTATCGGACAAACTATTTTCTGGGCAGAAGGGGTATATCTTCAAGACGGAGAAAGCAAGACTGTACGAATGACAGGACTAGTTACCCAGAGTGCGGGAGAACACACTGCATACGTAGCCGCATATAGTATGAGTTTAGGAGGAATATTCTGGTCTGACGACAATAAAATCAAAATTACAATCAACGAAAACACCTCCGGTATTTCGAAACAAAGTATTGCTACCACCAACATTTATCCGAATCCTGCCAATAATACGCTCTATATCAACTCTGAAGAAAAAGTTACCGATATACAAATATTTAACTTATCAGGGCAAACAGTTTTATCAAATAAACCGTTACAATCCGGTAATATTGAAATAAATCTGTCTTCATTACCGACAGGAAGCTATATGCTCCAAGTAAAATCCAATGATAAGATAGAAACTCATAAATTCATAAAAGAATGACATTACAATGAAAGTTCAATACCTACTTCCATTCCTACTATTTACCCTACTGTCCTGCCATTCCGGCCGGACAGTAGTAAACCCTGTTACATCCCCTATGGAAACTCCAATCTTTGCAGCCACCGGCCCTCAAACCATTATTTATAAAACCGGCAAAGATTATTACGCAAATATCCCGGTTATAATGGATGAAGGACGGACGCGTATCCTCTCCTATCCCGATCCGCAAGATACCTATTATCAGGGTAAATTAGCTTATCCTACCCGATTGGCACAAGGATACTTATTAGATAACAGAGGTATCGGCGCTAATGTCGTTTTCCTAAGTTATACGTATGAAGAATACAGTAAGTTGCAATCAGCTCCCTCCATGAACGAACTGATGCAACATATCATTGACAAATATCCACTGACAGAGGCCTGGAACTGTGGAATACGTACCCAATATAAAGATGAAGTAAACGAACTAAATAAACGAATAGAAAACGGACTTACCGGATGTAAAAAGATTAAAATTACACCGAGACTAACAATTAACAAGGAATAGATATTTCCGAATTGATTACTTATGCATACAAACAATACAACTGTCAATAAACCAAGTCTATGGGCATTAAGTCCCTTATTTGTTTTTCTCTGCCTTTATCTTGTTACTTCCCTCGTTGTCAATGATTTCTACAAAGTGCCCATCACGGTAGCATTTCTGGTATCATCCGTCTACGCCATTCTTATTACCAAAGGACTAAACCTGAACGACCGTATCTATCACTTTTCCATGGGGGCTTCCAACAAAAATATCATGTTAATGATATGGATATTCATCTTGGCAGGAGCTTTTGCACAATCGGCGAAAGCTATGGGAGCGATTGATGCAACCGTGAACCTCACTCTCACCATATTGCCGGATAATCTTTTGTTGGCAGGAATCTTTATTGCAGCCTGTTTCATATCACTGTCCATCGGCACATCGGTCGGAACGATTGTAGCCCTCACCCCCGTTGCAGTAGGAATAGCGGAAAAGACCGGAGTAGCATTACCTTTCATGGTAGCTATCGTAGTAGGCGGTGCTTTCTTCGGAGATAACTTATCCTTCATATCAGATACGACAATAGCAGCGACACGTACACAAGGATGTGTTATGCGGGATAAATTCAAAGTAAACAGCATGATTGTTATTCCCGCCGCACTCTTCGTTCTAATCATTTATATCTTTGAAGGTATATCCGTACAAGCTCCTGCACAAATCCAACAAATAGAATGGATAAAGGTTATCCCCTATCTTGTCGTATTGGGAACCGCCATTGCCGGACTGAATGTTACTCTCGTTTTACTTTTGGGTATTGCCGTTACCGGAATTATCGGGCTGTTTACTTCCGGATTCGATTTCTTCGGATGGTTTGGAGCAATGGGCAACGGCATTACAGGCATGGGAGAGCTCATCATCATCACCCTTATGGCAGGCGGAATGCTCGAAATGATCCGTTACAACGGAGGCATCGCCTATATTATAGAGAAGCTGACAAAACATGTAAACAGCAAGAGAGCTGCCGAACTCAGCATAGCAGCACTCGTAAGTATCGCAAATCTATGTACGGCAAACAATACAATAGCTGTCATCACAATCGGTCCGATAGCAAAAGACATTGCAGATAAATTCCATTTGGATAAAAGAAAAAGCGCAAGTATTCTTGATACATTCTCATGCCTCATACAAGGTATTATACCTTACGGAGCACAAATGCTTATAGCGGCAGAGCTTGCTTCTATTTCTCCATTAAGTATCATCCGGTATTTGTATTACCCGGTGACAATGGGAATATTCGCATTACTGGCTATCTTATTCCGCTATCCGAAGAGATATTCCTGATTCCCTGCCGACGATCGTCAGAAGCTTTTCACTGCCTCGTATATCTGACGTGTCAGCCAAATATCATAGGCAGCATCGTGCAGTCTGGAAGAATCCAATTCTATACCCAACGTACGGGCCACCGTCTCCTGCTTAAAGTCTTTCATTAAATGACGCTTCATCATTAAATGCTGTGTTGCCAACACCATTACATCAATCGAGTTCACCCAAAACCAGGAATAAAAGAAACTGTCGCCGTTTTGTACAAAGAAAGCTTTCAGGAAAGAATTATCGAATGAAGCATTATTATAACCAACCAGAAAGAACTTATCATCCTTGTTATATTTATCGACGTATTTGGACAGCATATTCACAAACTCCAAATATACTTCGTGCATATCCGGATAAGCAAATATCTGTTCGCGAGTTACTCCACAAACCTGCAAAGCGGTCTCATCTACCTCACATTGAGGGTTGGGACAGACATTATAATTAAAAGTCTCTTTTGTTTCCCCGTCTATGACAATCTCACCACTTATCTGATGAATACCGTTTTTCCAATATTTAATGCCTGTTGTCTCAAGATCAAAGAACAGTAGCTTCATGGCTCATTATTTATTAATTGCCACAAAGCTACTAAAAATAGTTTTATTTCTTTCAAAGTTAAAGGATAATTCAAGCAGTCCCTTAACCATCCTTATTAGTTTTCCTCTTGCTTTTCCTCTAGCAACAGATTATCAATAATACCATCGGATAGTCCAATGATGGGAACATAAATATATTCAGGTTTAACGATGTTGGCTATAAACAAATAAATCTCGGCAGCAGGAATAATCACATCCGCACGATCCATTTTCAGTTTAAACTGCTTTACACGTTCTTCCAAAGGAAGGATCTTCAATGCTTCATAGAGATCTTCCAATGAAGATATCGTCATCCGCTGCAACTTCTTATCCTTCTTCTCTGCCAAACGGAATAGTTTGTTAATATTCCCGCCCGAACCGATTAAATTGATATTCGGATAGAACTCATATAATTTAGTCAAGTCTTCCCGCAATGTTATCCAAGCCTCTTCATCCACTGCATTACTCAACATACGCACCGTACCGATGTTATAGGAATTGGAATAGATTAACTCACCATTTGTCAGGAAGTTAATCTCAGTGCTTCCTCCGCCCACATCTACATACATATAGTTTCCCGTTCTATCCGTGATACACT
>OKRU01002304.1_pt1 | contig 17266 bp, 12 predicted proteins | sample 1601131 | NCBI WGS metagenome assembly OKRU01 (sample SAMEA3541558, study PRJEB24748) | human gut metagenome | biome: human gut; feature: human-associated habitat; material: faeces | place: China | collected 2012
TGCTGCTGATCGCGCTGATGTTCTCGGACTACACCTACTTCTGGAGCAGAATCGCGAATACCTGGGACCCCCTGGCGGATCCGCAGAAGGAAACCTACCAGACATACCAGGCGGTTCTGGCGGTAGGCTCCGGCGGACTGTGGGGCAAGGGCTTCGATAACTCCACCCAGAAGTACTACTACCTCCCCGAGGCGCAGAACGACTTCGTTTACGCCGTATGCTGCGAGGAGTTCGGCTTCATCGGCGGAGTTGTAATAATTCTCCTGTTTCTGATATTTGTGTTCCGCGGCTTCTACATCGGCAGGAAATCCGACGACCGCATGGGACTCATGCTGGCAACGGGAATATCCCTCCAGGTGGGATTACAGGCATTCCTTAACATAGGCGTAAATGTGTCCGCCGCCCCGAATACGGGTATTTCAATGCCGTTCTTCAGCTACGGCGGCACGGCGCTGTTCATGCTGCTGTGCGAGATAGGATTAATGCTGTCCATATCTAGACGGGCAAAATTAAGTTAGCGATATGCTGAGCAAACCCGATCCGTTCAGACGAGCGGAATTACGCATTTCTTTATTCAGCATGTCCCCTTGTAAAAACTTGAAAGGTGATAATACATGAAAGCGATATTTGCAGCCGGCGGAACCGCCGGGCACATCAATCCGGCGCTTGCCATTGCCGACAAGCTGAAAAGCGTGTTCCCGGAGGCGGAGATACTGTTCATCGGTACTCCACAGGGAATGGAGGCGCGCCTTGTGACCAAGGCAGGCTATGATTTCGCGCCGGTTGAGATGGCAGGATTCCAGCGGAAGATCTCAATACAGAATATCGGCAGGAACGCAAAGGCTGCGTATCTGTACCTGTTTGCGGCAAAGCATGCAGTACGCAAAATACTCAGGGAATTCAAGCCGGATATCGTTATCGGCACCGGCGGCTACGTCACCGGAACAGTTCTTGGTCAGGCGGCGGCGATGGGAATAAAGACCGTCACACACGAGAGCAACTCCTACCCGGGAATGGCGACCAGAATGCTGGCGAAGAAGGCGGACAAGATCCTGCTCGCCACCGCAGACGCTGAGAAATACCTCAAGAGTACCGAGCACTGCGTGGTCACGGGAAATCCGCTGCGCTCCAACATCGAGATCGAGGAGCGCTCCGCTGCAAGGAAGCGCCTGGGACTTCCCGACCAGTTCACGATACTTTCCTTCGGCGGCAGCCTGGGCGCGAATCGCATTACCGAGGCAGTCGCGGAGCTTATCGCCTGGGAGGAGAAGAACGGCGGAATAAACCACATACACTCCTACGGCGGAAAGGGTAAGGACCTCTTCTATGGCGCCCTGGAGCAGTCCGGCGCCCACGAGGACAAGACAAAGCACATTTTCCGGGATTACATCGACAATATGTTTACCTGCATGTGCGCGGCTGACCTCATCATTTCCCGTGCCGGGGCAATGACCATCACCGAACTGATGGCGATAGGCAGACCGGCGATACTTGTGCCGTATCCCAACGCGGCTGAGAACCACCAGTACTACAACGCGCTCACCCTCAGCGACGCACATGCGGCAATACTCATTGAGGACAAGGATCTCACGAAGGCAAGGCTTGTGGAGGAAGTGTCCGCACTGTATTCCGACCGCAGCCGCCTGGCGCTGATGGAGGAGAATTCGCGGCGCTCCGCGAAGAATGACGCAGCAGGACGTATTCTCAGCGAGATACTTGACCTGCTGGGCGAAAAGGGCGCAGAATAACCAAAAATCCCCCTCCGGCATACTATGGATACATAGCAATGCAGGAGGAGTGATATTATGGCGAACAACCAGAAGCTGGTCATAAACGGCGGCAGGCGCCTGGAGGGAGAGATCCAGGTGCACGGCGCAAAGAACAGTGCGCTTCCGCTGCTGGCGGCTACTATACTGGCGCATGGGGAGTGTATTCTGCACAACTGCCCCATGCTGACCGACGTGGACGCCGCGTGCAGGATACTTTCCTGCCTGGGGTGCAGGTGCAGCAGGAATGGAAGCACCGTCTGCGTGGATTCATCGAACGTCTGCGGAAACGAAATACCGGATAATCTCATGCGCGAAATGAGATCCTCCATCGTATTCCTGGGGGCTGTACTAGGGCGCACCCGGCGGTGCAGGCTGACTTTCCCGGGAGGGTGCGAACTTGGCGCGCGTCCGATAGACCTGCACCTGGCGGCGCTGCGAGAGATGGGCGCGGAAATCGAGGAGCAGCACGGCTGGCTGGAGTGCGCGGCTCTCGGCGGACTTCACGGCGCGCGGGTCACGCTGTCGTTTCCATCGGTGGGGGCGACCGAGAACATAATGCTGGCGGCAGCCTGCGCGGAGGGAACCACTGAGATCCACAACGCAGCGAGGGAGCCGGAGATAGTTGACCTGGCGGAATTCCTGAACAAATGCGGTGCGAGGATATCCGGCGCCGGAGGGAGCACCATCGCCATCGAGGGTGTGAAGCGTCTTGAGCCGGCGGAGCACAGCGTTATCCCGGACAGGATAGCCGCAGGGACTTACCTCTGCTGCGCGGCGGCGACCCGGGGAGAGCTGATACTCACCCGGTGCTGTCAGGAGCACATGATGGGATTCCTCCCGGTGCTGGAAAGCATGGGCTGCCGGATATATCCCTACGGCGGAGGAAAGCTGTACATAAGCTGCACGCGCAGACTTACAGCGCCGCCGACTATACGCACAATGCCCTATCCGGGTTTCCCGACGGATATTCAGGCTCCGTTCACAGCGCTGAGTTCCGTTGCGGAGGGGACATCGGTGTTCGTTGAGAACATTTTCGAGAACCGTTACCGTCATGTGCCGGAGCTTATTCGTCTGGGAGCCTCCATCAAGGTTGAGGGCAGGGTAGCGGTGGTGCAGGGAGTTCCTGCGCTGTCCGGTGCAAGAGTGTGCGCCGGGGAACTTCGCGGAGGGGCGGCGCTGGTCACTGCGGCACTGGCTGCGGAGGGTACGTCTGAAATATCCGGCGTATGCTATATCGACCGGGGATACGAGAGCATTGAAAAAACGCTGAGATCGGTTGGAGCCGATATTTCACGGGTAGGATAAAATCAAAGGAGCACGGAAAATGGACACCAGGAAGAAAAAAAGCAACAGTCCCGGGAAAGGGCGTCCGGTGGAGAAGCGCCACAAGGCGCAGCGTCCGCAGCAGAATGCGGCGCGCCGGGAACCTCAGCCCGCCGCGAGGAATCCGAGGCAGCCGCAGCGGCAGCTCACTCCGGAGCAGCGCCGCAGGACTGACCGCGCATACCGGCAGGCGACAGTCCATCGCGACGTCCGCAGCAAGCGGCGCGGAAAGCGCGGAGCAAATTTCGTGATGTATTATATTCTGGCGGCAGCCGTGATTATTACTGTGCTTATAATCCTTTCGAACACGGTGCTGTTCAACTGTGCTTCCATCGAGGTGGAGGGCAACGCAAGATACACCGTTCAGCAGCTGGTGGGGCAATCCGGACTGGAAAAGGGGCAGAATCTGCTGCACATGGATACCGGCGCGGCGGAGTCCCGTATTCTGGCGGCATTCCCGTTCATCGACGAGGTGGAGGTGCAGAAATCCTTCCCCACAAAGATACGCATTGTCGTTAAGGAAGCGCAGAAGTGGTACCAGGTGAGCAGCGGCGGAGTCAACGCGGCGATATCCAGAATGGGCAGGATCGTGGAACTCGGCAGCACTCCGGGAATACCGGTGGTGGAGGGCTACGACCCCGAGGATCTCTCCCCGGGCAGGACGCTGACCTCCAAGGAATCCGGCAAGAGCACTATCCCGGCGCAGATACTTGAAGCAGCGGAGGAATGCGGATTACCGAAGATAACTCTCATCAACATGACAGATCGCTTCGATATTTCCATCGACTGCGGAGATAATATCACGCTCCAGATTGGCGGTGTTGCGGATATCGGCGTGAAGTTCGCCGAGGCAGCGGAAGCAATAAAGCGCGAGGAAGGCAACGTCATAATCGACCTGCGCACCGAGGAGAAGATGTTCGTACGCGATAAGAACGAGCAGGAGCAGGTGCTTCCCGAGCTGGGAGAATCCGCAGAGACCACTGCCGAAGCCGGAACTGCCGAAGGGTCAGCAGAGGGGTGAGCTTTTCCGGGAAAAATCACAAACTGATTGTCATCGGCTGGGCATAATTTGTCAAAATATTTTTGAAAAAACAGTTGCAATTATTATTCTAATCTGATATAATATTAAGTAGTTGTATCGACAGGGGAGTTTTATATTCCGGCGTCACTAAAAATTATGGAGGGTAAACAGATATGGCATTTGAAATAGATAACCACGATGACGAATTTGTAATGGACGATGATTTTGAGGATCAGACCAAAATTATGGTCATCGGCGTCGGCGGCGGCGGCGGAAACGCAGTCAGCCACATGGTTGAGGGTGGAATGACCGGAATTGACTATGTCGTTGCTAACACAGATGTCAAGGCTCTGCGCTCCAAGGACGGCAGCCGTATGCGCCGTATCCAGATCGGCAAGAAGCGTACCAAGGGTCAGGGTGCCGGCAACAAGCCACAGGTTGGTCAGGAATCCGCTGAGGAGAACCGCGACGAACTGAAGGCAGTCATGGAGGACGAATCCATGGTGTTCATCGCAGCCGGAATGGGCGGCGGCACCGGAACCGGCGCGGCTCCAGTGGTTGCGAATATCGCCAAGGAGCTGGGCAAGCTCACGGTCGGCGTTGTCACCAAGCCGTTCGCTTTCGAGGGTCAGGCGAAGATGAACCAGGCTCTCAAGGGCATTTCGGAAATGCGAAAGTATGTTGACTCCCTCATCGTTATTCCGAACGAGAAGGTAAAGGAGATCTCCAATGCCAAGCTGAGCATGATCGACGCGTTCAAGGCAGTGGACAGCGTTCTTTACAAGGCAGTCAAGGGAATCTCCGACCTGGTAAAGGGCGTAGGTTTCATGAGCGTTGACTTCGCTGACGTCACCATGGCTCTGAAGGATTCCGGTATTGCGCACATGGCAATCGGTACCGGAAAGGGCGACAACAAGAACGAGGACGCCCTGGATCAGGTGCTCCACAGCCCGCTCCTTGAAACGTCGATACTCGGCGCGCGCAGACTGCTCATAAATATCAGCATTCCTATGACGACTTCAGCTGACGAGGTTGACGGAATTGCGAGCGAGATCACCAAGAACGCCGCTCCCGACGCCGAGATCAAGATGGGTATGCAGTTCGACGAGGAACTTGCAGAGGACGAGGTTTCCGTTATCGTGATCGCAACGGATTTTGTCACCGACGAGGACGGTATGCCCGTTGACTCGTCACCGGCTGACGGAGGTCAGGGTGCTTCCGTGGGCGGATTCAATGTGCAGACGCCCGAATTCGGCGGCGATAACGACATTGACAAGCTTATCAATATCCTGAATTCCAAGTAACGAACTTCGAAATATGTTTCAGAAGATCCGCACTGTTCCAGTGTGGGTTTTCTGTCGTTTGTGAATACTTTTTCGATATACCAATATTAATGCACATGGTCCAAATATCTGTAACGTATATTGTGGATTTTGTGTAAAGAATATAAAGTTATCAAAAAGACTTGAATTTTTCTGGGATTTGATATACAATAAATATATGCAGCGAAAAATATATATGCTGCGGTTTACTGTGTTGAACTACTGGAGGTACACTATGTTTAGAATTTTAAAGCGTGCTGCCTGCGCCGTCTGTGCCCTTGCCGTAATGGCAGCGGTTTCAGTGAGCGCTTTTGCGGACTATACTTATTCGATAGATGACAAGAAACTCTGTGACGAGATCCAGGCTGACACCCGTGACATAAACGGAACTGAAGGAACATTTACGACTAAGTTCAGCGACAGCACAGGTCAGGATTTCCTCTCGCTGCGTTTCAGGCTCTTCAACGACTTCGCCGACCTGGATTTCTGGAATGACGACAACGTTTCCGTATCTGTCGACGTACGTCTGGATACCAAGGGCAAGGACGTGATCGGCTGCCTGCCTGCATTTACGACAAACTGGGGTTGGGTAAATCCGTCAGACTACACCGAGTTGAAGTACGGCGAGTGGATCACCGTCACGGAAACCGGAAAGCACTTCTATGACGGATTCGCCGGCAAGAAGCCTGCATACATTATGTTCCAGGTAAGAACCAACTGGGGTTCCGAGGCGCAGGGTGAAGTCACCCTCTCCGTAAGGAACTTCCGCATAACGACCAATGGCAATTCTGCGGCAGACGAGCCTGCGGAAACTACCGTTACAACGACTTCCGCCCCGGAGGAAACAACGACATCCGCACCTCAGGCAGATCCGACAGAGGAGCCCGTGACCGTGACCGAGGAGCATACAGCAACTGCGGAAACATCCAACACTGAGGAGAGCGGAACCACAGCAGAGCCAGCGACCCAGGAAGTGATCGCAACCACCCCCGGTGACGAGAGCAGCACACCTCCCGAGGAATCCGCTCCGTCCGATTCCACGTCGATCAACGTCCCGGAGATGGAGGGTGAACAGCCGCAGGATTACGGCGACTATTGGAATGATAACTACCAGACGGAATCCCCGGTCATGATGATAATGATCATCATCGGCGTTGCAGTGCTGATCGCCGGCGGCGCAGTTGTAGGATACCTGATCTACAGAAAGAAGAAGTTCTATTAATTCACACGGAAATTAAAAACACAATTCGGAGGGAAGCATGGATAAGGTCGGCAGCAGAAACAACCGAAGCTTTATGGATATACTGACTTCGATATTTAACAACGTCTGGGTAAGGCGCGGCGTTGCCGTGGTCTGCTGGGGATATACCGGCCTTATGGTGTGGCTTGCCTGGCTGAATTACGCCTACTTCCTCGAATTTGAGAACCCGACTTCCCTGTTCGTGCTTTACGCGTTCATCAATGTTGCCGCACTCGGGCTGATGATCTACACAAGGCGTCAGGTCATCACCCAGGTCAACATAATGATCATGCCGCCTATCCTGTTCCTGTCGTTCCTGCTGGCGTTCGGCAACTGGTATATGCTGATTCCGCCGATCTGCGTCATTGTCGTGATGTTCTTCGTGTGCCGCGCGAACGAAACGCTCAAGACTGTATTGGGTACTATGTACCTGCTCATGTTCGTCGTGGGCGCGGCGGCATACATCACCATGACCCTGCTTATGGGCAGGCTTTCACTTACCGGCGTTGACCTCCAGCTCCGGGATACGAATTACGAGGTGCTCTCCTCCGATGAGAACTACCGTATCGTGAGATACGTTGACAAGCCCAACGGCGAGCGCCGCACCGCAAGCTACTACGTCGAGGATACCACTAAGGACGTCAAGATCCCGTTTGGTTCCGGAAAGCGCGTGCTGGGCTGCGGCTGGGTGCTTACCACGAAATACTCCGGCAGGGAGGACAGCCCGGTTTCCTGGCAGATGACCACGATTGACGGCGAGCGCGTCGAGGCTCTCAATGTTGAGGGTACAATAAAGGAGAATCCGTATCTTGCGGTGGAGATCTCCGCAACGGCGGAATCCGAGGAATCCAGCCGGACGCTGAGCACATACTACGGCAGCGAAAGCGAGAATGACGGCACGGCAGCGGCCGAGCCGGCGACTGTTGAACAGTAAAAGGAGCCTGGATTTGGAAAGAGTTCTCAACCTGGCAGGGAAAAATTCAAGCGAGATATTCCAGCTTCGCTACCCGTTTTCACTGCTGACCTTCTGCGACTATGACCTGTCGTATTTTGCCGAGAATGCGGTCGCCGTATGCGATGAAGCGCTGCACTCCGGGGAGCTGGATACTGACCGGGTGACGGACCTGCGCAATTCCCTCAGGAACATGCATGTCTATATCGAGCACAACCTGCGCACTGTCTATGACAAGATAGTGCTGGACTGCTGGATAGACTACATATGCCGCCGGGATAACATCGGCACCTCCGGTCTGTGGAACCGATTCATCGACTGCAAGACTCCCTTTGAGAAGTCAGTATTCGTGCGGCTGTGCGAATACCGCTACAACAAGGGCATAAACGAATGGCTGAACCTTGTCCGGGTGCAGGATTATGCAAAGAACAAGGTTTATTTTCTGTTTTCTAAGGAACTATCCGGCGTGGAGGAAGCAAGCGCCCGTAGGAATTACTTCGACCTGATGTTCAGCGTCACTGCCCGGGAGCTTGGCTGCCGGCTGGAGGACCTGGGCGTGACACAGGTGTTTTCCGCCGGGAGGGCTCCCTCTGCGCCTTTTATGTACCCAAGTATTTCCAAGGACATCGTTAAGAATCTGCTGTCGGATTTTGACTATTCAGATGACTATTCCGACATAGGGTCATATGAGGCGCTGTCCGACCAGATTGCGATGGACGCCTTCTCCCACATGAAATCCGGGCTTCAGCAGGAGCTGAGCAGCTACAATATGTCGCGCCCGGCGATGGAGAATGCCCCCGGGAAGATATACATGCCCTGCGGACTGAAGGCGGCGGTGGATCTTGAGATAGACGCCCTGCTGGAAAGCGGCGGCTGGCTGGCGCGGTGCAAGCGCTGCGGAAGGTACTACGTCAAGGACAGCGAATACACCGAGGATTACTGCTCCCTTCCCGGAAAGGGCAGGACCTGCCTGGAGATCTACGAAGCGGAGCACCCACGCTCTCGCGTGACTCCTGAGATGGAGCGCGAATGCCGTGAGATAATGGACGAAATGTACGACCGTGTGACCACCGGGACTCTCAGCCTGAAGGAATACGAGGGCTGGCGGCTGTATCTTGAGGCAATGAAGGGGAAGGTAAACAACGGCGAGATCCAGCCGGACGATCTTACCGCGTTCATCGCGTATTCCCGTTCCATGGACATTTCCCGGAGCAATCCGGTGGTGGAAGTGCGCAAGCCTGAGCCGGAGCATCACGAGCGCGTCGTCAAGCCGTTTGTTCCGGAGCGAATCAGCCGCAGCGATATCGGAAAGCTCCCGGAGCCGACTGAGGAGCCGGTCGCAGTCCAGGAGGCACCTCAGCGCCGCGAGGGATTTTTCACCTCTCCCAGTGTGGAGCGGCAGAAATCCCAGGGCAGGGCGGTGTCGCATATTATCCGGGCGGATCGTCCCAGGGTAGATCCGCAGCCGTATCAGATGCCGCTGAGCGAGAATCCGTCGGAACGTGGATTCTCTGCGTTCAGCGAACGCCCGGAGTCTGCGCGCCGGGAGGCGGTGGAATCCGCACCGGAACGTGGATTCTCCGCGTTCAGTGAGCGTCCCGAGCCTGAGCGCCGTGAAGTGGCGGAATCCGCACCGGAACAGGGATTCACACCGTTTGAAGCGACCGCTGAAACAATAGATGAGCCGATAAAGGAACCAGTAGTGGAATCCACACCCGAGCCTGTGCCGGAAGCTCCGAAGCCTGCGCCGAGAGTTATCCGGAAGAACGCAGCGGCGATCTCTGCATACGGCAAAATGGCAGGCACCGCTGTCCGCGCGGATTCCGCATTCGAGGCGGTTTCGCGACCCGAGCCTGTGGAGCCGGCTCCGGAACCTGCTACAGAGCCAGCGAAGGAGGATGCGGCGCAGTCCGGGGATCCTTTCTGGGAGATCGGGTCGATATTCGACGTGCTGGAGCAGTCCGAGAACGACATGAGCAGGGAGCAGCGCCGCGCTGAGCCAGCGCCGGAACCTTCACCGGAGCAGGAGCGGATTCCCGAGCATGAGCCGGATAATCCCGAGCCGAAGCATTCCATAAAGAAACATAAATCTACGGCAAAGCCCCATCAGGAGCCGCATGAAGTGCCTTCCGGGATCTGGACCGAGGATCGGCATTTATATAACGATCAGCCCACAACTACCCATGAGGAGCTGAATATGCTCAAGGATAAAAAGCGCCGTTCCAGCAAGACCCAGCGCCTGTTTGACGCAATAATGAAGGAGCCGGACGACAACCCCAATTTCCGGAAAAGGTAATTTAGCTAATTACACTAGATTACTTACTTAATTATAACGTTAGGCGTTAAAATAAGTGACTTTTTTGTAGGATTAGTGAAAAACTCACGATGAAATCGTTTGAAGTTTGTGTAATCTTACAATTGAAAAAAGAGCCATAATGTTATAAAATATATGTATGGATCAGCATGGCCTGTCTGTGCTTGTCTAGAATTTTATGGAGGATTTTTATCATGAAGATTACAAAGATTCTTGGTGCTGCTTCTGCAGCAGTTGTAAGCGCAGCAGTTCTCGCTGCTTCCGCAAGCGCTTATGAAGCATTCCTGATGTACGCTTCTTCTGACTGGTCCGTACAGTGCATGGACGCTACTAGTGAAAACGCTACCACAGCTGATGTTACCGGCGACGGTACATACACTGTTGCTATAAGCGGCTTCGAGTGGGAAGATGAGGACACCGCTGAGATGGTTCCTGCTACCGGCACTGGCGCTACAGTATTCTGCGTAGATATCGATGGTCTTGCTAACGCTCTGGGCTGCGGCAAGGACGCTGAGGGTTATGACGCTCTCGAAACTGCTGCTGACAAGATGGCTTTCGCTCAGGCTACTGGTCTGAAGATCTCTGACGTTGTTATCACTGCTACAAATACTGATGGCACTTCCACCGATATCGCTGTTGACGAGAGCAAGCTCTACTACGGCGATATCGAGGGCAACGGCAAGATCAGACTTGAGATCTTCAACGCATACGGCGACACCTCTAAGGATGCTCCTATCGACGCTGCTGGTTTCTCCTTTGATGACTCCCTGTCCGTAACCTTCACCGTTTCCGGTACTGGTATGGGCGCTGCTGCTGATGACACTGCTACTGACGCTACAACTGGCGATGCTGCTGATGACACAGCAACAACTCCTGAAAAGGGTTCTCCTGACACAGGCGTTGAGGGTATCGCAGCTGTTGCTGGCGTAGCTGTTCTGGCTGCTGGCGCTGTTCTCGTTTCCAAGAAGAGAAAGTAATTAACAGTTGATCATATCAACAACAAACGGCACTGCTTCGGCAGTGCCGTTTTTGCTTTGTACTGCGATTCGCTGTTTATGGGGTGGACTTTTTGGCTGACTTATGCTATGATATAAGTCAAGGAAGCGCTGAATAAAGCAAAATCGACCGTTCAAACGAGCGAAATCACGGGTCTGATTTTGTTAAGCAGCCGTCCCCGGGAAAGGGTGAAGAGTATGGACATGAAACTTATTGGCAGGTTCCTTTCGGAATTGAGAAAGAGCCACGGTATGACCCAGGAGCAGCTTGGAGAACGCCTTGGCGTGACAGGGAAGACAATCTCCCGGTGGGAAACGGGGAATTACCTCCCTCCGGTGGACATGCTTCTGGAGCTCAGCCGAATGTACGATCTCAGCATAAATGAGCTGCTGACGGGAAAGAAGCTTACCGCCGAGGAAGACCACGAAGCTGCGGAGAAGAACCTCTGCGAAGCCCTGGAGAGCGCATTCTCCGCAAAGGAGCGCCTGGAGTATTTCAAGAAAAAGTGGAAGCGCGAGCATATTGCTGAAATTGTAGTTATTACAATGCTGTGTTTTGCAATTCTCGCGGTGGGCTGGTATCTTAAGCGTCTGTATATACCGCTGATAGTTGCAGTGATTTCGCCGGTCTGCTGTATCGTCAGATACAACAGAATGATGGCTTACGCAGAGCGCCATGCTTTCACTGGAAATAAAACTGTGGAATAATTTCATGCAGTGAAAAGATACAAAAAACTCTTGACAACACGGGCGTATTGGTGTAAAATATAATCAGTGAAGGACCGGTGCTAAGTCCGGCTTCCGGAAAGGAAATCTTATGGCTGAAAATGATAATGTAGCGTTCGACGAGAATGAAGGCACGGTAACGCTGACTGATGAGTCCGGCGATATCGCTGTGTTCCACTTTTTTGAAGAAACATATATTCCGCTGGACGATGAGGACGGTTTGACAACCGAATTCGAGTGCATTTCCAGCATGGAATACAAGGGCGCGATTTATTACGCGCTGCTCCCCAAGTCCGAGGATGAGGATGAGCCGGACGAGTTCGTTGTGCTCAAGGGCGAAGAAAACGACGATGAGCTGCTTCTTACCTCCATCGACGACGAGGCGGAGAACCAGAAAATCGGCGAGCTTTTCCTGAAGGCTCTGTTCTCTCTTGAGGACATGTCTGAGGACGATGGCGAAATCTTACAGTAATAGCCGGGCTGTTTCTGTAGATACTATTGATGTTGGCTTACTGCCTTGTTCGTGTGGGTATACTGTTTATAATCCGAACATGTTGTAAAAGGGACTTCGACTCTGGCGGCGGATTGCAGACCTCCCGTACTGCGGAAGATAGGGAGCGTGAAACCCTCAGGCGATTTTACCCACCCTGCTGATTAGCGGGTTTTATTAGGTATATCTACGGCAAGGCGGTTTGACTGATAACAAAGACCGGGCGGTTTTTCCGTCCGGTTTTAGTTTTATGGCATAAAAAATCAGGGACTGCAATGCAGTCCCTGATAATTGATTTCAGCAGATCAGACCTTTACCTTGACTATCTTGGTGTAGTCGCTGTAAACCTTTTTGCCGTTCACAGTGGTGTAGGAGCGAACCTTGAAGTAGTAGGTCTTGCCCTTGGTCAGACCGGACTTGGAGCAGGAAAGGGTAGTAGGCTTTGCGACTGTGGAGATCTTCGTGTACTTACCTTTAGAGGAAGTAGCCATGTAAACTTCGTATCCGGAAGCGCCGTTGGACTTGCCCCATGTGATCTTGGCAGCGCCAGCCTTTACCTTCTTGGCGTTGATGGTTGCAGGAGCCGGAGCGGCCGCTTTGACAGAAGACACGCTGCTGTAGCTGGAGATGACCTGCTTGCCGTCGGAGCTTACATAGGAAGCGACCTTGTAGTAGTAAGTCTTGCCCTTGGTCAGACCCTTGTCGGTGTAGGTGGTGCCGGTGGAGGAACCTACCTTCTTATAGGTGCCGTTCTTGGAAGTGGAGCGGTAGATGTTGTAGCCGGTCACGTTGTAGCAAGCCTTCCAGGAGATATCAGCGGAAGTTGTGGTCTTGGAAGCTGCCTTTACGTTTGTCGGAGCGGCAGGCTTAACGGAGATCTGAGCTGTCTTGGTTACGCCGGAAACCGCGGTAACGGTAAGGGTAGTGATACCAGTGGAGCGAGCCACCAGCTTGCCCTCGGGAGTTACAGTTGCGACCGCAGGGTTGGAGCTTGTTACGAGGTAAGCGTCCTTGAAGTCGCCGTTAGTGGTGATGTTGAGTACCTTGGAGGCGCCCACGTCAACGGTGGTGTCGCCTGTGAGGTTGATTGAGGTAGGAGCCTGGTAGGACTTTACCTTGGAAGCGTAGTAGTTAGCCCAGCTGGATACATACTTTGCAGGATAGTATACGACAGCGGAGTTGGAGGTGTTGGAGAATTCGTTGAACCCGTAGTTCTCGCCGCCGAAAACAATGCTCTCGAGGTTAGGGCAGTTGTTGAAAGTTCTTGCCTTAATGATCTGAACGGACGGGGAAATGAATGCAGTACGCAGGGAACTGCAGCTTGCAAATGCTTCCTCGTTAATGGTCTTTACCTTGTTAGGAACGAAGATCGTGGTGAGGGATGAGCAGTTGTAGAATGCCAGCTGACCGATGGTCTTCAGCTCAGAAGAGAGGGTCACAGCGGAAAGCTTGAGGCAGTTGCTGAATGCGTTGTTGCCAAGGGTCTTGACGGAGCTGGGAAAGTAGATGGAAGTAAGGGATTCGCAGCCGTCAAAAGCGTTGTCGCAGATCTCAGTGGTGTATGTAGGGATAGTCACTGTGGAAAGTGCCTTGTCGCCTGCAAAAATACGCATGGGGAGCTTGGTCATTCTGCAATTGAGGGTTGCGCTGATGAGGGCTGTGCAGTCGGTGAACGCGCTGTCGCCGATCTCAGTTACGGAGTTGGGGATAGTGATCCCAACGAGGGATTTGCAGCTTGCAAAAGCGTCCTTGCCGATCTTGTTGAGAGTATCGGGAAGCGTTACCTTCTCAAGTGCGGAATAGGACTTGCACACGCTGTCAGCCAGTTCAGTGATACCGTTTGAGAACGTGATGGAAGTGATCCTGTCCTTGAAGTTGTTGGTGCAGAGAGCGGTGACCTTGTAAACCTTGGTGTTGCCGATCTTTGCAGGGACTGTGACAGACGTATCGGTGCCAATGTAGCCTGTGATATTCGCGCCGTTTGCCTCAATATCATAGGTCCATTCGCCGTCTGCAACCGCGCCTGCATTCTCAACGCAGAACGTTGCGGAAAGCGCGAGCGCGAAAATGAGCGCCAACATGAAGCTGATCACTCTCTGGGACTTTTTTAAAACCATGATAAAACCTCCTAGAAAATTGAAAATAATTACCCTAAGACACATTAATTATATCATGATTTTGCCGTTTTTTCAAGGGTTTTTCACCCATTCTTCCCGGGGGACACTTATATTGTACATATTTCATAATTTCGCCAGAATGATTTTTGGCACAATATCTAAAGTGTGCGGTGCAGTAAAAAAGAGAAGCGGAATTGTCAGAAAACACGTCGCCGGGTGGTTTTATTAAGTGAAAGGCGAAGTTATTCGCAGAAAGGTGGGAATTATATGGTACTGATCACTCAGGACGTGATAAGCGCACTGTTCGACGAACATGCCGACATGGTGTACAGGATTGCCCTGAACATAGTGAAAAACCGCGAGGAAGCGCAGGATATCGTCATGGACACCTTTACCGCGCTGATAAGGCAGGAATGCTTCAACAACAGCGCCCATGCAAAGGCGTGGCTGATAAGGACAACGGAAAACAAATCCCTGAACGTGATAAAATCCGGAAGGATAAAGCGGAATATTCCGCTGGACGAAGTGCTTGAAAACACCCTGTGTACGCCGGCAGGCTCCCGGGAATACGAGGTGCTAGACCTGGTAATGCGCCTGCCGGAGAAGATACGCACTACGGTGTACATGTTCTACTACGAGGACATGCCGGCGGCGGATATTGCAGGGATTCTCGGGATAAGTGAGAATACTGTATACAAGCGGCTGGAGCGCGGCCGCTCCATGCTGAAGATAGATCTGGAGGGGGACGCAATATGAACAGAAATGATTTCAGGTCAGCGTATGATAAGATAGTCCTTCCGGAGGACGTCAGGGCGGAGATGAAGAAAAAGCTCCTGGAACAGGTGTCCGAAAGGGACAGCGCTTCCGGCGGTGCGGAAGACGGCGGCTCCGGTCAGGCAAGGGAGATACGGCTGCAGCCGAGGAAACGCAGCACAGGACGTATTGTGGCAGTCGCAGGTTCCGCTGCGGCGGTGGTGATCGCGGTGGGCGCCGGTATCTGGTTCAGCCGTGGTAACATTGTGGAGCAGCCCGGTACAACGATATCCTCCACCACGGAAATCCAGGAAACAACAGAGGAAAGTACAGCGGCAGAGAACAATACCACTGCGGCAAACGGAGAGCTGTTATGGCATGACGCAGGGTTAACGTCCGCGGATTATACCGCCCCCGATACAGAATGCAACGGGATCACGGCAAACTATATTCTTCGATCGCACTATATATATGCGGTGATCCCTGGTGAGAGCGACTATTCAAGGCAGCTGTACCGGGAACTCGCTGCTAAATATGGCGATGAGGAATACGCACACAGCAAGATACTGGAAATGCCTATGGCGGACGCCCTACAGATGGAGAGCGCATATGAAAGCAACACCGGACTAGCGCTCAGTCTTACCGGCTCCGGAATGAAGCTGACCATCAGCGTATCCACCCGGGATGATGAATTCCTGCCGTTGGTGAACGATAAAGGTGAATACCTCGAGTGGACGGGGGAATACGACAGCTGGGCGACGGTGCACGGCGGTTACGATTTCATCGGATCAGAGATAATCAAAATGGGCGTTTGCGGACGCGATGGCAGATTCCTGGCGCAGTATTCGCTGGTGAACGAGGGCGTTACCGAATACTTCCGGCTGTACAGCGACGGACTATCCCGGGAACAGTTCGTGCAGTGCCTGGCGGCGGTTTCACCTCTGGAGCCGGGCGACCACATGGGAAATTACACTCCGGACGGCTCCTACGCCGGAAATTTCATTAATGCCACGGAATACGATAAGGACGGCAGCACCATGCCCGGCAGCTACGTCCAGGCGACGGAATGGGGCGACCTTACGCTGAATCAGCTGACCTGGACGGCTTCGGAGCTGAATGCTTCCTGCTACAACGTGCAGGCGTATGTTGACCAGACGGAGATCGACGAGGGTAAATACTCGTTTGATGAGCTGAGCCAGCTTACCGGAATAGGGGTTCTCAGCGACCCCGAAAGCCTGCTCGGACAGACGAACGGTCTGGGTTACTGCGCGGCGTACGATGGGATAAGCAGCGGTAAGTTCGACAGCGACCATGGCGTAACTCCCGGGATGCTGCCGGAGGACGACCCGGCGCAGTACGCTGAGGCGCAGCAGTATCTTTCTCTCAGCGAGGACGAATCCGAGTACTACTACACCACCGACAGGACAGACTACTTCAAGAACAAAAAGCGCACGGGGGTACGGTATTCCATCTCGGGCGGAACTCCCGAGGTATGGACCATGATCACGGTAACGGACGACATGAGAATGCTGGACGATTTCAACTACATCTTCGGCAGACTCCCGGCGGAGCCCAGCGAGAATTTCAGCAACGCTGGTAAAACGGTATACGCCGGGCACGGTCAGATCTGCGGACGCGACATATACATGGGCGGATTCCAGTCCGGGGACAGCTATGTGGTGGTCACGGTGTCCAACACCGGGCTGCGTGAATTTGCGAGAATGCTCGCGGCGCTCTGCGAGGACAATGTTTCCCCGGAGCCGCTGAAAACTGCGGAATACCCCGAGCCGAGCTATACTCTTAGCGGTAACCTCACCGGGACTTACTCCACGGGGTACTTCTTCCTGAATGCCCTGAGAATGAGTGAGCCCCCGGAAGATTCCGGCGACACTAAGGGCTACAGCGAAAGAGCGGAAATACTGTCGGACTACGCAAAGCTTGCGGAACAGGTGCACCTCCACAGCGATCTGGAACTTCTGACGGAAAAGGGCTGGACGCTGGATACCGGAGGTTCCGCGAAAATGGATTTCTCCTCAGACGGGGAACCCAGGAGCGTGTCGATCGATTATACATCCGGCAGCAGCAGACTGATAGTCACGGTTGGCAGCAACTATGCATATGATCCTATCAGGGTAAGGCTGCCCTCCGGAAAGGTGATGTACGCCGCCGGGGCAGGGTGCGAATCCGGACTGAACAGCTACGAAAAGACGGTTCTCGGCGAGGACACGCAGGATTACTTCCAGA
>OKRU01002309.1_pt1 | contig 17243 bp, 15 predicted proteins | sample 1601131 | NCBI WGS metagenome assembly OKRU01 (sample SAMEA3541558, study PRJEB24748) | human gut metagenome | biome: human gut; feature: human-associated habitat; material: faeces | place: China | collected 2012
ACTGAAAAGTGCCCTTTCAAAGGGGTATGCCCAAAATTGAGTGCTTACATAAATTGAAATTTTGAAAATAATGAAACACATATATAGAAAGCTGTTTGTAGGGTTGTTATTAATTACATCTGCAGCAGAAATCAGTGCGCAAAAAATAGTAATTGGCAATTATACTTTTAAAGACAAGGCCGCTTATTACGGTGAACTGGAAGGCGGTAAACCCAACGGTAAGGGCAAGACAAAATTTGCCAACGGAGACCAATATGAAGGCGAATACGTAAAAGGCAAGCGTCAGGGTTTTGGTACATATACATTTACTGACGGTGAGAAATATGAAGGCCAATGGTTCCAGGACCACCAGCATGGGCGCGGTATATATTATTTTGCCAACAACAACAAATATGACGGATTGTGGTATTGCGACTATCAGGAAGGCGAAGGTGTGATGGAATACTACAACGGCGACAGATATATTGGCAATTGGTCACAGGATAAGCGAAACGGCAAAGGCAAATATATTTGGGCTAACGGCGTAATGTATGACGGGGAATGGAAAGATGACAAGAAATCCGGCAAAGGTTTCTTCGACTGGAAAGACGGTTCTTCATACAACGGCGAAATGGACAACGATATGCGCAACGGATTCGGAACCTATATATATGCCAACGGAGATAAGTATGTAGGCAACTGGAAAGACAATCTCATGGACGGAAAAGGCATATACTATTTCAAGAATGGCGACAAGTATGAAGGTGATTACGAAAGCGGAGAAAGAACCGGACAAGGCATATTCACATATGCAGACGGAAGAAAATACGTAGGATTCTTCAAAAACGGCCTTATGGACGGGTTCGGCACATACAACTGGCTCGACGGCTCAAAATACGAAGGATATTGGAAGGAAAACAAACAGAACGGTCGCGGGAAATATGTTTCCGAAAGCGGAGATGTATATGATGGCGAATGGGCTGAAGGAGAGATGAATGGCGAAGGTGTTCTGAGAATGAGTGACGGCACAAAATTCAAAGGAACATTCAAGAACGGCATGAGAAACGGAAAAGGTATCGAGGAAAAAGACGGTGTGCGATTTGAAGGCAGCTATGTCAACGATATTAAAGACGGACCATTCGTTGAAAAGGACAGCAATGGAAGCATAATAAGAAAAGGTTATTATAAACACGGAATTGTAGAGGTGGCACATTGATGTGTCATCTCTTTTTTAGTTTTACAGAATATTATGGACAAGACGACAATAGAACATCTCACAGAAGAGGTCAAAAAACTTGCAATCGAGGCCGGAAACTTTCTTGTTGAACAAAGAAAGTCGTTCGATAGAAGCAAAGTAGAGAACAAACGAAGCCACGATTATGTGAGCTACGTTGACAAAGAATCAGAAAAAATGATTGTATCACGCTTGAAAGAGCTTCTGCCGGAAGCAGGATTCATTGCAGAAGAGGGGACACAAGGACGCAACGGAGAGGATCTATTCTGGACTGTTGACCCACTGGACGGTACAACCAATTTCATACATGATAATGCACCGTACTGCGTCAGCATTGCACTATGCGACAAATCCGAAGCTCTACTTGGTGTCGTATACGAATGTTGCAGAAAAGAGCTGTTTTGGGCCAATAAATACGGTGAAGCATACCTGAACGACAAGCCTATAAAGGTATCAGAAATTGCAGAAATGGATAATGCATTCATTGAATTAGGATTCCCATACGACTCAGAAAACACAGGAAAGATGATGCCGGAATTAGCCAAGCGCTTATATGGCAACGTAGGCGGAATCCGTCTGCAGGGATCAGCAGCAAGCGAACTATGCTACATAGCCTGCGGAAGATTCGAAGCAAGAATTGAACCTTCGTTAGGTGCATGGGACATAGCCGCAGGTGCTCTAATTCTGAAACAAGCTGGCGGTAAGGTTACAGATTTCCACGGCAATGACATATATTGCGATGGAAAAGAAGTCCTGGCCAGCAACGGAAAACTTCACACACATATTAAGAGTATAGTTGAAGACATATTGCAAGGTGAAAAGCAATGAAATATTGAGCGCACTTGCAAAGATTTCAGCATTTTATTATATATTTGTGATATTGTTTAACTTAAAAGCTAATAACATATGGTTCTTGACACGCTCGAAAATCTTGAAAGATACGCATCGCTGAACCCTTTATTTGCTGATGTGGTAGATTTTCTGAAAAAAAATAATATAGCAGAACATGAACAAGGAAAAGTTGTCCTGAAAGAAAACGAACTTTTAGTCAACTTCTCAACAGCTTCAGGAAAAAAGGAAAATGAAGCACGACTTGAGACCCATGACAAAATGATTGACATTCAGATTCCTCTGAACTGTACGGAAATCATGGGTTATACTCCTAGAACAAAACTTCCTGCAGAGACCTACAACCCGGTCAAGGACATAACTTTTTATAATGGACCGGCAGAGCAATATATCAAAGTTGAGCCAGGTATGTTCGCTATATTCTTTCCTGAAGACGGACATGCTCCATGCATATCTGATGAAAAAGAAATAAAGAAGGTTATTTTTAAAGTATTGGCATAAAATTAATAATATGGCAAAGAAAACTGTATCAAAGGCCGAAGCTTCAAAAAAAGAAGAAGCAAAGACTACTGTTAGAAAAAGCAGAACAGCAACTGCATCAACAGCAAGAAAAACACAGGCAAAGAGCAAGCAGCTTGACCTCATCAAGAATGACAAGTGGCTTGAACCTTACGAGGGGGCTATAAATGGACGTCATCAGCATGTATTGGACAAGATCAACGAACTGACAAACGGAGGAAAGCAGACATTGACTGATTTTGCTTCCGGATATCTTTATTTTGGACTTCACAAGACAGACAAAGGGTGGGTGCTTCGCGAATGGGCACCTAACGCTACTGAAATATACATGATAGGCGACTTCAACGATTGGAGAGAAGTTAAGGACTATCGCATGTACAAACTCGACAACGGAATATGGGAAATAAAGCTGAAGCCGAACGCTATCAAACACGGCGACCTTTACAAGCTTAAGGTTCACTGGTACGGTGGAGAAGGCGAACGCATTCCTGCATGGTGCAACAGAGTTGTACAGGATGATACAACAAAAATATTTTCAGCTCAAGTGTGGGCACCAGAAAATCCGTATCAGTTCAAAAAGAAAAACTTCAAGCCTAACACTTCTCCACTGCTGATCTACGAGTGCCACATCGGTATGGCCCAGGATGCAGAAAAAGTCGGTACATACACAGAATTCAAAGACAACATTCTGCCTAGAATCATTAAGGATGGATACAACTGCATCCAGATCATGGCCGTAGCAGAACATCCTTATTATGGAAGTTTCGGATACCACGTAAGCAATTTCTTTGCACCATCCAGCCGTTTCGGAACTCCTGACGAATTGAAGGAACTTATTGACGAAGCTCACAAGCACGGCATTGCAGTAATAATGGACATTGTTCATTCACACGCTGTAAAGAATGAGATTGAAGGACTTGGAAACTTTGCCGGCGACAAATGCCAGTATTTCTATCAAGGCGACAGAAGAGAACATCCGGCTTGGGACTCTCTCTGCTTCGATTATGGAAAGAATGAGGTGCTTCACTATCTCTTGAGCAACTGCAAATATTGGCTCGAAGAATTCAATTTCGACGGATTCAGATTTGACGGCGTTACTTCAATGCTTTATTACAGCCACGGTTTGGGCGAGAGCTTCGGAAGCTACGGCGACTACTATAACGGCCATGAGGACGACAATGCTATATGCTATCTCACTCTTGCCAACATTCTTATACATGAAGTAAAGCCTAAGGCCATCACGATAGCAGAAGAAGTATCCGGCATGCCAGGACTTGCGGCTCCATTCAAGAGCGGCGGATACGGATTCGACTACAGAATGGCTATGAATATCCCAGACTATTGGATCAAGACCATAAAAGAGCAGCAGGACGAAAATTGGAAGCCTAGCTCAATGTTCTGGGAGACAACAAACAGAAGAGCAGATGAAAAGACCATCAGCTATGCAGAGAGTCATGACCAGGCGCTGGTAGGCGACAAGACCATCATATTCAGACTTATTGATGCCGACATGTATTGGCACTTCAAGAAAGGTGATGAAAATCTTACTGTAACCAGAGGTATCGCTCTCCACAAGATGATAAGACTGCTCACGGCTTCAACCATCAACGGAGGATATCTGAACTTTATGGGAAATGAATTCGGACATCCAGAGTGGATAGATTTCCCACGCGAAGGAAACGGATGGAGCTACAAATACGCAAGAAGACAGTGGAATCTTGTAGACAACCATGAGCTGTGCTACCATTACCTTGGTGATTTCGACGAAGCAATGATCAAGTTGATCGGTTCTGAAAAGAATTTCCAGAAGAGTCCTGTTGTTGAAGTTTGGCATAACGACGGCGACCAGATTCTTGCATTCTCAAGAAACGACCTGTTGTTCATTTTTAATTTCAGCCCTACAAAATCATACGTTGACTATGGATTCATTGTTCCTCAGGGTGTCTACGACGTTGTACTCAACACTGATGCTAAGATTTTCGGAGGTAACGATCTGGCTGATGACAGCGTAAGACATTTCACCAACTATGACCCTCTATACGAGAAAGACAACAAAGGATGGCTGAAGATATACATTCCAGCCAGAAGTGCTGTAGTTCTAAGAAAAGCAAAAGAAACTGATGATAAATAATTCAAAACCTTTATTTGAGAATGCCGCAAGAATACTTTCCGTTTCTTGCGGTGTTCTATTTGTTCTTTTTTCATTCTTATATCTCTACAAGATACAAGGTGAAATGCTTGCCGAAGCCCAATTTGTATTTTCTAAAGGAGTTACCACCTATTCCATACTCATAGGGGCAATAGTAATAACACTGATTTTATCCCTTCTTCAGCTTGTTGTACAGCTCGTTGCGAAAATTCCGACAAGATGGTATTCACTTTCATTTTTTCCATCTTTTCTCATCTTAACTATACTGACAGACATCAACAGAAAAGTATTTGATGATTTCACCTTCGGCGCATGGATATGGATAGTTCCTTTATTGCTCGCAGTTTATATTCTGGTTATATTTTGGCTCAAAAAAATACCGGAAAGCAACAGCAAAAAGGAACACGGAAATATTTATGCTCTACTATGGCCGAATTATCTGATATTCCTTGCAATGTGCATAGCAACAGGAAGTTTTCAGGGCGCTCCGGATGTGTATCATTACGAACTGCGTACTGAACGGCTCATTCTTGACGGCAAGTACGAAGAAGCTTTGACCGTGGGCAAGAAATCACTTTCTTCAAGCAGAAGATTGACGGAACTTAGAGCCTTTGCAATGGCAAAGAACGGCCAGTTGGGAGAATCATTATTCGAATATCCTCAATACTACGGTTCTGCAGGTCTGCTAGACATCAACGATACACTTTCTCACTACAGATTGTCAGTCCAGGAAATATGCCGTTCGTTGGGAGCCTACTGCGGTAAATCCATAAAGACGACCGATGAATACCTGCGTCTGATGATTGACAGCGACACAACCAGTTCGCAGCCATTAGGAGACTATTACCTCTGTACACTCCTTCTAAAAAAAGACCTGAAAACTTTTGCCTCAACATTGCCTGAATACTATCGTAACAGCGATTCACTGCCAAAGGCATATGGTGAAGCACTGCTTCTACTGCCAGACAGTTGCAGCTCGCTGAAAGCTATGGCAGACACAACCCTGATATCTAAGTATAAAAAATACAACCTCTTGAAGAGTGAATATAAAAATCCGATAGAAAGAATAAACAAGGCAAGAAGGAATTTCGGGAAAACTTACTGGTGGTATTACGATTTTTCCGACAAAGTATCAAAATAAAATCAATCATACCAATAAACATCTCATGTAATATAAGAATAAAGGTGTCTGCACTACATTTTCTATTGAAAACTGTTTTGCAGCCATCTTTTGTTTTAACGTGAAACCGCAGAATCCACGGCTCTGCGACTATCAGGATATTTTCTAGGACGAAGAATCAATGCAGAATTCATAGGATTAAGGTATAAGGCAATCTCAAAGTTTATTTGAGGCAGCCTCTTTTAATTTCTGAATTAAATAAATAACAGAACTGCTATTGCTTAATTGAATACCAAAGATGCTGTAGCGCTATATATATATATTCACCATTTTCATCAGTTATATGCACATCTACCACATTAGCAGACTCCTAAACTGGTATCGCTAGGAAGTCGGTTTCGGTGCTCCAGACAAATTCAACAAGGGTGTTCAAAAGCAGATGACAGGATTTGCCATCTATAGAATTTCTTAAAAAGCAACGGGGTGCGCTTTGCCGTATACCATGCGCTATAGTGCACGTCAATAACATCAGTAAGCATTCTAAGAAGAACCCTACGTCAGGCAAGCACCATCGAAAGGTTGTAAAGGAGTATTGAGGAACTTGACCGCAAAGCCGATCCCAAATGTTATGCCCTAACGTCAGGAGCAGAACTGACGCATTTTTTCATCCCCAACCGCAACAATCCAAGTCTGCATATCTGGACGAAAGTCGGCAGCGAGGAATATGACATCAGCAAGCCTGTAGTTTATTTCAGTGCGATTTGGTCAGCCTACGACAAGGGAGAGGTTACAATCCACGAGCTTGTCAATGAGATGTTCGAGCCACAGAAGCAGGTCAACGAGGCTCAGGCACGGCTGCTTGGAGCCGCATTCACGCTTGTTTCCGGCGGTTCGGCACAGCCTCATGTTGGTACCGGTGGCGGTGGCTCACAGTCGGATTTGCCGTGGCGTGATAAAGAAATCAACAAGTCTTACCCATATAGAAGAAAAAAGTAACGATGTATTGTTGAATGGTTCAATACCAATTGCTTCGTAATCAGCCCTAAATTACAGCCTTATATCGCAGATTTTTGTCCATTCATGTAGAAGTCTGCGATTCTTTTCTTAACTTTATTGCCAAAGAATGACAATCGTATTTAGAACATGAGGATATTATCTATAGACGAATATAACACATTGATGGACTACCTGTCAGCTCGATTACGAAAACTATTGGAGCATGAGAATATAGTCAGAGAGCTTCAAGGAAATAAGCCAAAGGATTACTTTCACGGTAGATATCCTTTGACAAATTGCTGCTCCTATGTATTTGATGATTGCATAGCTTATAGAGTCAACAACAATTTGTTTATAGAAATTCTTAGGTCGTATTATCCTCAAGCTCTTCTAAACCATTCAGATTTATTCAAAACAGGTGATGCTAAGGCTATCATTCAAGCATTATACAATGTAATGCCTACCTTTGGATGGTCTCTTGAAAGATTTGCAAAATTTCTATCTAATGAGATTTCTATATACTGTATTCTAAAAAGAAATTCTGGTTATGGTGAAATTTTACGTATAGATCTTTTCAGAAAGCTCTGTCCAAATAAAATGCAACTCGAAAAATTTGACTTTATTGGAGGAATTTTCCATTTAATGAAGCATTTCTCAATCGATGGATTGAATTTATCTGTAGGCAAAGACAGAAATGACATCTTTGACATTGAAAATCTCATCTGGTTAATTATATGCTCATTTGTTGAATATATTAAAACTGGCCAGGAGATTTCAATAAATGAAAATCATGTTCTAAAAGCATCGTTTTACAAAGAAGCTGAAACAGATATCTATTACATCAATACTTTATATAAAGCTACAATATGAACTATCCACTTATATCAGAATACGTTGATGCCATTCAATCGGCGGAGGACAATTTCAACAAGTTAAGCGACTTGCGCCCCGTGTTTGATGACAACGGCAATCCCGTAATGTCAAGTGGCAACTTCGCCGTGGTGTTTAAGATGAGAGATGTAAAGACGAACAAACTGTATGCCATAAAATGTTTTTTAAAGGAGCAGGAAGGACGTGAGGAGGCATATAAGCAAATATCTTCAACACTTAAAAAAAACAAATCCCCTTATCTCGTATCAACAAAATATCTTTCAAATGAATTATTTGTAGATTCAGATCAAACTGATGATGAAGACTTTCCTATATTATTAATGGATTGGATTGAAGGAATTCCCTTGGATAAATATATTGAAAAGTTTAGTGGGAATCCATTTGAATTATATGAGCTTTGTTATAATTTTAGGATTATGGCACAATGGCTATTAAAACAGGATTTTGCTCATGGTGATATAAAACCCGATAATATTTTAATTTGTGAAGATGGCCAAATTGTTTTAATTGATTATGATGGAATGTATGTATCATCTATGTATGGGAAAGAATCGCGTGAAAACGGAAGCCCTGATTATAGACATCCATTTAAATCACTTTCTTTTGATAAACATATAGATGATTTTGCTTTGTCCGTAATTGCACTATCCCTTAAAGCCATATCCATTTCATATTATATTAAACACATGAATAATAATCGAACTGGATTATTATTTTCTAAAGATGATTATATTAATCTAAATGAGAGTAAATTGTTCTCTTTTATAAATAATCTTATACTAACTGAACCTGAATTAGGACTATATTATTCTACATTTATAAAATGTTATAGCGGAAATCATTTGACCGCTCAGGATTTTGAATATAGTGAAGAAAAAAATCTTGATGAACTTCTTCAATATTGGCCATCAAATATATTTATTTCAAAATATGATAAAATTAAAAAAGGTCTACTTTCTGATGATGGCATTATATATACTAAAGATGGAAAAGGAGTCATAGGTATTGATGAAACTCACATAAAATCAAACGATATAAAAATAAAAGAAGGAACTATATATATCTATGAAAATACATTTAGTGGATATAACGGTTCTAAAATTAATCTTCACTTACCGTCAACACTTAGATATTTTAATAGTAAATCTTTGAACTATAAATGCGAATCCATTTCTTGGGATTCTCCGTGGTTTACATACGAAAATGGATGTATTTTTACAAAAGATAAGACAGAATGTGTTCTCAAATTTCTAACTCAATCTAAGTTTAATGACAATACATCTATTATAGGTGCATATTTTTTTGCGGATATATATTTTGATGGTGTTTGGCCATCAAAAATAAATAAAATCCGTCATGATGCTTTTAGTAATTCCACTTTACCAGAGAAACTTATTTTACCAGAAAGCTTAGTAATAATTGGTAAAGGTGCATTTCGAGCATCAAATATCCAAGAAATCACGTTTCCGTCAACACTTAGAACTATTTGTGGCTGGAGCTTTCATTTATGCTCAAATTTAGAATCAGTTATATTTAACTCAAAAAGTTTAGTATCAGAAATTAACAATAATACTTTTTGCAATTGTAAACGATTAAAAAGAATTGAATTTACTGACTCAATTAAACGAATCGGTGAAAGTGCTTTTTTGTGGTGTGAATCAATTGAGGATTTACATCTTCCAAATGAACTTGAGATAATAGGTAAACAAGCATTTTGTATGTCTGATTCTTTCACAAATGAAAATCTAACATCAAAAGTATCAAAAATTAATTTCCCTCCTTTATTGAAAATGATTGGAGAAGAAAGTTTTCGTGGAAATAAGAATCTTAAAGAAATATCTTTTTCATCAGAAATTGATGAAATAGATGCATCTGCTTTTCGGGATTGTAGCAATCTAACTAAGATTTCATATATCGAGATTCATAAAATTAACGAATGGGCGTTTTCTGGATGTAATATATGTTTAACAATAACAGACGGAATTAAATTTATTGCCTCTGGGGCTTTAAACGGTTGCTCTATTACATTAAAAAACTCTACATATTTTGTTATTGATGGACAAGCATTATACACTAAAGATTATAAATCGCTAATCTATTATTGGGGTGATAATGACACCTTTGAATTGCATAATGGCATAAGAAGTATTGATTTTAAACCTTTTTGGAAAAAGCCTACAACATTAATATTACCATCCTCATATGATGAGGATTTTGTCGAGGATGCGTGTTTTTGTCCTATTATCATTGTTCCCGCCCATTTTACATCTGTTGGAAGAATGAAAAACTCAATTTTGTCATATTCGAAACTTTTTATAGACAATGAAGGGGTGTTATATTCTGAGGATAAAAAAACATTAATAAATTTTCCAATGTCTATTACTTTACAATCTTATTCTATTAATTCTGAATGTGAAATAATTGCAGATAATGCTTTTGAAGGTGATGAGGACTGTGATCCTGAATTTGGTATGTTTTATTTGGGGAACCAACTTAAAACTCTTATAATACCTGAAAGCGTAAAATTAATAGGGAATCGTAGTTTTGAAGGATGTCGTGATATAGAAGTTTTATATATTCCTAATAGCGTTATTGAAATTGGTATAGAAGCTTTTAGAGGTTGTTTATCATTGAAAAAAATCAGATTATCTAAAAATCTTATAAAATTAGGAGAGAATGCATTACCTAAAAAAATACAAGAAATAGATTGTAACTCAGAAAGCTTTAATATAATAGATAAATGCTTACTATCAAATAAAAATGAATTACTTTGGATTCCATTGGAGCTTCAAGAACTAAATCTTCCTCGTAAAATAATATATAAGCATGAAAAATGTATTACATATAATAATTGTATAGTTTCAATAAGTGGTTCTCTTTTATGGACAATACATAATGTTGCAGATTTTGAATTCCCGGAAGGAATTGTAAAAATAGATAGTGGTGCATTTTACGGTAATACAAATATTCAGACAATTAAGATCCCATATGGGGTTAAACGTATTGAAAAAGGTGCATTTGGATACAACCAAAACCTCAAGTCTATCTATTTGCCGTCATCAATTGAATATATTGGTAATTTACACACCTATCAAGGACGGGGAAGGAAATATATTGAATTCTTCTATCCGAAAGAAATACATATTCCCAAAGGCATGAAAAAATATTTTCTCAATTTGTTACCTGGGATTCAAGAAACAAACTTAATCGATGACTACTCATTAAATGAATAAAATGATAATAATCGAATCGAAACGTCGGAAAACGGAGAACATATTAAAGGAATATCCCGGAGCGATATTGGCGGACGTAACCAGCCAAGCAACAGATGGATTGGTTAAGTTAAGTCCGTTTTATCCGCATGGCGGAATACCCGTTCCGTTCAGTCCTGGATGGACGGCCACATGCGTGGAAGCCGTGTGGCAAGGACTGAAAGTGTTTGAGCACGCAAACGTTGATACGGAGATGTTCAAGAACGACACAATGAAGAACCTGAAGCGCACAGTTCGTAGGTTTGGCAAGCCGTTGGGGCACCGCCGAGGTGTGGACGGCAAAGTGCTGTTGGGATATATCGAGGCACGAAAGGAAATATACGTGCCGACATATAGATGGGTGTTGGAACATAAGGTGCAAAATATAATTGAAAGGCTTAGGGAAGCGAGCCGCGACAAAACGATTGTGTTGCTCGACTATAACACAAACTGCGACGTTGACGACGGCAGCAAACCTCTGTCGCACGCATACCTGATAAAAGCGTACATCGAGGGATTGTATCCGTATGGCAACATTAAGGCCGATGAAAAGAAAGTCAACAAAAAGCCGAAAGAATTATCTCTGTTTGACGAAGAAAACATAAAATAAATGTATTCATTAGGAGTTAAAGTAATAAAGAAGTTATCGCTCCCTACGGTCGATAAGAAGTTAAAGTCATTTACATTGTAGGTCTACACGGTTGGCGATTATAGGTGATTGAAGACACAAAATAAATAAAATAATCATGGAAAAGAAAAATAACTGGCAAGAATACAAGACTTTGCTTGAACTGCAAGGCATCAGCAAGCTGTACCACTTTACCGACAGGGACAATTTGGAGTCTATAATCAAGAACGGCGGACTGTACTCGTGGGCGGACTGCGAACAAAAAGGCATAACGATAAGCAAGCCCGGCGGCGGAATGCTATCACGCCAGCTCGACAGCCGCGACGGATTGCAGAACTATGTGCGTGTGAGTTTCGTTACGCAGCACCCGATGATGTATGTCGCCATGAACGAGGGGCGTATATCAAATCCTGTGCTACTTGAGATTGACCCCGAAATTGTATGTTGGGAAGGAACGCTGTACGCCGACCGCAACGCAACGAAGACTGGCGCAAACGTTGGCGGTACGCTTGATGACCTGAAGCGCATTCACTTCCAGTCGGTAAAGGCACGCAAGCATTTCGATTTAGACGAAGACGAACAACAGTTTTATCAAGCTGAAGTGTTAGTGAAAAACTTTATCCCACTGCAATATATCAAGAACATCGGCAACTTCGGCATTCCAATCCCGAACAATCCGCAACAGCTGCAAATAAAGACGGCATACACAGCGCAAATCACGCGCAACACGCCTACAGCGTTTATCTTCTTGGTAGACCATTCTGTGAGTATGCAGAAAAAGACAAACTTGTTTGGCGAGGAAATGACAATGGCCGAGGCTGCCGCACGCATAGTGAACAGGCAGATTAACGAACTGGTGCTGCGCTGCATCAAATCGAACGAGGTACGTCATTACTATGACATTGCTGTGATTGGCTATGGAAAAACCGCCTATAGCGGATGGAACGGAGCTTTGGAAGGGCGCGATTTCGTTACGCCGGAAGAGTTGCGTGACAATCCATTTAAAAAGATTATTACACGTGAGGAAAAGCGGACGAGGAAAGGAACGGTTGTAAAGGAGGTTGAAAAAGTGCAATGGGTGGAGGCACGACACAACGGAAGTTGGACTCATCTGCACGAAGCGTTCAGCCGTGCGAAGATGTTGCTGAATCAATGGATGGAGCAACACAAGGATAAAGACTGCTATCCGCCGACTATCATCAACATCACCGACGGCGAGTTTAATGGGGCAAGCAAAGAAACAGTGTTGCAACAGGCAAACGAACTGAAGTCAATGTTCACCAACGACGGCAACGTCATCTTGTTCAACATTCATTTCACGGCAAATAAGTCGGCAGACGAGGTGGTTTGCCCGATAGATAAGAGTGAATTGAACAGCAACAGGTACGCCGAAACATTGTTCCAGATGTCGAGCCTTTTGCCCGAGCGATACAATGCAGACATTGAGAAATACTTGAACGACGGACGGCAAGGGCGGCATGTAGCGATGGGCGTGAACGCCGATGCCACCACGCTCATCAAGCTCATGGACATAGGCACACCGACAAACATCAGCCAGAACCAATGAAAACAAGCTGCGTATCAATAGGGAAGTTTGAGTCGGGCTGCATCAATGAGGACGCAGCATTGGCAAGTGGTAACGTCATAGCCGTGTCTGACGGAGCTGGAGGCGGCGGACTGTTTGCCGAACGGTGGTCACATTATTTACTCGACCACCTGCCAGACACGCCGATATGTTCAGCCGAAGATTTGGACTGTTGGATAGAACAAATTTGGGAACCGTTCTACAACCAATGTGAGACCGACGCGAAGCTGTTGGGAAGTATGTCGTTAGAGAAGTTTTACGATGAAGGCTCTTTTGCAACGCTTGTAGCAGTATGGCGAACCTCTGAAACCACGTGCCGCTGGATGAGCTTCGGCGACAGCGTGGCTTTCTGCTATGACTTTGCCACCCACAAGCTCATACACACGTTTGGCAGCTTGGGCAACTTTGACAATCCTCCCTATCTAATCAATTGTAAGGACGAGATTAACGGCAAGGGCTTCAAAAGCGGAGAATGGAACGTAAACGATAATTCAGTTGTGTTCGCTGCAAGCGACTCGCTGGCCCATTACATACTGATGATGTATGAAGTGAGCCGGAAAGATGCATACGCCAAAGAGTTGCAGGAAGCCGCAACCCATCACTCGAAGAACGAGAACTACATAAGGATGGCACAAGCATTACCGACTGTTGATTTTGAAAGAAAGGTATTACGCAAACTATTGAACTGCGCAAATCACCCGACAAACCTCAAGCGGCATCTTGAAAGCTTGTTACGCAAAGGCATGTTGGCTGTTGATGATTATTCATTTGCCGTGTTTGGCAATAAATTAAGGATAATCTGTTGATTGAATTAAATTTGCGCATATTAAACTCTTCCAATGGGGTGTTATAATTAAAAATTAAATTAGAGCGACATAAAAAAAAAGTTACAATTCAATTTTAGATATTTTTGTTATGGATAGATTGTTAGAATATATAGTTCATAAAATATGGGGTTCATATTGTACATATATGAATGAACAAGTTTCCATTGAAGTTACTATATTGACCGCTTTATTAACAGGAGGATTTCTTATGCTTTTTATTGAAAATAGACATATAGGAGCAAATGTTGATGATCGATATCATTTTATCATGAAGCCTTTCATGCACAAATTAAGTAATTATTTAAAATTTATTTCTTCAGCAAAAGCTTATTATTCAATAAACCAAGGTGATAAAGAAGAATATGTCTATAAATTCAAATCTTTACTCGATTATATGGGACATTTAGCTTATCCTTGTATTATGTCAGGACAAGATTACCCATATTCCAAGTTTACGGCTAAAGAATTGGAGCAATTATGTGATAATATTAATAGAATTTGGTATTACTGGGATGACAAACATAATTATATGAAAGGTCATTATGTATATGAAACTGAAAAAGCAGAAAAATTCGCAACTTTTGGGCATGAATATTTAAAAGAGGTTTTCCCTTCAGATTTTAAAGATCGGGTATTTACACTCGAACTAATCGGCGATGTTTCTGGAAAATTTTATACAGACATATGGGAACCCATACAAGATGTTCCATTTCAATATGAATATTGGCAAAAGAAAGATCGAAAATTTAAAATACTTTCGCTATCAACAATATTCTTATCACTGTTAACTCTTGCTATTATATTGCTTCTTCGTTACCTCATACCTGTTGGAATATCTTCATTTCTCACTATATTATGTATGGCTGCTCTTGCTATTTCGCTTTGGAAAATGATTAAATTAGATAGCTTATCAAGAAAATTGTTTAGATAAAATATTATATGACCGAACTCGAACTACAACAATACTTACAGCGTGAATATCCGCAAGAAAACTCGCGCTGCGAATGGAAGGAGTTTAAGAACTTGAAGAACTCTTTCTGTGGTGATGAGAAAGACGATGTTATATCTTATGTTTCTGCCATTGCCAATATGGATGGCGGACATTTGGTTATTGGTGTGAAGGATAAAACTTTGGAAATAGTCGGAACAGACTCTTATAACTATGACCGACAGAAGGCCATACTTCGCCTGAAAGAACGTTGTGCAAACCTTTCTACTGAAGGACTTGACATTGAAGAGTTTGTGACGGATGACACAGCGAAAAAAGTCTGGGTGATACAAATTCCCAAACACAGACCGAAGCTCCCTGTTTATGCGCACGACAAGGCTTGGCAGCGCATCGAAGATTCGTTGGTTGAACTTACACAAGAACGGCTGAATGCCATATTAGAAGAAAACAGTCCGACGTTTGACTGGTCGGCTGAAATCGTTGAAGAAGCCACATTGGATGATTTGAATACGGACGCATTGGCAAAGGCTCGCAGCGAATACAAGGCGGTTCATCCAAGAGTTTCAGATGAAGTTGATGGTTGGGATGATATGGAATTGCTCTGTCGTGCAGGAGTGGCCAATAAAGGAAAACTTACACGTGCCGCTATATTGTTGCTTGGCAAACCTACGGCTATTCACTTCATACGCCCTGCCGTCGCAACCATCACATGGGTACTTGTTGACGATCATGACGAAAAAGTGGACTATGAACATTTTACTATTCCTTTCTTGCTCACAGTAGATGAAGCCTTGTCAAAGATACGCAACCTCAACCAGCGAATCCTGCCAGGTGGCACGCTGTTTCCCGATATTGTCAAGCAATACGACGAATACAGCATTCGCGAAATTTTGCACAACTCGATAGCACATCAAGACTACCATATAGACCAAGCGAAAAAGGAAGTTACGGTAAAGATTTACGGGAAACTTATTGGCGAGAAGTATTATCGCCTGCTAAAGGCTAATCCTACTTTATCGCTTGACGATTGCATCGCTTTGGACTTCGTTCAAAAGCATGAACAGATAGACAAGGATATGGCAACGAGATTGAAGAAGCTGCATCTTGTGGAAGGGCGTTATCCCAAACTGTTTCTTTCTGAATATGTGGCAAAGACAGCTGACAATGATGAGCTTAAAACGGAGTACATAAAGAACCGCAGTTTCAACGACAGCCATTTCAAGGATATGATTGTTTCTTATCTCCGCTCATTCGGTGGGGCAACAAGGGGAGAACTGAACACGCTTCTCAGTTCAAAACTGTCTGATGTACTGACAGATGAACAGAAGATAAGGAAAGTCGGAAACCTCCTCTCTGCATTGAAGAAAGACGGAATAATTCAGCTTAGCGAGAAGAAGAAATGGAATTTAGTCGAAGTTTAGTCGAACTTTTAGCTGAACTTCGACTAATTAATTCGATAAATTACATAATATCAATCATTTATATACCTTGTAAAGACAAACGTTAGTCGAACTTTCAATAGGTTTTAGTCAAACATGAATTAGCTATGTTGTTTGGAAATAAGATAAAACAGTTAAGGAGCGAACACGGAGTGCTGCAAAGGGAACTTGCTGCACTATTGGAAATAGATATGCCGATGATGTGTAAAATAGAACGTGGTGAACGGAGAGCAAAACGGAAACACGTAGTGTTATTGGCCAACTACTTCCATGTGGACGAGAACGAGATGCTTGCTATTTGGCTTGCAGATAAAGTGTTAAATTCTATAAATGATGAAGATAACGGTAAAATCAAGAACACAGCTCTAAAAATAGCACAAGGAATAATCAGCTAACTTCTGCAAGCAATGGGAACTTTACGGTAACAAACTACCCTATCTTAGTCAAATATACATTGGTAATCAATGCATTATATTTATAAAGGCAGGTCAAGCGTGGAACTGCAATGCCACGTCTGATTGGAGCTCGTAGGAAAAACCTGTGCACGGATATGGAAATAGCAGCCCACGCTGTAACGTGAGAACCACTATGCCACCTCTTGTGCACAATTGAAAATTTCCTACGTTTCCAATCACAAGATAAGCATAACGCTTCTTCATTTTTCGTATGTCTTGGCAAGAGTTGCCTCTGGCCTGATACAAATATAGCAAATTCAATTGATTCATAAACTTAACTAGAATAAAATTTCATTGATTTGATACTTATTTATGGTAGAGTCAACCAGCAAGTGCAACATTACGAAATCTTTTTGAAAAAGACCTCAGCCG
>OKRU01002321.1_pt1 | contig 17179 bp, 13 predicted proteins | sample 1601131 | NCBI WGS metagenome assembly OKRU01 (sample SAMEA3541558, study PRJEB24748) | human gut metagenome | biome: human gut; feature: human-associated habitat; material: faeces | place: China | collected 2012
GGCAGATTCCAGCTCTTTCAGCAAACGAATGGCATTAACATTTGCCTGGAACTTGCTTTGCGGAGCGTAAGGAACGTATCTCTCCGGCACATAGCTTTCTGGAGGATATCATTCATACGGCACGAAGCACGGCAGCACGCTATGATTACAGCCGGAATCACTGCGAATATGTGGAAAATGCGGCACTGAAGATTTTCGATGCGGTCAAGCGCCAGCAGAACATGACAAAGCATGACCGCCTGCTTCTGCAGATTGCTGTCATCCTGCACAACTGCGGCAGCTTTATCAATCTGAACGAGGTCGGCGAAAACTCCTACAAGATCATTATGTCGACCGAGCTGATCGGCATTTCCCACAAGGAGCGTATGATCGTTGCTACGGCTGTCCGGTATCTGCGGGATTATTTTCCGGAATACAGCGAACTGCAGGATGGCTTTGATAAGGAGGATTATGTGCGTATTGCGAAGCTCAATGCGATCCTGCGTCTTGCAGATGCCATGGATCGAAGCCACAAGCAGAAGTTTACAGCGATCACGACGTCCCTTCGCCGCCAGACACTAACGATCACCGGCTCGACCTTATATGACATCACACTGGAACAGGGAATTTTCCGGAATCACTCCGACTTTTTCGAGGAGGTATTCGGTATCCAGCCGATCCTCAAGCAGAAAAAGACAATGACACCGAAGCATGCAGATTCCACCAAAGCAAAGAACGGAGGCAACCATGAATAAATCGATTTATTTAAAACCACAATATTTCTACAATAGAGAATTAAGCTGGCTCTCCTTTGATTATCGTATTCTGGGAGAGGCGCAGGATAAGACGATTCCTCTTCTGGACCGTTTGAAATTCCTGAGTATTACCGCATCCAATCTGGATGAATTTTATATGGTGCGTGTGGCATCCTTAAAGGATATGGTGCACGCTGAGTACGACAAAAAGGACATTGCCGGTATGACTCCTTCCAAACAGTTAGAGGAGATCAGCAAGGTTACCCATGAATTTATGAGGGATCAGTACCGTACCTACAATAACAGCCTGATCCCAGCCCTCAAAAGAGAGGGCATTGCCATCCTCTCCCATCATGAGGATCTGAGCCATAAGCAGGCAAAATTCGTGGATAATTATTTTAAATCCGAGGTTTATCCGGTGCTGACGCCGATGGCAGTGGATTCTTCAAGACCTTTCCCTCTGATCCGCAACCGTTCCTTAAATATCGGTGCGATCCTCAAGATGAAAACAACAGATAGCGATCACTCCGGAAACGGTCATTTCCGGGAGCTTTACATCACCCACAACAACTCCAAAAAGGACGGCACTGCCGATACGGATTTTGCAACAGTTCAGGTGCCTTCCGGTCTGCCACGCGTGGTTGAGATCCCATCCGAGGAGGGCTTTGACCGCACTTATATCATGCTGGAACAGATCATTGAGCGCAATATCCACCGCCTTTTTATGAATTACGAGGTATTATGCGCATTTCCATACCGTGTCATGAGAAATGCCGATCTGACGATCGAGGAGGATGAGGCTGCCGATCTCTTAATGGAGATTGAGAAACAGATCAAGCGCCGCCAGTGGGGCGAGGCGATCCGTCTGCAGGTTGAGGAAGGCATGGACAAAAAGCTGTTAAAGGTTCTCAAAAAGGAGCTCCATATTAAGGAAGACGATATCTTCCATATCAACGGGCCACTCGACCTTACCTTCCTGATGAAGCTTTCCGGCATGGAGGGCTACGATGAGCTTAAAGTACCGAAATACACACCACAGCAGCCAAAATGGCTGAACAGTGAGGAGAACCTTTTCACTCAGATCCGCGATCACGATGTGCTTTTGCATCACCCATATGAGAGCTTTGATCCGGTAGTCAATTTCGTCCGGGAAGCTGCGAAGGATCCAGATGTACTGGCGATCAAACAGACACTGTACCGTGTCAGCAGCCACTCTCCGATCATCGCTTCGCTTGCTGCAGCTGCCGAGAACGGCAAGCAGGTTACGGTTCTTGTCGAGTTGAAGGCACGTTTCGATGAGGAAAATAATATTATCTGGGCGAGAAAGCTGGAGCAGGCAGGCTGCCATGTTATCTATGGTCTTGTCGGCTTAAAGACACACAGCAAGATCACACTTGTTGTACGCCGCGAGGAGGACGGTATCCGCCGTTATGTTCATCTTGGAACCGGAAACTATAACGATAGTACTGCAAAGCTTTATACCGATATGGGTCTTCTCACCTGCAACAAGGCGATCGGCGAGGATGCAACGGCTGTCTTTAACATGCTCTCCGGTTACTCTGAGCCTGCCGTCTGGAACAAGCTTGCCGTTGCACCGCTGTGGCTGCGCGACCGCTTCACTGAGATGATCGAACGTGAGACAGAGTTTGCCAAAGCCGGTCAGAAGGCATTTATCAAAGCGAAAATGAACTCCCTGTGTGATGCAAAGATCATCGCTTCTCTCTATGAGGCTTCCGCCGCCGGTGTTCAGATTGATCTGGTTGTCCGTGGTATCTGCTGTTTAAAGACCGGAATCCCGGGTGTCAGCGAGAATATCCATGTCCGCTCAATCGTCGGTGATTTTCTGGAACACAGCCGTATCTTCTATTTCCATAATAACGGACATGAGGAGGTCTATATGGGAAGTGCTGACTGGATGCCTCGAAATCTGGATAAGCGTGTGGAGATCTTATTCCCTGTGGAGGACGAGACACTGAAGGCTGAGGTGATCCATATCCTTACTATCCAGCTTCAGGATACGTTGAAGGCACATATCATGCAGCCGGACGGCACCTACAGCAAGCAGGATCTACGCGGCAAGAAAAAGCTCTGTGCGCAGGATTATTTCCGTCAGGAAGCCATGAAAAATGCAAGCCAGAGAAAGAAGGAACAGAATGCCCGCCGCACGTTTGAACCGATGACGGCGGAAAGCGAAGAATAACAATTTATTCGTCACTATGTACGGGGGACTCCCAACAGACCACAGACCGCCGCAAAATCAGCGGCTTTCGTCCGCACAATCCGCGGACTTTCGTCTGAGGTTGTTGGAAGCCCCAGCCTATACGGCTGAGCCAATAAAAAAGAACGGATTTACAAGCAAGCTTGCATCCGCTCTTTTTTTATTGACTCCCGTACATAATTTCTTTACTACATGAAGTCGAGGAGTGACATCTGATTGGTGTGTGGCATATCGCCGAGCAGACCAAGCTCTGCCATGGCATCGACCGTGGTTGCACTGACTTTACAGCGGTTTTTGAAGTCCTCCCTGGAGAGGAATTTTCCTTTCTGTGCTTCTGCTTCGATCATCTCCGCCGCCACGGTGCCAAGTCCGTCGATGGAGGAGAAAGACGGCATAAGCTTATTATCGATGATCTGAAAACGGGTTGCCTTTGACTGATAGAGATCGATCTTGACAAACTGAAAGCCTCTCGCATACATCTCCTGCACGATCTTCATATCTTCCAAGGTGGACTTCTCTTTATCGGTCAGGCTGTCGGACCGTTTGTTGTAATCAGCCATGTAGTATTCCAGCCGCTCCTTGCCAAGACACATTAACTCATAGTTAAAAGCGGTCGCACGGATACTGAAATATGCCGCATAATAGGCAAGCGGGCGGTGTACCTTAAACCACGCCACGCGCATCGCCATCATAATATACGCAGCCGCATGTGCCTTTGGGAACATGTACTTAATACGCTGACAGGATTCAATATACCAGTCCGGCACATCGCACGCCTTCATATCGGCAATCATACTGTCGTCGAGACCCTTTCCCTTACGCACGCTCTCCATGATCTTGAAGGAACGCTCATTCTCAACACCCATACGGATCAGATATGTCATAATATCATCACGGGTACAGATTGCCGTAGACAATGTACAGTAGCCCTGCGAAATGAAATATTCCGCATTGTCCTGCCATACATTCGTTCCATGCGACAGACCTGAAATACGCACCAGATCAGAGAAGCTCTTCGGCTTCGTCTGCTCAAGCATGTTCATAACGAAATGGGTGCCAAGCTCCGGAAGTCCGAGACTTCCCAGCTTACAGCCTCCAATGTCCTCCGGCGTAATGCCGAGAGCCCGAGGTGACTCAAACAGTGACAGCACATCCTGATCATCCATACGGATCGCTGCCGCATCCACATCGGTCAGATCCTCCAGCATTCGGATCATTGTCGGATCCTGATGTCCCAGAATATCAAGTTTCAAAAGGTTCGAATCAATCTTATGGTAATCGAAATGGGTCGTGATGGTTCTTGTCTTCATATCATTGGCAGGATGCTGCACCGGCGTGAAGGTGTAAATCTCCTCGCCTACCGGCAGAACAACGATTCCACCCGGATGCTGTCCGGTCGAACGTCTGACACCGACACAGCCGCTGGCGATACGCTCGATCTCCGCTGTTCTCTTTGACTCTCCGTGCTCCTCGTAATACTTCTTGACATAGCCAAATGCAGTCTTCTCCGCCATCGTTCCGACGGTTCCGGCACGGAAGGTCTGACCGGCACCGAAAATAACCTCGGTATAATCATGTGCGTTACTCTGATACTCACTGGAGAAGTTCAGATCGATATCCGGCTCCTTATTGCCTTTAAATCCAAGGAAGGTCTCAAACGGAATGTCGTGTCCATCCTTGATCAGCATCTCCCCGCAGACCGGACATTTCTTATCCGGCATATCACAGGCGGAAGAACCGGCATATGCCCGCACCTCTTCGGAATCAAAGTCATAATAATGACATTTGCCACAGTAATAATGTGCCGGCAGTGGGTTGATCTCACTGATTCCCGCCATGGTCGCAACAAAGGAGGATCCAACGGAGCCTCGGGAACCTACCAGATATCCGTCCTCCACCGACTTCCACACAAGCTTCTGCGCAATAATATACATAACGGCGTATCCATTGCTGATAATGGAATTAAGCTCTCTTTCCAGACGCTCTGTTACGATCTCCGGCAGATCCTCTCCATACATGGAATGTGCCTTATTGTAACAGATATCACGCAGATCCTGATCGGAATTTTCGATCTCCGGCGGACATTTTCTCGGACTGCACGGATGAATATAATCGATCATGTCTGCGATCAGATTTGTGTTGGTGATCACAACCTCCTCTGCCTTTGCTGCGCCAAGATACTGAAATTCAGACAACATCTCCTCCGTTGTGCGGTAAAAGAGCGGTGCCTGCTGATCCGCATCGGAAAAGCCCTTTCCTGCCATAATGATGCGGCGGTATACCTCATCCTCCGGATTCAGAAAATGGACATCACAGGTTGCAACAACCGGCTTATGATACTCCTCTCCCAGAGCAACAATACGGCGGTTGATCTCCATCAGATCATTCTCATCCTGGATCTGTGGATATTTGTCGTTATCGCGCAGCATAAACTCATCATTGCCAAGCGGTTGGATCTCCAGATAATCATAGAAGCGCACCAGACGGTCGATCTCTTCGTCGGTCTTTCCCTCGAGAATACCACGGTACAGCTCTCCCGCCTCACAGGCAGAGCCCATGATAAGTCCTTCCTTATACTTCAAATACAGGCTCTTCGGAAGCTTTGGACGCCGGTTGAAATACTTCAGATGTGACTCTGACACAAGACGGTACAGGTTCACTCTGCCGATCTCATTTTTGGCAAGAATGATCGCATGATACGATGGCAGCTTACGGATGACCTCCTCGGTCGGTCTGCCAAACTCATTTAACTGAGTCAGCGTCGTGATCTGCTTCTCCTCCAGACGCTTGCAGAGGCGCAGGAATATCTCTGCCGTTGCCTCCGCGTCCTCGACTGCCCTGTGGTGGTTTTCCAGCGACACACCAAGCTCCTTTGCGACATGATCAAGGGTGTGCTTGCCAAGGTGCGGCAGCAGTGCTCTTGACATGGAAACGGTATCGACAACCGTAAAGTCCGTCTGAAGCCCCTGATCCTTCGCCTTCTGATGAATAAATCCCATATCAAAGGAGGCATTGTGTGCCACCATGACACAGCCCTCACAAAATGCAAGAAACTCCGGCAAAATCTCTGTGATCAGTTTTGCTCCCTTGACCATGCTGTCATTGATGCCGGTCAGCTGCTCGATCTTATAAGGAATCGGTCGCTGCGGATCAACAAAAACGCTGTAGCGGTCCACGATCGTCTGATCGACAACCTTCACGGCACCGATCTCGATGATCTCATTATTCTTTGCCCCGATACCGGTTGTCTCCAGATCGAATACAACGAAAGGATCACTGAGGCTTTGTCCTCTGTCATTGGATACTGTCTCGATCAGGTCATCGACCAGATATGCCTCCACACCATAGATCACCTTCAGATCATCATCCGGCTTTAAGGCATGATCTGCATCCGGGAAGGACTGAACCACACCGTGATCGGTGATCGCGATCGCCTTATGTCCCCATTTGAGTGCCGTCTTGACATATGCCTTAATGTCCATAACAGAGTCCATCTCACTCATCTGCGTATGCGCATGAAGCTCTACACGCTTCCTGCCCTCATAATTATCCATACGGTATACTCTCGTATCATGACCCGGCTTGATACCGCGCACGGAGCCGATGCTGATCTCATGGCTGAACTTATCGCGAAGCGGCATTCCCTTCACAATAACAAATTCATTCTTTTTAATCTTGCCGCTGTCCTCAATCTCCGCATACTGCTCCGGCTGCATAAAGATCTTGACCGAGATCGTATCGGTGAAGTCAGTAATATTAAACATCAAAAGAATCTTGCCGCTGCGAAGCTCCTTCTCCTCCACACCAGTGATCATACCCTCGATCACGACCTCATCCATCTCATCCTGAATATCCGTGATCTGTACATGATCTCCTTCACAGTTACGGCCATAGAAGCATTCTTCATCAATATTGCCTCTGGAAAAGCCTTTCTTTTTCCAGCCGCCGGATCTGCCGCCATAGCCACCGTTTCCGTAACCGCCTGCATTACTGCTCTTTCCACCGCTCTTGGCACCACTGTCTGCCTGTGCCTTTGGTGCGCTGTTCATGCCGGACTGCATAGCCGCACTTGCTGCCGCAGCAGCCGCAGCGGCCTCTTCATCCGCATGATTTGCTCCGGCTTCAGAAGCTTTCTTTCCCTCCGGAGCATCCCATGGAACCTCTGCATTATGCTCCGGTGCATTCCCTGAAGCCTGTGCTTTCGGCGATGCCGGACGGTTCTCCAGACGCACATATTCGTACTCTTTGGATGGTGCCTCTAAAGATGGCGGCTCCGTATACTCTACGACCACATCAATATCAAAGCCTGCTTTACGGGCAAAAATATCCTGCAGCTTGTGGATCAGCTTGTCCTGTCTTGCCCGGTACATAGAGTCATCCTCACAGCTTACCGACAATACAGATCCCTCCATCCGGATCTGACCACGATACAGGATATTGAAATCAAGAATATTATCCTCCTTCAGAATATCCAGCACACTGTCCTGATATTCCTTCCAGAAGTCCTCCGGACGATACTGCTCTGACAGATTATAATGATCGTCCACCTTTACATCAAAGCCCACCGGTCCCATCACCGCTTCAAGATTGTGACGGATCAGGCGGATCTCCCGATAAGGAATGATGTGGCTGCTTTTCAGCTCCACACACATCATCTTCTTGCCACGGAACAGCCGGACACGGTCCACTACCACATCCGCAAAAAGGTTCTTCTGACGATCCGTCATCTTGAGCCCTTCAAATGTATCTAATAATGTCTGTTCCATTCCTTATCACCTCATACTTCTTTACTTCTGCATTTTCATTAACTCATCATGAAGTGCATTCAGAAGCTGATCCTCCGGCAGTTTTTTGATGACCTCACCCTTCTTGATCAGAAGACCTTCACCCTTACCTCCGGCAATACCGATATCTGCTTCTCTTGCCTCTCCCGGTCCGTTGACAACACATCCCATCACGGCAACCTTAACATCCAGATCCATGTCACGGACCATATCCTCTACCTTTCCGGCAAGTCCGATCAGATCGATCTGTGTTCTGCCGCAGGTCGGGCAGGATACCACGGTCACGCCGCCCTTTCTGAGTCCAAGCGTGCGAAGGATCAGTCTTGCAGACCGGATCTCCTCACTCGGATCTCCGGTCAGGGAAACGCGGATCGTATCACCGATTCCCTGATACAGGATATTGCCCAGTCCGATCGCCGACTTAATATTGCCGGACATGACCGTTCCGGACTCTGTAATCCCCACATGCAGCGGATAGTTCGTCCTCTGTGCGATCAGCTCATGTGCCTTGATGCACATCAGCACATCCGATGACTTAATGCTGATCACCAGATTATCATACCCCATATCCTCGATCAGCTTCACCTTTCCAAGAGCACTTCGTACAATGCCCTCCGCGGTCACACCACCGTATTCCTCAATGTACTCCTTCTCCAGCGAACCGCTGTTGACACCGACACGAATTGGAATGTTACGCTCCTTTGCCACATCCACAACCGCACGCACCCGGTCATTATCACCGATATTGCCCGGATTGATGCGGATCTTATCAGCACCGTGCTCCATGGCTGCGATCGCCAGACGGTAATCAAAATGAATATCTGCAACCAGCGGAATATGGATCTGCTTTTTGATCTGCTCCAATGCTTCAGCCGCCTGCATCGTCGGCACGGCGCACCGGATGATATCACAGCCCAGATCCTCCAAGGTATGAATCTGGGCTACGGTTGCTGCGACATCCTCTGTCTTAGTATTGGTCATGGACTGGATCGCCACCGGATTTCCTCCTCCGATGGCACAGTCTCCAATATGAACTACTTTTGTATGATCTCTGTACATTTCACACACCCTCCCTGATTAGTGAATTATCTTCCATATATCGTTAAACATGATCAGAACCATCAGTATCATCAGCAGGAAGAAACCGATCACATGTACGAAGCCTTCCTTCTCACGGTCTACCGGCTTGCCGCGCACTGCCTCGATCAGAATAAATACAAGTCTTCCACCATCTAATGCCGGCAATGGCAACAGGTTCATGACACCAAGGTTGGCACTTAAAAGCACTGACATGTAAAGCATATTGATGACAACTGCCTTCACACCGTACTCCACACTCTGGTCGATCACGCCGCCCACGGCATCGACAATACCTACGACACCGGATACATCGTTGCGGGATACCTTACCTCGTACCAGCTGACCAAGGCTGGCAACCGTTGTCTCGATCCAGTATTTCACCTCGATCACACTGTATTTAAGAACCGCTCCCGGTCCCTTCATCTCGTCTTTTCCGGCAACAAAGCCAAGCGTCTTGCCCTCATATGGCGTTGGTGTCACCTTGAAGGTCATTTTCTTCCCCTTTCGGTCAACCTCAAAGGTAACCTCTTTGCCGGTCTTGGCAGTTTCCATTGCCTTGGTCAGTTCTTCACAGTTGGAAACCCCGGTACCGTTGACAGACAGGATCACATCATTTGCCTTGATCCCTGCCTTCTGGAAGGCACCCTTATCGGTCACATCGGAAACCGTCGGTTTAACCTTTTCATCGGAAGAATAGCCGAAGCCAAAAAGATAAGTCTTATAATCCGGATCAATATTGATCGTCTGCTCCTTACCGTCACGCTCCACCTTTACCGCAACGGTATCACCGCTTAACGGATGAAGCTGCAGATATGTGGTGATCTCACGCCCGATGGAGATCTTGTGTCCATCGATGCTCTTGACCATATCGCCCTCCTTGATACCGGCTGCAGCTCCCGGCTGTCCTGCTGAAACCTGCACAACCTCCGGCATATCGATTCCGGCATTGCCAAGGATAATGATCGAGAATACAAACGCCAGCACAAAGTTAAAGAACGGTCCCGCAAAGATAACGGAAAATCTCGCCCAGACACCCTTGCTGTTAAAGGAGTTCTCGGAATCATCCTCCATGTCCTCACCAACCATGGCACAGGAGCCACCGATTGGAAACAGCTTCCAGGAATACTTCGTAATATGCTGCCAGTCCTCTCTCTCCTCAAACAGCTTCTGACTGCAAAAGAGCTTGCACACCATGCCGTTATTCGTCTTGCACAACGTAATGAGTCTCGGTCCCATTCCCACGGAAAACTCGGTAACCTCAATTCCGTTTTTCTTTGCCAGCAGAAAATGCCCAAACTCATGGATCACTACGATAACGGTAAATATCAATAATGCCGCAACTATATTCATTCCAACAACCAGCCTTTCTTATCTCTTCTCTATTTTTGCATATACTTCGGCTTCGACCGCAAGGATCTCCTCCAGCGATGGATCTGCGATCTTACGATGATCCATCATCGCCTCCTCGATGATCCGCGGAATGTCCGGATATCCGATCTCACGGTTCAAAAACATTGCCACAGCCCTCTCATTGGCTGCGTTAAAGACAGTCGGCATGCTGCCTCCCTCGCGTCCCGCCTGATAAGCAAGCGAAAGACCACGAAATGTATCCGGATCCGGTTTTTCAAAGGTGATATCGGTCAGCTTCGAAAAATCAAGACGCTCTCCCGGCAAATTTCTTCTCTGCGGATATGTCAACGCATACTGGATCGGCAGCTTCATATCCGGCGTGCCAAGCTGTGCCATAACAGCTCCATCCACGAACTCTACCATCGAATGGATCACACTCTGTGGCTGGATCACTACCTGTATATGGTCATAATCCACATCAAACAGCCAGCGTGCCTCCATAACCTCAAGTCCTTTATTGACCATTGTAGAGGAATCAATCGTAATCTTTCTCCCCATAGTCCAGTTCGGATGTCTCAGTGCATCCTCGACCGTCACACCGGCAAGTTCCTCCTTCTTCCTGCCACGGAACGGTCCACCGGAGGCGGTCAGCAGGATCTTTGCGATCTCACCATGATGTTCCCCGTTCAGGCACTGGAATATCGCTGCATGCTCACTGTCCACCGGTGTCAGAAGCACCTGATACTTCCGTATCATCGGCATAATGATATGACCCGCCGTCACTAACGTCTCCTTATTGGCAAACGCAATATCCTTGCCGCAGCGGATCGCCTCGATGACCGGACGGATTCCGATCATGCCGACAACAGCCGCAACAACCACGTCCGCCGAAACTGCAGTAGCACACGCGATCAGTCCGTCCATTCCATAAAGCACAGAGACAGTTTCATCTGTTACTCTGCGCGCAAGCTCTCTTGCCTTATCCTCCTGATAGATGCATACAACCTCCGGATGATACTTGCGGATCTGCTGCTCTACCAGATCAATATTACTTCCGGCAGCTAAAGAGACTACCTTCATATCTTCATTATTATCTACAACCTCAAGCGTCTGTGTCCCGATCGAACCGGTAGACCCAAGAATCGCCAAATGTCTCATAACTATTTACATTCCTTTCCCCGCCCGCAGGATTTTCGCCACAGGCACACTGTTACTATAAAAGAATTGCCAGCAGATATACCAGCGGTGCCGTAAAGATAATGCTGTCAAAACGATCCAGAATACCACCGTGACCCGGAATCAGCTTACCATAATCCTTGATATTATAATTTCTCTTGATCGCAGATGCGGTGAGATCTCCGATCTGTGAGATCACGGATCCCACTCCACCGATCAATGCAAACTGCCACCAGTATTCGGTCTCCTGACGATAAAACGCCAGCGCAAACAAAAATCCGATCAACGCTGCACCGATAATGCCTCCAAGACATCCCTCGATCGTCTTGTTCGGACTGAGCTTTGACGGAAGCTTATGCTTTCCGAATAACTTGCCTGCACAGTACGCACAGGTATCAGATCCCCACGATGCCACAAAGATCAGCCATACCGTAAGGATACCTCCCTCCAGATAACGCACCTTGAAAATAAACGACATCATGATCGTCACATAAACCAGACCGAAAAACAACAATGTCATCTGATCAGTATGATACTTTGGATATGCGATCACATAACATGCCATCATAACCATCAGCGTCAGGATCAGCCATAATATTAAATATTCATAATAACCGTCTAATATGAGGATATCAAGAACCACGCTTGATATATAACCGATCACTGCCGGTGGTGTCTTGTGAAGATCTGCCACACGGTACAGTTCAAACAGTCCGATCAGCGAAATCGCTGTCACTACCCAGAATAATGGCCATCCGCCATTCACCATCAATGCAATCGTCACTGCTACAAGAACAATTCCACTTGCTAATCTTGTCCAAAACATAGTAATCTCCAATTCTTTGATCAGACGCCGCCAAAACGTCTGTCTCTTGTCTGATAAAATTCCACTGCCTTCTCCAGCTCTTTCTTATTGAAGTCCGGCCAGAGTGTGTCTGTAAAGTAAAACTCCGCGTAAGCTAACTGCCACAAAAGATAATTGGACAGTCTCTGCTCCCCACTGGTGCGGATCATCAGATCCGGATCCGGAATATCCTTTGTATCAAGATAATCCGCAATCTTATCCTCTGTCACTTCAGAAGCTTTCAAATTGCCATCCTCAGCATCCTGTATCATTTTCCGGACAGCTCTGCGGATCTCATCTCTGCCGCCGTAATTAAGAGCCACCTGAAAATGAAGTCCCGTATTCTGTGCGGAAACCTCCTCCAGCTCTCGGATCTTATCCTGCAGCTCCGGCTCCAGGCGGCTGATATCACCGATCACGCGTACCTGCATGTTGTTCTTTTTGCTGGTCTTAATGCAGTCCTTTAAGTAGCTGTGAAGAAGCTTCATCAACGCATCGACTTCTTCCTGTGGTCTGGACCAGTTCTCCGTCGAAAAGGCATACATCGTAACATACTCAATTCCCATGTTCCATGCTGCCTCACAGATCTTCTCTACGTTCTTGCTGCCGGCTGCATGTCCGGCATTACGCGGAAGCATACGCTTCTTCGCCCATCTTCCATTGCCATCCAGAATAATTGCGACATGCCGCGGCACTGCTTTTGTATTCTCACCCATAATCTGTTCCTTTCATAATCTGTCCATATAAGGAAACACAGGGACAGACATATGCCTATCCCTGCCGGTATCTTATACTGTCATGATCTCTTTTGATTTATCCTCTACCATGCCGTCAACCTTCTTGATATAGGTATCTGTCATCTTCTGGATATCATCCTGCAATGTCTTCTCCTCATCCTCAGAGATCTCATTGGCTTTCTGTTCCTTCTTGATCGCGTCGTTAGCATCACGGCGGATGTTACGGATCGCAACCTTGGCATTCTCACCCTTCTTACGGACATCCTTTACCAGATCCTTACGGCGTTCCTCGGTAAGCTCCGGGAATGTCAGACGGATCGCCTTACCGTCGTTGTTCGGTGTCAGACCAAGATCAGAAGTAAGGATTGCTTTCTCGATCTCCTTGATCAGGCTTGCCTCCCATGGCTGAATAACCAGGGTGCGTGCCTCCGATACGGAAATGTTAGCGACTGCCTGCAGATTGGACTGTGTTCCGTAATAATCAACGGTAATCTTGTCCAACACATGCGGATTGGCACGTCCTGCACGGATCGTTGTATACTCTCCTGAAAGGCTGTCGAGTGTCTTGTTCATCTTCTCTTCATACTGTTTTAATTCCACGCTCATTGTAATCCTCCATTATAATTATGCTGTCACAAGGGTTCCGTGAGTGGTTCCCCGGACGGTATTTACGATACTGTTTTCTTCATTGAGTCCGAAGATCATCATCGGCATATGATTCTCCATACACAATACGGCTGCTGCCAGGTCGATCACGCCAAGGCGCTGATTGATGACCTCATTGATATCGATCTCGTCGAACTTCTTCGCATCCGGATTGACTGCCGGATCAGAGTCATACACACCATCGATCGACTTGCCGGACAGAATGATGTCTGCCTCCATCTCCACTGCTCTGAGAACAAGAGCCGTATCTGTGGAGAAGTACGGATGTCCTGTGCCTCCCGCGAAGAAGGTTACAACCCCCTGCTCCATATAATGAACGGCAAGATCCTTTGAGAAAAGCTCTGTAAAGGAGCTGCACGCAAATGGTGTCAGAACCGCTGTCTTAATACCGACAGAGCGGAAGATCTCTGATACATAAATACAGTTCATGACTGTAGCGAGTGTACCGATCTGATCTGCCTTTGTACGGTCAATGTTCTTGCTGGTACGACCTCTCCAGAAGTTACCTCCTCCGGTTACAACACCGATCTGGATCCCCTGATCGACCAACTGCTTCACCTGTCTCGCAATGCCAAGGCAGGTTTCCTCATCAAAGCCTGTCTTATTCGGACCGGCAAGTGCCTCACCGCTTAATTTTAATAATACTCTCTTATACTTTGCCATAATCTTTGTCCATCCCCATATCTTATTTATCTTCAAAAAACTCTTCCAGATTTACACCTGCATAGTTTAATGAACAGTATCCATCGACAACAGCTCCTGTGTTGACCTGAATTGATTTCGCCTTGATACTTCCCTGTACAACTGCTGTGGAATCCACAATAACAGGACCATTCACATCAATGTTACCCTTAACAGCTCCGGCTACGGTTGCTGAGGTTGCCTCGATATCACCCAGAATGATCGTTCCCTCTGCCACCTCGACATTGCCGTCACTCTTAATATTACCCTCCAGACGTTTTGTCTGAACCAGCACATCGGATGCCGATACATTACCGGAGATCGTGCCATATACGGCAACTCTGCCAAGACAGTCAACATCTCCTGTGATCGTACCCATCACCTCTAAAGAGCCCTCGGAAGAAATGCCACCGTTGATTGTGGTTCCCTTAGTGATCACCGTCACATCATCGTCATCAACATCAATCTGTGCAGCCTTAACCGGCTTCTGCGCTCTGGCAGTCTCCAGAACCTCCTCAACTGAAAGCTCTTCCTCAACCGGCTCCGGTTCTTCCTCCTCGGTTGCATCCTTTAAGATATCCTCTGCTGATACTTCCTCTTCTGTCTCAGAAACAGCTTCTGCCGTCTCCTCGTCTTCATTATCTCCGGCAGAGCTGTCAGCGAAAAGACTGTCATCCTTCCTCTCATCGTCCTTGTCATCGGCAATATCGTCACCGAAGATCTGGCTGAGTATATCCTTATCTACATTTGCATCTTCAAATTCACTCATGTTATGTCCTCCTTATTGATTAATCCCGGCTGTCAGCTCACGGAGTCTTTTGACACATGCTGTACCAAAGGTGTCTTATCCGTGATCGGCAATATATCATAACCGGCATTTTTCAGCCTCTTGATCAGCGTCGGCAATGCCTCGGCTGTTGCAGTCTTTGTCTGCTCATCATGCATTAAAAGCACCACATTGTCCCCCGCCATTTTGACATTCTTCATGGCATGCTCCACCAGCTGCGATGCAGTGTAGGACTTACCGGTTGCATCATCATTCTGTGCGTTCCAGTCAAAATACGTCAGACCACTCTGGTTCAGATACCGGATACATTCCTTCATCGGCACCTTGCTGACCGTATTGCTGCTTCCTCCCGGGAAACGGTAATATTTCGGTCGGACGCCTGTCATCTGAAAAATATAATCACTGATCTGCGTCACATCCTGCTCAAAGGATTCCAGACTGGCATAAACGATTCCATACTCATGAGTGTAAGAATGCATACCGATCGTATGACCTTCATTTACGATCCTCTGATACCGCTTCTCATTCGCCTCCCCCTTCTGCGCAATACAGAAAAAGGTGGCACGGATGTTGTTCGCCGCCAGTGTATCTAATATCGTATCGGTATTGGAGCTTGGTCCATCATCAAAGGTCATATAGACATTTGGCTTATTCGGATCATCATAAAGGGCTGCCTCCTTCTTATCGAGCTCCTGCTGCTTCTGCTCCAGCTCCTTCTGCAGCTCATCCAACTGCTTCTTCAGATCATTGCTGTCCGACTTGCTTTTCTTAAGCTGCTGTTCCAGCCGGTCGATCTTACTCTGCAGCGACAGTACCCGCTTATGATTGTGGTGTCCGTAAATACACAGGATCAGGATGATAAACAGACATACTCCAAAAACAACGCGGCGCACCATTCTCGCCTGTCTGCGTCTCTGACGCCGTCTTGCACGGATGCGTTCCTCCTGTCGTGTCATTTTGTCCCCCTCTCTCCTTATGGAAACAAGACCCATATATTGCAAAAGTATAACATATCTTTCCTGTTTCGTCCAGTAGACGACCGGACATCTATTGATTTAATTCGTCTAAAAGTTCCCGTCTTCTGGTTCCGATCAAAAGCTCCTGATTATACTGAAGATAACGTTCACACGGATGCTGTGCCAGAAACTGCACTGCCTCGGACATCAGCGTCAATTCCGTGACGAACAGTATCATCTCCTGTCCGTTTCCAAAGGCATTTTCCATAAAATCAAATGCTGCTTCCATTCCCTGCTCTCCTGCCTGCTCCTGTGCGGCAAGAATGCTCCTGCAGTTATCAAAGCCCTGCTTTGCCTGTGCAAAGGCTTCCCTGGGTTCTGCCGCAGACGGTGCATTTTCTGCCATCTGCTGCCTGAGTATCTCTCTCCTGCTAAGCTCCTTCCTGTCGGCAAGCCCTGTCTTTTCAAGCTGCGCATTCTCCTCCGCAATCGTCTCCAGCATCTGCCGGTAATCCTCTGCCGGCGTTTTATCCGTTCCCTCTTTCAGCGTATGCTGATACTGTCTCAGATAGTCATACCACTGATCGGTTTTGTTCTTTTGCAGGATGACCTTCTCAAGAATACCACGCAGTCCGTCCGCAAGCAGACCGACCACACTGAGCCGCTCATCGAAGCCAGCCTGAAACAGTCTCGCATAAACCTCTGTCCGCACATTTCCCGCAAGGATCTCCGGAATCCCGTAATCATCCTGATATTTGTGGTAAAGTGCCAGATACGCCTCCACATCCTCCGCAACATCCCTGTGATGTAAGAACTCATAAATGACCTCCTCCGTCACCGGAATCGAAAGCTCTTCGTACGCATAAATAAGCTGGCTTAAATCCTCCCAGCCTCTCGCCGTCACATACTGCAAACCGTCAACATCCGCCTCTACGCGGTAGAAATTGTTGGGACGAAGTTCAAGATAACTTAACAGAGCTCCATGCAGCTTACGCTCTCTGGCGTATTCCTTCCAGACACCGTAATCAGCCTCCACATCAATTCTGCGGACACGGTCCAGGGTTACCATATCAAACTCTCTGACCGATTTGTTGTACTCAGGCGGGGTTCCGGCTGCCACAATGATCCAGCCTTCCGGGCTCTTCTGATTACCAAACATTTTCCCT
>OKRU01002323.1_pt1 | contig 17168 bp, 16 predicted proteins | sample 1601131 | NCBI WGS metagenome assembly OKRU01 (sample SAMEA3541558, study PRJEB24748) | human gut metagenome | biome: human gut; feature: human-associated habitat; material: faeces | place: China | collected 2012
CATCCGCAATGAGCCACGCTATTCATAAGATTGTCAGCAAAAAACGCTGCCAATCGCATTTCTCTTCGCGGCTCATTGCTCGCGTAAACTCTCAATTTATACTACAATTTCCCCAGTTTGATTTTGACATACGTATAGTGACTATGATACACTGAATAAGAAAAAAGTGGGATAGTCTGCTTTGGTGAAAATAGGAACTTAGGACAAGAAAAGGTTAAGGGAGCGAAATACCTTGGATAAGAGTGAATATAAATTAAGAGCGGAAGAAATCAAAGACCTGATCAGCCGGGGAGAATATGCACAGGCTGCTGAAATTGCCGACACGATTGACTGGCGTCGTGTAAAAAGTGTCATGATGCTGTGTACGATCAGTGATCTCTATAAGATCAATCGCAGATATGAGGATGCCAGAGATATGTTGCTTCTGGCATATGAACGTCGTCCCGGTGGAAGGACCATCTGCTATTCCCTGTGCGAACTTTCCATTAAAATGGAAGAATACGTACAGGCGATAGAATATTACAAGGAATTCGTACAGGTGGCACCCAAGGATTCGGGAAGATATATTCTGCAGTATAAATTGTACGAGGCGCAGGACGTGAGTCTTGAAGAACGAATCTCAGTTTTGGAAGAACTGAAGAAGAGAGATTACAGGGAAAAATGGGCATATGAACTGGCATATCTGTATCACAGAGTGGGATTGGCAGCCAGATGTGTAGAGGAATGTGATGAACTGATCCTTTGGTTCGGCGAAGGAAAATATGTGATTAAGGCGATGGAACTGAAAATGCTTCATCAGCCGTTGACACCGGAGCAGCAGGAAAAATACGATCATCGGTTCGATGCGCCCGGAAGCTATATCCCGTCGCAGAACTCTGTGCAGGACAACGGGTATAGCGGGAATCAGGGTTATGATCAGGGTTACACCCAGGACGGAAGCTATGATCAGGGTCAGGGGTATGATCAGAATTATACTCAGGATTATTCCCAGGATGGGAACTATGACCAAAGCCAGGGGCATGCGCAGGACTATCCTCAGGACGGAAACTACGATCAGAATCAGGGCTATGTTCAGGAAGATAACTATGACCAGATATCCGGAGGCACCCAGGTCTATGAACCCGTGCATCAACCGGCGCAGGAGACCTCCGCACAGCCGGAGCAGGATGATTTCGATATTCATGTGAAGACCATGGATGTGGGTCAGTATAATACCATCAATCTGCAGGCAGAACTTGCAGCGGGACTTCGTGAAGTCCTCGGTGAGGAGCCAAAAGAAGATGCCGCAAAAGCGACAGCAGACTCCATCACCCGTTCTATCGTAGCACCTATGATGGATTCCGATACAGAATCTTTGGATTATCCGGAGATTGCAGAGGTCAGTGAGGATGATCTGGAGCCGGAGACCGAGCAGATCGAAGGTTCCGAGGTGTTCTTTGGTGAGACCGGAGAGATCGGTGATCTGTCTCAGGTTCCTGAGGTAGAGACCGAGGAGATCCTGCCGGAGGAACCGGCATCTCTTAAGAAACAGGATGTTGTGCCGGAATTATCGGAAGCAGAAGTGGAGCCGGAAGCAGAGCCGAAGGCGCCTGTGGAGACAGAGAGCAAGCCGGAGAACCCTGCCGAAGAGATTCATGAAATGCATGAAGTGACCGCACCGGTGGAACCTCCCAAGGAGCTGGCGAATGTACTGGCACAGGAATCCGACGGTCAGATCAGCCTGGTAATGCCCGAGGCGGAAAGCATCGAGAAGCAGATTACCGGTCAGATGAATATTGAAGACATTCTGGCAGAGTGGGAACGCAAAAAGAAAGAAAACCTCGAAAAGAGAGAAGAAGAAGTCCGCCAGCATGTATTGCAGCAGACCGGTGCCATGTTCACGGAATTTGAACAGGCAGTAAGAGATGGTCTGTTAGAGAAACTGGAAAAAGAAAAAGCAGCGGATGCTGATACGGTTACGGGTACAGATGAAGTTGAAGAGCTGGAACCGGAACCTGCTGATGCGGATATCGTTGACACTGAAGAGGTAGAAGAACTTGAAGAGGAACCTGCCGTAGCGGAATATGAGGAAGAACCCGCAATAGAGGAACCGGAAGCTGCTACCAATATGGAAGTGACGCAGGAGCCTGCGGCAGAGATTACAGAGGTGTCGGAGGAAACTATAACAGAGATCGAAGAAGCATCGGAGGAATCCGTAGCGGAGGCCAAAGAGGAGCCGGAAGAACAAGCGGTAGAAGAAGTCCCTGAGGACGAGCAGCCACAGACCCCGGAGCCTCCCGTAGTGGAGAGAGACAAAGCAAAAGTCCGTGCGCTTACCAGAGAAGAGCGCGAGCTGTATGCGCCCTTTATTCAGAGTAAGTCCGCAAGAGAACAGTTAGTCAAAGCCATTGATAATATCAGCCTGGCTGCCTATACCGGCAATGTGATCATCACCGGTGAAGAAGGCATGGATACCTTATCCCTTGCGAAAAATATGATTCGTGAGATCCAGGCTACCGACAGCAATTTTTCCGGAAAAGTTGCCAAAATCTCCGGACATGCGCTGAATAAAAAGGACGCTGCCGATACATTATCCAAGCTGAAGAACGGAGCGCTTATTATCTGCAAGGCATCGGAAATGAACGATACTACGGTGAACACCCTGTATAAAGCCCTGCAGCAGGAGAATCAGGGAATCGTTATTATCCTGGAGGATACCAAGCGTGAGATCGACCGTTTCCTGGAAAAGCATGAAAAACTGAAAGAAAGCTTTACAGCCCGCATGGATGTGGAAGCTCTCAGTAACGATACACTGGTGGCATTCGGAAGACAATACGCCCGGGAAATGGAATACTCCATTGATGAGCTGGGAGTTCTCGCACTGCATACCAGAATTGAAGATATGCAGACCATAGATCATGTGGTCACTGTGGTAGACGTGAAAGAGATCGTGGATGAAGCAATCGCTCATGCGAATAAAAAGACATTAAAGCATTTCTTTGATGTTCTGTTTGCCAAGAGATATGACGATGAGGATATGATCATCCTCACTGAGAAAGATTTTGTATAACTATTCAGAGCCATGTAAACATTGACGAATGGGCGTCGAATGCTTGCATTCGTAAGAACATTTATCAATGTTTATAGGGCGAATGGGGTTCTGAATAGTTAAAAATATATAGCGGGAGGCGCAGCTATGATGAAGGAGAAGGTATTTATTTCCGAAGCAGATCAGTATCTTTTTGCCCAGGGAACGCACTATGATATTTATAAAAAACTGGGCGCGCATCTGTCGACGGAAGATGGTGTGCAGGGAGTCTATTTCGGGGTATGGGCACCAAATGCAGCACAGGTGAATGTCATCGGCACATTCAATGAATGGAACGAGGAGTCTCATCCCATGCAGAAGCTGGGAGAAGGTGGTATCTGGGGGTTGTTCGTTCCCGGCGTGGAAGAAGGAACAATGTATAAGTTTCTGATCTATGCGAGGGATGGCAGAAAGCTGTATAAAGCCGACCCCTTTGCAAATTATGCGGAATACAGACCCGGAACAGCGTCCATCGTTACGGATATCACGGGATTCGACTGGAAGGATTCCAAGTGGATGGAAGCCCGGGATAAAAAAGATATGAACAAGGAGCCCATGGCGATCTATGAGTGTCATATCGGTTCTTTCATGAAGCATCCGAATAACGGTACTGCGGAAGGATTCTATAATTATCGTGAGTTTGCCGACCGGATCGTGGAATATCTGAAAGAGATGAAATACACCCATGTAGAGCTTATGGGAATCGCAGAACATCCGTATGATGGTTCCTGGGGATATCAGGTGACCGGATACTATGCGCCTACTTCCCGTTACGGAACGCCTAAGGATTTTATGTATCTGGTCAATGAACTGCATAAGGCAGGTGTCGGAGTCATTTTGGACTGGGTACCGGCACATTTTGCAACCGATGCACACGGACTGGCAGAATTTGACGGACAGTGCATATTTGAACATCCCGATCCCCGTTTGGGAGAGCATCCTGAATGGGGAACGAAGATATTTAATTATGGCAAAAATGAAGTGAAGAACTTCCTGGTAGCCAATGCTCTGTTCTGGCTGAGAGAGTTCCATGTAGACGGTATCCGTGTAGATGCAGTAGCATCCATGCTGTATCTGGATTACGGTAAAAAGGACGGACAATGGCTGCCGAATAAATTTGGCGGCAATAAGAACCTGGAAGCCATTGAGTTCTTCCATCATCTGAATTCAGTGATCCGCGGAACTTATCCGGGATTTTTGACAATTGCCGAAGAATCTACCGCATGGCCCAATGTCACCAGTGGTATCGGGGAGGAAGGCTTAGGATTTTCCTTCAAGTGGAATATGGGCTGGATGCATGATTTCTGCGAGTATATGAAGCTGGATCCTCTGTACCGGAAAGGCGATCATTACGCCATGACCTTTGCCATGAGCTATAACGACAGTGAGAATTATATTCTGCCATTGTCTCATGATGAAGTGGTGCATCTGAAGTGCTCCATGGTGAATAAAATGCCAGGATATCCGGCAGATAAATATGCCAACCTTCGTGTGGGGTATAGCTACATGTTCGGGCATTCCGGCAAGAAATTATTATTTATGGGACAGGATTTCGGACAGGAGCGAGAGTGGAGCGAAGAGCGTGAGCTTGACTGGTATCTGTTAGGAGAGAAGCTGAATCAGGGCGTACATACTTATGTAAAGGAGCTGTTAAAGCTGTATCGTAAATACCCTGCTCTGTACGAGATTGACAATAACTGGGACGGCTTTGAATGGATGAACGCGGATGATGCGGAGCACAGTACATACTGCTTCGTGAGAAAATGTTCCAGTGGCAAGAATAATCTGCTGTTTGTGCTCAACATGACCCCGATGAAATGGGAGAACTATATCGTTCCCGTGCCTAAGAAGAAAAAGTACAAGCTTTTGCTCAACAGTGATGAGGAGCGTTTTGGCGGCTGGGGCAACGAGATTCCCGCAGAGATTATGGCGGAGAAAAAGCCTTATCATTATAAGGATTACTCCATCAGCTTTGATCTGCCGCCCTACGGTGCAGCAGTATTTCTGTTCTAGGTCAGGTTAAGAAATTACATAAAACAACCGAAATAGAAGATGAGTGTGACCAAAAGTGCACTCATCTTTTTTCATAACTATTCAGAGACATGTAAATATCACTAAGACCTCTTTGAATGCTTGCATTCGTAAGAGGATTTAAAGGACGACAGGCGTGAAGATAACATTTCAGAATCAGACGATCAATGAAACAGACAATAGAACAGAAAGTAACCGGATAGAGAAAAACAGCTGGGGCAAAGACAAGACATGGCGCAGTAAGAAAAGCGTAAATGTGAATTTTGGGGCAGTATACGAGAGTGGACAGCTTGCAGTGCCTATGTCTTCTTTAGAAAAGGAAGAGAACAACAAAGGAAAAGCTCTGATTGAACTGCAGCAGGATGCCGGGAATGCTAATGTGGCGTTGCAGCAGGACTATATGACATTGCTGTCGCATACCATGTCACAGGAGGATTATACGAAGGCCTGTGAGGATGGATTTGATCCTAGAGAATTGGATCAGGATACAGCGGTTACCATCGTGGATAAGATCAAGGCGGAACTGGTGCGTTCCGGACAGCAGATCGCAGGATATACGGATGATATCGACATGGATACCCTGGCGGCAGCGGTAGGGAGTGATACTTTAGCCCGAAGCATCGAAGAGCAGTTCCGGTCTGCGGATCTTCCTTTAACGCAGGAAAATATAAATGAACTGAAAAACGCCTGGGATATGGCAGCTTCCCTGAAGGAACCGGAAGAAGGTGCGGTCAGCTACCTGGTGGATAATGGACTGGAACCGGAGATCTGGAACCTCTATGTGGCAGAGAACAGCGGTGCCAAAGTGCAGAATAATGACGTTCCGCAGGAACTGCAGGAGCAGATGGACAAGGTAATTGCGGATGCGGGATTGACGGTAAATGATGAGAACAGACAGAAGGCACAGTGGCTGGTAAGTGCAGGACTTCCACTGACTACGGATACGTTGCAGCAGCTTGCGGAACTGGACGGCATTTCCTATCCTGTCACGGAGGACACTTTTGCGCAGGCAGCAGCAGCGGCAATTGCGGAGGGGAAATCCCCGATGTATGCGAACCTGGGCAGACAGGATACGATTTATGAAAAAGCAGATAAAATGCTGCAGGACTGGTTCTCAGATGCAAAGTGGGATGCCACGGCAGAGAATCTGGCAGCAAGAAAACAGCTGGAAGAGATTCGCCTTCGCATGACGGCAGAAGTGAACGTAAAGCTTTTACAGAGTGATTTTTCCATTGATACAGCCCCCATGGAGCAGCTGATCGAAGCGCTGCGAAAGGCGGAGGCAGAGGTCGCCGGAAAATACTTTCCTGGGGAGTCTCAGGCAGTGATGAAATATGAGACTTATACCCAGGCAGTGCAGGTGGCTTCCGAATTGCCGGGATTGCCTGCCGGAGTACTGGGACCCTATAGCTTGGAACAGAATGCTGCCACAGAGACAGTTTCTGACTTCCATAAGGAAGGCGCTGCAATGAAGAAAGCCTATGAGGAAGCGGGCGAACGTTATGAGACTCTGATGACGGCGCCGAGAAGCGACCTGGGAGACAGCATCCGGAAAGCATTTTCTAATGTAGATGATATTCTGACAGACATGTCATTAGAAAAAACACAGGAAAATCAGCGGTCTGTCCGGATTCTGGCATACAACAGTATGAAAATTACGCCTGAAAATATTGAGAAGATCAAGGAAGCTGACAGACAGGTCAGCGCAGTGGTGGACAGACTGACACCGAAAAATGTGTTACAGATGATCCGGGATGGTGTAAATCCCCTGGAGAAGACCTTTGATGAACTGGAGGCCTATTTTTCACAGAACCCCCAAAGCTATGAGGAAGAAGCGGAGGACTACTGTCGTTTCCTATATCAGTTAGAACGGAAAAAGGATGTTACAGAAGAGGAACGAAAAGCGTATATTGGAATTTATCGAATGGTGCACCAGGTCGAGAGAGAGGATGGCGCAGCGGTAGGCGCGGTAGTAAATACCGGTGCAGAGTTGCAATTTTCCAGTCTGCTGGCGGCAGCCAGAAGCAGAAGGGCTTCTCATATGGACTGGAAAGTATCGGAGGATACCGGGCTGACACAGGAGATTCATTTGTCCGAGAATAATATATCTGAACAGATCCGGATGGGTATGGCAAAAGAGGCTCTGACAGAGGTGTCAGATGATGGCGAAAGCAGAGCAGCGTATGACCGGGAAGGACTGCAGCAGATGCGGAAGGCGGGAAATACGACGCCGGAAGCCGTAGAATTGCTGCAAAGGGGAGAACTTCCCACCAGCGCGTCGAATCTTTTGGCTGCCCAGGCACTAATGGATGATCCGGCGGAGATGTTTGGCAATCTGCGCAGATACAGAGAAAAGTACCGGCAGGAAAAAGAAATCCCGCAGACGGTAACCGGTGAAGTGCCTGCCTTGGCAGAAGTCTTTGAACTGTGGGAACAGCTGGATCAGCAGAATTTTGCAGAGGATTATCGGACTATGCTTCAGGACGCGGCAGAGGAAGCGGAGACCATGAGCCTGGAACGGGCGGATGAGCATCTGGATGTAAAACAGCTGCAGCTGGTACACAAGCAGCTGCGCCTTGCGGAGAGCCTTCAGGCGAAGCAGGAATATTTTCTTCCGATGTACCTGGGCGAGCAGCTGGCGGGAGTCCATCTTACCTTACAGCAGGGAGCCGGAGCTGCCGGTGCTGTGGAGATCCGGATAAATGCCGGAGATATGGAGCTGGAGGCATATTTACAGGTAAAGGGAGACACCATCGATGGCTATCTCGTAGGAAATACACCGGAAGAGGTTACGAAATTAGATAAGGCCTCCGATATATTCCTTGAATGGATTCAGACAGATACTTCTGCAGACTGGAAAGCAGAAAAGCTTCCTATCGTCAGCTCCCGGGATATGACAAGGATGGCAGCCGGAGAGACAAAAAATGCAGACACCATAGAGAGCCGGATCGATACAAAACAGTTGTATCGTCTGGCAAAAGGATTCCTGCAGGCTGTCGCAGACAGCAGCGGAAAGTAAGGAGTAACACATGAGAATCAATTACAATGTATCGGCAATGTTATCCAACAATGCGTTATCTACAAACGATGACCTGCTGTCCAAATCATTAGAGAGACTTTCTTCCGGACTGAAGATCAATCACGCCAAGGACAACCCAGCCGGACTGGCAATGTCCAAGCGTATGAATGCTCAAATCGAGGGACTGTCCGTGGCAAACCAGAATGCCAGTGACGGTGTATCTATTATAGAGATTGCGGATGGTGCAATGACAGAGATCAGTGAGATGCTGCAGCGTATCAATGAGCTTTCCGTCAAGGCTGCCAACGGCACTATGACAGATGATGACCGCGCAACCATACAGGATGAAGTAGCGCAGCTGAAGGAAGAGATCACCCGTATCTCGGATACCACGGAATTCAACGGTCAGAAGCTGTTGAACGGAGAATTTGATCTCAAGGGATATACCGATAAGCAGGAGATTAAAGTAAATTATTGTTCTCCGGATGTGCCGGTAAAAGAATATACCATACAGTCTATGAAATTTAAGAAAGATGCAGAGGGAAATTTTGAAGTAGACGGAGATATTAAATTCGGAAACGGATTTAAAGAGGTAGAACCCTTAAAGACGGGTATGAAGGATAATCTTCTGACGATTACCGGTACGAACGGCTTTGAAATGCGTCTAGATGTGTCGGAAGCAAAAGAGGGAGATTCCTATGATGGCATGAAGATCGATGCCACCGGTATCGGAGCAATGCGCCTGCAGATCGGAGCCAACGAAGGACAGGTACTGGAGGTTAATATTCCCGCGGTTACTCTGCAGAACATGGGAATTGAAGATATTGATGTGAATACACAGGATGGGGCAAAGGATGCCATCTCAAGAGTTGATGGTGCCATCAAATATGTATCCTCCGTCCGCGGCAGACTAGGTGCATTCCAGAACCGACTGGAGTCTTCCATTAACAGCCTGGATGTTACCAGTGAGAACATGACCGCGGCATATTCCCGTATCATGGATGTGGATATGGCGGAGGAAATGACTTCCTATACCACTTATCAGATCCTGGCACAGGCAGGAACCTCCATGCTGGCACAGGCAAATGAGAGACCTTCCCAGGTATTGCAGCTGTTACAGTAATGAGCTTGTGACAAAGTGAGGACTTGAAATGACAAAAGAGTGTAAACAACAATTTACTCTGCGGATCACCCAGGCGAATGCCACACAGCTGGTAGTCATTCTCTACGAAATGACATTACAGTATCTTGCAGATGCTGAGCAGGCAGCAGAAGATGCGCAGTTTCTGGAAGCGGTTCGCAGGACCAGGGGATGTATCAATGAACTTTTGAATTCTCTTCACAGAGAATACAGTCCGGCGACGGAATTGTCCAGTCTGTACCTGTACTGTATCCGTAGACTCGCTGTATGCGAAGCAAAATGCGACAAAGCAGCATTAGCGGATGTACGTAAGGTGATCGCACCTCTCTGTGAAGCATACAGACAGATCCAGGATCAGAATCCGTCCGGTCCTGTGATGAATAACTCTCAGACAGTATATGCGGGGCTGACCTATGGCAGGAATCAGTTAACCGAAAACATGGCTGACCAGGGCACGAATCGGGGAATGCTGGTATAGAGAATCCTCCTGTTCTCTGGGCAGGGTGGCAGCGAGATCGGTCAGATGCTGATATCTTTTTTGCAGAGCATTGATCTCGTAAATATAACTGTCGATCAGATCACTTTCCAATGCGTTATCAAAACCCGCATAGGCAATATCCAGAGCCTGGCGGGTTTTTCTTATGGACTCTTTTAAATCTAAGCGGGAGAGATCTTCTTCCACGGTTTCGGAATTCGTATTTATCTGACTAAAAAAGATTTTCATAAATTATCCGTCCTTTCTACTAACAGTATAGGAATTAAAAAGGGAAAATATACCTGCCGTGCATGAATGTGGCAGACATTTTTTCTGAAAAACAGGAATAGATTGTAGCAACAGCAGAAGTAAAGGAATGAGTTGCCATGGAATATCCGAAAATACTGTTAGGCCTGATCGGAGTGAGTGTATTGCTGCTTGTGGTAAGTTTTCTGGGCAAACACGCAGAGTGGTTTCTGAATCTTGTATTACGAAGTGTTTTCGGTACGATTCTGATCTGTTTTATAAATTGGGGACTGGGAATGCTGGGGCTTGCCGTGACTGTGGGAATCAACGCGGCTACGGTCCTGACAGCGGGTATCTTAGGTTTTCCGGGGATCCTTGCATTGTACGGACTGGTAGTTTATCAAATGCTTTGACAGGCAAAAATCCAGTAAAATCAAGGACTTGCGCGAATGTGGCAGGAAACTTTACAAGCGTGATTGTTAAAATGTAACAAAGATTATTTTTTTACGAAAAAGCACTTGTCAGATAGAAAAACAACGACTATAATCCATCTTACAACCAATCGCGATGGTTGTAAGATATCTTATAAGATCTGCAATTCTTTTGGGATTATTTCATCCCGCATTACCACTTGTACAGTAACTGAGAGGAGAGTGAGAATGTAACGAATACCGGAACAAAATTAATATTGTGTTTTCTTTTAGGCATTGCCTGCCGCTATGATTACAAAAGCCGCAGGATCCCCAATGGATTAATTTTAGGATGCCTGCTCGCGGGGCTGGGAACGAGACTGTGGGAGCAGGGGATTTCGGGGATTGGTGGATACCTGGGGAATATTCTGTTAACGACCATGGCATTTTATCTGTTCTTTTACATCGGAGCCATGGGAGCGGGAGATGTAAAGCTTCTGGGCGCCTGTGCCGGTTTTTTCCCGGCAGGCAGAGTTCTGTATTTTCTGTTTTTCGCGCTGCTTTTCGCAGCAATTTTCGCACTGTGTAAAATGTACCGGGCACATAATCTTTGGGAGAGATTGTGCTATCTGGGAGAGTATGTGTGGGATGTTGTCCGTTGTGGGCAGTGGAAAGTGTATTTTGCGGAGGATAGGGCATCGGAGGCAGCGGGAATCTGCATGGCAGGACCGATTTTATGCAGTGTGCTGCTGTACGTGGGAGGGATTTATTGATGGAACAGAAGGAACCGATTATTGTCCTGTATGACCGGGAGGAAGAATATGCGCGACTTTTTTCGGAATATTTAAAAAGACAAAAGGAACTGCCCTGGGAAATTCATACTTATACAGGAATAGAAGAACTGTTGGACAGTGAAAAGACCGGAGAGGTGACTATGCTGGTGGTGGCGGAATCTTCCTATGCGGACAGACTGGAGATGTTGCAGCCTGTCTGCCAGGCGATTCTGAACGAAAGCGGTACTCTCAGGTGGCACCAGTTTCCCAATATTAATAAATATCAGGAAGCGGAAGGGGTGTGGAAAGAACTGCTGGAACTGTATGTGGAGACGGTAGGAGTACAGCTGCCGCTTTTGTGTGCGGAGTATAAGACAAAATTTATAGGGATCTATTCTCCGGTACACCGGTGTCTGCAGAGTTCTTTTGCGCTGACATTTGCACAGTTGATTGCAGAAAAGCATCCTGCGCTATATCTGAATTTTGAACACTATATCGGAATCATGGAGCTTCTGCCTGAGAGACAGAACAGGGACTTGGCGGACCTGCTCTATTTTCTGGCAGGAGATCCGGACAAATTTTCACTGCGGATGCAGACTGTAATTCAGAAAAAAGGAAATCTGGACTATATTCCGCCGATGCGCAACGGGCAGAATCTGCTGGAAATCACACTGGATGAATGGAGAAGTCTGTTTCAGCGCATTGAAGAGCTCGGGAAATACGAATATGTGATACTGGATCTGAGCGAAAGTATACAAGGATTGTTTGAGGTGCTGCAGATCTGCACGGTGATATATACGCTGACGAAGGAAGATCCGATCTCGCAATGTAAATTGAACCAGTACGAACAGCTGCTGGCTTTATGCGAAAAGGAAACGGTAAAGGATAAGACGAGAAAATTGAGTCTGCCGTATTTTCACAGGCTTCCATCGGATCTGGAGCAATACACCAGAGGAGAGTTCGCAGAATATGTGAGGAAAGAGATAGAACTGCTGGAAAAATAAAAGGGAGAAGGATGATTATGGATTACTTGGAACAGAGAAGAAGACTACGTCAGATGGTACAGGAGAGACTGGATTACGGAAGAGATTATACAGATGAAGAGGTGGAAGACACCATTGATGAAGTACTTATGGAGCAGGACAGCCTGGAGCTGTGCTCAGTAGAACTACGGAGACGCCTGCGTAAGGAATTGTTTGACTCCCTACGAAGACTGGATATTCTGCAGATTTTTGTGGAGGACAGTTCTGTTACGGAGATCATGATCAATGGGATGGAACACATTTTTGTCGAAAGGGACGGACAATTACAGGAACTGGATCGGGGATTTGATTCCATGGAAAAATTGCAGGATGTGATCCAGCAGATCGTAGCGGGATGTAACAGAGTGGTAAATGAGGCATCTCCGATCGTGGACGCCAGACTTAGCAACGGCTCCCGTGTCAATATTGTCATGAGCCCGATCGCACTGAACGGTCCGATCGTTACGATCCGGAGATTCCCGGATAAGCCCATTACCATGCAGAAGCTGATCGCTATGGAGACATTATCCGTGGAAGCTGCGGAATTCTTAAAAATGTTGGTGAAATCCGGTTATAACATTTTTGTAAGCGGAGGAACCGGCAGCGGCAAAACGACTTTCCTGAATGTACTGTCAGGTTTTATTCCGTCGGAGCAGAGGATCATTACCATTGAAGACAGTGCGGAACTGCAGCTGCAGGGGCTTCCGAATCTGGTACGCTTAGAGACCCGCAATGGCAGTGAGGATGGCTGCAGAGAGATCGGAATCCGTGAACTGATCCGGTCTTCACTGCGCATGAGACCTGACCGCATCATTGTAGGGGAGGTTAGAGGTGCGGAAGCTATCGATATGTTGCAGTGTATGAATACCGGGCATGACGGAAGCATGTCCACCGGTCATGCCAACAGTGCGGCAGACATGTTGTCCAGGTTGGAGAATATGGTACTTATGGGAATGGACCTTCCACTGTCGGCAATCCGGAACCAGATCGCTTCCGGAGTAGATATTATAGTGCATCTTGGAAGGATCCGGGATAAGAGCAGAAAAGTACTGGAAATTACCGAAGTCATCGGATGCGAAAACGGAGAGATACGACTGAATCCTTTGTACCGGTTTGAAGAGCTGGGAGAGAGCAGCGATGGGAATGTGGTCGGTAAATTGCAGAAAACAGGAGGACTGCTTCATGAAGGAAAGCTCAAAGCGGCGGGATTTTCGAGCACCGTTTCATGACAAAGTACATATTATAAAACCATTGTTGCAGACGACAGGTATGATTCTCTTTTTTTCCTGGTTCTTTTATCGTTCCGTATTTGCGGTCATAGTTCTGATCCTTCCGGGAATCTGGTATTTCAAAGGATGTGTCCGCAGACAGAGGAACAGAAATCAATGGGAACTGACCATACAGTTCAAGGAGTGCATCCTGGCAGTGTCCAATTCTCTGAAGGCTGGATATGCCGTGGAAAATGCATTTTTGGAGAGTAGAGAGGACATAAGGATGCTTTATGGAGAACGCTCGGTAATGTACTGTGAACTGGAATTGATACGCAGAGGCATGATATTGAACATCACATTGGAAGAACTGGTGGAAGATCTGGCAGAGCGAAGCGGCTGTGATGAGATCCGGCAATTCTCTGCGGTGCTGTCAGTAGCAAAACGTGGAGGTGGAAATATTTCACAGATCATACGGAATACCGCAACACTCATAAGCGATAAAGTTGACACGACACAGGAAATGATGACATTACTCCGGGGAAGGCAGCTGGAACAGACTGTTATGGAGATAATGCCGTTTGTCATAGCTCTGTATATAGGAAGTACGTATCCCGGATATTTTGCACCGCTATATCACAATATGACCGGTTATATTGTCATGACAGTATGTCTTGTTATTTATATAGGTGCTTATATGACAGGAGAGAAGATCATGGACCGTATTGCGGACAACCTTTGATGGGGAGTGGATATGGATCGTAAAAAAGGCATTTTTGGAATTTGTTATCAAATAGTGCTGAAAATCTATAAAAAACTGCATCTGTGGAAAATACCGGTTCCCGGACAAGATAGAGTAAGGGCGGATCTGAATCAGCTGTATCCCGGGGAAAATACGGAAGAACGCATAACGGAGTATTATGTAACGAAACTGACAATGTCTGTCATACTATTGATTGCCGGAATATGTGTTGCATTCCTGGTAGTGGTTGCCGGCAGAGAACGTGATCCCATTGAGAACGGCCGGATGCAGCGGGAGGACTATAAGAGTGGGGAGAAGGATTATATCCTAACCGCAAAACTGGAAGACGGTGAGAAGTTTTCTTTTCCGATCAAAGTAACTCCCAGAAAATATGAGGAACAAGAGCTGCAGCAGATGGCATTGACATTCCGGGAGGAACTTTCGGAGTTAATACTGGGGGAGAATGAATCGCTTGACAGAGTGGTTACGAATCTGGAACTGGCGGAAGAATATACGGGATATCCCTTTTGGGTAGAATGGAGAAGTGATTCTCCCGATGTGGTTGACCGGGATGGAGTGGTGCACATGCGGGAAGAAGACTGCATGGTACACCTGACTGCGGAATTGCATTATGAAGAATACTGTGAGATGGCAGATGTGACCGTTACGGTAAAAACCAAAGATATTTTACAGCAAAGTGAAAAAGAGCTTATTGAGGAAATGTTACGGTCGGCACAGCTGACAGATCCGGGAAAGGAAAGTTTTCCGCTGCCGAAATCGGTGGAAGGGAAAAAGATTACCTGGGAAGTGAAAAATACGATCGGTTTTCAAGTCTTAGGAGGAGTATTGCTGACAGCGATTGCTATTTTCTTCTTCAAAGACAGAGATACGCATGAACTGGCAGAGAAAAAGAAGCAGGAAGCCAAAAGAAAGTATCCTGAGATTTTACAGAAGCTGACACTGTATATGGAAGCCGGATTGACAGTGCGGGCAGCATTTGGCAGGGTAGCAGAAGATTATGAACAGGCGCGGAACTGCGGCGCTGCAAAACAGGCGGCATATGAAGAACTTCTGATAGCTAACAGAGAACTCCGAATGGGAATATCTGAGAGTGCAGCGTATGAGAACTTCGGAAAGCGGACGGGGGTCAGAGAGTATATCCGGCTGAGTACTTTTCTTACCCAAAACGTAAAAAAGGGAAGCACGCAGCTGTTACAGCAATTACGTGAGGAAGCAAAGACAGCGGAAGAGATGCGAATGCAGAATGCCAGAAAACTCAGTGAGGAAGCAGCTACAAAATTATTACTGCCTATGATGCTGCTTCTTCTGATGGTTATGATACTGATTATGTATCCTGCATTTTCTAATGTAGGAGTCTGAAAATGAAATCACGAACAGGAGGAAAAATATGTCACATTTAAAAACAGTTCGACAATTTTTAACAGAAGAAGACGGAATGGGAACGGTAGAGGTGATTCTGATCATCGTGGGAATATTAACCACCTATTATGGGGTGAGTATAAAGTGTATAACGTAAGAATATGTGTATAAATCAAACTCAATATACAGTGAAAGGTGGAAAATGTGTATGAGGTCAAAGGAAAAAATAGCAGAAGAGATTGTGTTGATTAGATATTATAATGTACTGTTTTATTTATTTTTTAAGACAGGGATGGATGATTTTAAGAGACAATGCTTGATAAAGAAGATTGATGACGGGGAGTCCATGAGGATGAAACAAATACAAGACTGGTGTCATTGCCATCAGATTCCATTTAAGACCCAATTTACTTATAGAAAAGATTTTTCTTTCAGGGTTAATTTATGGAATTTGTATTCATATTGTAGGTTTAAGATTGAGCGACAGTAAACTGGATTATGTAGCATAAGAGTGTATAGTGTCTGTTGTCTGATTTTTGCCATATATAAGTACAGGATACACAAAGAATAGAAAAGAATGTGTATTCAGTTAGATAAGAAATAGATAGCTGGTATGAGAGAATGAGGAGTCTTTCATACCAGCTTTTTAAAGGAATAAATGGATAAAGTATACAAGCCTATAAAGGTATATTTGATAAGAAAAAAAGAACTGGTTTATATTCGATAAGAACGATATAGACTAGTTCTTTTTTAAGAGATTATTATATACACAGGGAGTAGGTGAATGTCGAGTTACAGCAGACCATCAAAGAATGCATTGATATCTGTATAAAAGATCTTTGCCAGAGCGACTAACTCAGACACTTTGATGTTCATGCGGTTTGTTTCCAGTTTGGCATAAGTGCTTTTGGATATGACAATACCCATGAGATTCAATTTTGCAATGACCTGGTCTTGCGTTAGATTATTTTTGTATCTAAGAGATTGAATATTTTTACCGATATCCATATCTGGTCTGATTTTCTGCATAATACGTTCTCCTTAAAAAATAAAAGTTTCGTTATTTGGAAACATATATATTGATTCTAATGAGTTAAAAATTTATAATGTTTCGTAATAAAGAATTATTTCTGAAAGGGGACAATCTATGAGCGAAAGTGAGAAAGAAAAAAAGATTTTCTTGAGTTACTGTGGCAGCAGGGATCAGGAGTTATTGATGGGCAGAAAAAAGATGACATTGGGGGATATGGAGAGATTTTCATTTTTAACAGAATTCTTTGGCTTGGAAAGTTATGGAATAAATCTATGGAAAGAGTTTGGCGATGATGTGGAAGAACCATTGGATGCGCTGATCAAGTTATTAGATGAATGGGAATATGAAAACGATACGTGGATCGATGATGATGGAAGATTAGAAAGATGGCTGGTTGAATTTCAAAAGCATGCGCCAACGAAAGAGAAAAGAGAGAAGCTCCGAAAAATGATTGATTTAAAATATAAGAAGAGAGGATTACCATATCCAACAGAGGCAGACTTCGATTGAGGGGTCTGCTTTTTTTCACTATTTTTGAAGGAGGTGATGCAGGGGTGGAGGTAAGTATCCATGAACTTTTAGCGGCGGCAAGGGAAGCGGTAAAATCGGATTATATCAAGG
>OKRU01002334.1_pt1 | contig 17118 bp, 10 predicted proteins | sample 1601131 | NCBI WGS metagenome assembly OKRU01 (sample SAMEA3541558, study PRJEB24748) | human gut metagenome | biome: human gut; feature: human-associated habitat; material: faeces | place: China | collected 2012
CATTAATCCTTGACGACGGGAGCCGGTTTTCCGGCAAGTCGTTTGGCTACGAGAAGCCGGTGGCGGGCGAAGTAGTTTTTAATACTGCCATGACCGGATATCCGGAGAGCCTCACTGACCCTTCATACGCCGGACAGTTGATGACGCTTACCTATCCTTTGGTAGGTAACTACGGTGTTCCTCCTTTTACTATCGAGCCGAATGGACTTGCCACTTTCATGGAAAGTGAGAAGATCCACGCGGAAGCGATTATCGTAAGTGACTATTCTTATGAATACAGCCACTGGAACGCTGTGGAAAGTCTTGGTGACTGGCTGAAACGGGAAAAAGTTCCTGGTATCACGGGCATTGATACGCGCGAGCTGACTAAAGTGCTTCGTGAACATGGAGTAATGATGGGGAAAATAGTATTTGAAAATGAAGAATTAAGAATGAAGAATGAAGAATTTCCGTCTTATAGCGATATAAACTATGTAGACCAGGTTTCCTGTAAAGAAATTATTCATTATTTCCCTAGTGGAACAAGCAGCCACAGCGCAGCTAATTCTTCATTCTTCATTCCTCATTCTTCATTTAAATTGCTACTTTTGTCCTCCGAACTAATAAACCATGAGAAAACATGCTTAGTAAGTTTAAACTAAATCAGCTCTATTTCAAAGATACGCAGTTTGCAAACCTCATGACACGACGTATCTTCAATGTGCTTTTAATCGCCAACCCTTATGATGCTTTCATGCTGGAAGACGATGGCCGTATCGACGAAAAAATCTTCAATGAATATACCTCGCTCTCCCTGCGTTACCCGCCGCGCTTTACACAGGTATCTACTTGCGAGGAAGCGCTGGCCCAACTATCGTCCATGCCATACGACCTTATCATATGTATGCCGGGAACAGGAGATAACGAGGGATTTGACGTAGCGCGAACCATCAAAGGACGATACGAGCATATTCCCATGGTAATTCTAACGCCGTTCAGTCATGGCATTACCAAACGTATTGCCAACGAGGACCTCAGTTCGTTCGATTATATCTTCTGCTGGTTGGGAAATACCGATTTACTGGTGTCCATCATCAAACTGATTGAGGACAAAATGAATCTGGAGCATGACGTCAGTGAAGTGGGCGTACAGATTATTCTTCTGGTAGAGGACGGAATCCGCTTCTACTCCTCTATCCTGCCCAATCTTTATAAATTCGTATTGAAGCAGAGCCAGGAATTTTCTACCGAAGCGCTGAATGCCCACCAACGTACGCTACGCATGAGAGGACGCCCTAAAATCGTCCTTGCGCGTACCTATAATGAAGCAATCGGCATATACGAAAAATACAAAAACAATATACTGGGAGTTATCACAGACGTTCGCTTCCCCCGTGTAGAACGTGGTGAAAAAGACGCGCTTGCCGGTATCAAGTTATGCGCCGCCATACGAAAGGAAGATCCGTTTGTCCCGTTGATTATACAATCTTCCGAATCGGATAACGTTTCGTACGCAGCTAAATATGATGCGTCTTTCATCGATAAAAACTCCAAGAAGATGGACGTAGACCTGCGACGTATCGTATCGGACAATTTCGGTTTCGGCGACTTCATCTTCCGTAATCCCGATACGCTGGAAGAGATTGCCCGCGTCAAAAACTTGAAAGAACTCCAAAACATCCTTTTTGCGGTTCCGGCAGAGTCATTCCTCTATCATATCAGCCGCAATCATGTGAGCCGCTGGCTCTATTCGCGTGCCATGTTCCCCATTGGCGAGTTCTTGAAACCTATTACCTGGAACAGTCTTCAGGATGTAGATGCCCACCGTAAAATCATTTTCGAGGCAATCGTAAAGTATCGCAAGATGAAGAATCAGGGCGTAGTGGCTGTCTTTAAGCGTGACCGCTTTGACCGCTACTCGAACTTCGCCCGCATTGGCGACGGTTCATTGGGCGGTAAAGGACGTGGCTTGGCATTCATTGACAATATGGTGAAGCACCATCCGGAATTCGACGAATTTGAGAATGCCCGCGTCGCCATACCCAAAACGGTAGTGCTTTGTACGGATGTATTCGACGAGTTCATGGATACCAACAATCTGTATCAAATAGCCCTCTCTGATGCGGATGATGATTTGATTTTACGATACTTCCTGAAAGCCAAACTGCCCGACCGCTTGGTTGAGGACTTTTTCACTTTCTTTGATGTAGTAAAATCCCCTATCGCTATCCGTTCTTCCTCGCTATTGGAAGATTCGCATTACCAGCCTTTCGCCGGAATATACAATACTTATATGATTCCTTATCTGGACGACAAGTATGAAATGCTCCGCATGCTCAGCGATGCCATCAAGGGAGTTTACGCTTCTGTATATTTCCGCGATTCAAAAGCCTATATGCAAGCAACAAGCAACGTTATCGACCAGGAGAAAATGGCAGTCATCCTGCAAGAGGTAGTTGGTAATCAGTATGGCGACCGTTACTATCCATCCATGTCAGGTGTAGCACGCTCGCTCAACTACTACCCTATCGGGGATGAAAAGGCGGAAGAGGGCATTGTCAATCTGGCCCTCGGATTGGGTAAATATATTGTAGACGGTGGTATGACACTTCGCTTCTCTCCCTATCACCCCAACCAGGTCTTGCAAACCAGCGAGATGGAGATTGCACTAAAAGAAACCCAAACGCGTTTTTATGCGCTCGACCTGCGTAATGCCGGTCATAACTTCTCCATTGATGACGGTTTCAACCTATTGAAATTACATGTTAAAGAGGCTGAGAAAGACGGTTCCCTCAATTATATAGCTTCCACCTATGACCCTTACGACCAGATAATCCGTGACGGTTTATATCCGGGTGGGCGTAAAGTGATCACCTTTGCCAATATCTTGCAGCATGATGTATTCCCACTGCCCCGTATCTTACAATTGGCATTGAAATACGGACAGCAGGAAATGCGCCGCCCTGTTGAAATCGAATTCGCAGCTACCATGAGCCGGGAAAAAGACAAGACCGGCACATTCTATCTGTTACAAATCCGTCCGATTGTCGATAGTAAGGAAATGCTTGATGAAGACCTTACAGCCATTCCCGATGAACAACTATTGCTCCGTTCCAACAATTCATTGGGACATGGAATAATGAATGAATTACAGGATGTAATTTACGTAAAAACCGATGATTACAGCGCTTCCCACAATCAGGAAATAGCCTGGGAGATAGAAAAACTGAACCAGCAATTCTTGAACGAAGGAAAGAACTACGTCCTGATAGGCCCGGGCCGCTGGGGCAGTAGCGATACATGGCTCGGCATTCCTGTAAAATGGCCTCATATCAGTGCAGCACGTATTATTGTAGAAGCCGGGCTGACAAACTATCGTGTCGATCCCAGCCAGGGAACGCACTTTTTTCAGAACCTGACTTCTTTCGGTGTCGGTTATTTCACAATCAACGCGTTTATGAATGACGGTGTATATAATCAAGACTTTCTGAATGCGCAACCTGCTGTACATGAGACCAAATACCTGCGTCATGTACACTTTGAACATCCGATAACAGCTAAGATGGACGGAAAGAAAAAGCAAGGAATAGTATTACTACCCGAACCGTAACATTTTATAATTAAAAATAAGCTAAAAAGTACATTAATCAACTTTTCTTTTTTTGTAGGAAATGGGACAAATGATGTCCCATTTTTCATTTATCGCTGTAAAATAGAGCTTTACACGGTTATTTTATTGCCAAAAAACAGTATCTTTGCACCCAGTTTCAAGTTTTAATAGGTAAAAAAGATAATTAAGTATTGTCAATGGGCAAAAAATACACAACTATTTTAACTCTGTTTGCCATAATATCAGTTTTATTCGCGGGATGCGAACAAGACGAAAGACATGCTACAGGTTATGGCACAATGAACATACAACTATCCGCTAATCCAAGCATGATAGAAGTAGGTAGTTCATCCGATACACGCGGTCAATCCGATAAGCAATCGGCTATTACGACCACCCGTATGGAAGACGTACCGGAAGCGTCATCATTTTCATTATCTTTATCCAATGAAAAGGCAGAAGTGAAGCATTGGGATTCTTATGCAGACTTTAAAGAAGGAGAGAAAATAGCTATTGGCAATTACACGCTGAAGGCCTACTATGGTAACGAAAAGAAAGAAGGGTTTAATGCTGCCTACTATGAAGGAAGTACAAATATACAAATCCTTGAGAATCAGAATACCACTGCTGACATCACCTGCTACATAGCCAATGTACAGCTTACCGTGATTTGTTCAGAAGCTGTTCAAAAGTATTTTACAACATTTGAGATGCAGGCCCGTTCAAACACCGGCACAACTATTGATATTGCAAAAGACGACCAACGTCCTGTCTATTTAAAGCCCGGCAGTTTACAACTTGAAGCAAAAGTAAAAAAACAAAATGGTATAGGACAAACTTTAAGACTACTGGATATTGATGAGACCGAAGCACGCCAGCACTACATTATTCAGGTCGATGTAAATGGTGGTGATACGGGAAGTGGAACATTGAACATTACCTATAATACCGTCAAATCCGAAGAGATTGTAACAATAGATATTTCGGACGCATCGCTCAATTTAAAAGCTCCGGAATTTACTGCGCAAGGTTTTGATAACGGTCAAACTATTACTTTACGTGAAGGTTCTCAGCCGGAATCAATGAAAGTTACTTTAAATGCCCGTGCAGGTATCAGAGAGTGTGATTTACTTATAGAATCTCCTTATTTGAATTCTGAAGCAGTAGGAATAGATGGTTTAGTGAAGCTTGTGCCTACAAGTGATGCCGCCAAAGCAATGAAACAGAAAGTAGTAGACAAAGGACTACGTCTTCTCGGACTGGAGGATGGAAAGATAGAACGGTTGGCATTGATTGATTTTACACAATTAATAATGAATATGGTATGTACCGGAGATAATGACGAATCCAGTAAGTTTACTCTACGTGCGGTGGATAAACGAGGTGTAGTACATGAAACGGAACTTTCCTTTACTACTACTTTGCAAAGCAATCAATTCTCATTCCCTACAATTGCCAAAACGGTACTTATTGGAAGCACTGAAGCCGAAGCAGAAATTAACCTCTTAACATCCGGCATTACAGGAGAACAGGATGTTAATAATGTTATCTTTGAATACAAAAATGAAGCGAGCGAATGGGTAAAAGCTACTACCGAATGGGTAAGCGATAATACAGAAGAGGTCAAAAAACATAAAGTAAAAATCAAGAAGTTGCCCGAAATACATAGAAACTTAGTAGTACGCGCACGATATGGTAGTAAAATTTCTGAAGAACAGACATTGAGCTACCATATACCGGAATTTACTATTACGGCTGATGAGAATGACATCTGGGCACGGAAAGCAACTTTACAGGTAAAAGCCAACACTCAAGAAGAACAAAATGCTGTATTAAAATTCTTAACACTTAAATACAATGATTCGGAAATAGAAACCACAAAGAAAGAGAATACTTATTTGTGGACAAAACGAGAGCCCGGAACGGAGTATAATATAGTAGGTATTTGCAATGAAGGCGGTGAAATCACTTATCAAACATCTTATCGGTTAATAACTGAATATGCAGAGCAGTTACCGAATTGGAATTTTGAAGGAGAATGGAGTTCAGGTCTATATGACGGTACAACTATTAATAAAGGCGGAGCTTGGGCAAAAAGAACAATAGGAGTCCCTTGGGGAAATGGTGCATGGACAACTAAGGAAACCTACCAAAGCATTACAATATCTACAAAAGAGCCACAAGGTTGGTGCAGTGTTAATAGTAAAACAATGCCATCCTCTCCTACTATAAGTAATACATGGTACATTGTTCCTTCAACAGTTCAATCTACTTTAGCAAATACATGTGTTTTGCTACGAAATGTTGGTTGGAATGATAATGGAACAAAAATTAACCCTACAGGAACAATAGGTGCAGGCGTTTCTAATACCAACTCTTATGAAGATTTTCCCGGTTATGCAAAATTACAATCTCCAGGAACATTACAATATTCTGCTGGCAGATTATTTCTAGGAAGTTATTCTTATAATTCTGGGAACGAAATATACACAGAAGGTTATACTTTTACAGCCCGTCCTGCAAAGATGACTTTCAAATACAAATATATCGCTAAAACAGATGCGTCAAAAGACAAAGGGTATATCAAAATTATTTTAAAAAGTAATGATGAGATTCTCTTTGAGAAAGAACAAGACATAGATGACACCTCAACAAGCGCCAATACCATGACTATGACTATACCATTCTCATACCCTAATAATTGCAAAAAGCCAACATCAATTTGCGTCATGTTTTGCTCTTCAATTGCTGGAAAGAATATGGATCAGAATTACGAGAATACCAATATTAGCCACTATGATATTGGATATTTAGAATATAAAAACCAAGCCTGTGTTACCGGCTCCGAATTATATATTGACGATATTGAATTAATCTATTAATTATATAGATATGAAGAAACTATACACCTTTTTTTATTTATGCTGTATTCTAATCAGTTTTATTGCATGTGATAGAGAAAAAGTAGAATATACAGAAGGAGGCTATCCTCAAATGGTGGATATACGTTTAAAAGAACTTTTAAACGTACAAGTAACAGAAGCTCCTACAGCACGTTCTGTTACAAATACCGATGAATATATTATTTCATTATACACAAAAGACAATAGTTTAGTAGAATCATGGACTTATAAAGATATGCCGGACTTAATCAGTGTATTATCCGGTGATTATTATATCAAAGCAATGTCCCATCAATTAAAACAGGTGGATACGAAAGCATATTTTGAAGGGACTTCGGAAGTCTTCAGCATTAAGCCAAGTGCTATTACAGAAGTAAAACCGATTACATGTGAAATGAAAAACATAAAAGCGGTGGTCACTTTCGATGAAGCCCTTAAAAAATTTTTGGGGACAGATGTTACCGTTACCATAGTTGTTGGAGAGAACTCCCATACTTATTCAGATATTGAAGAGGCCATCAACAATCCTATCTATTTTGCACCTGCAAAAGGTGAAATTACAGTGGTCTATGTAATCTTTGACGGTACAGTGGATACCTATAAAGAAAACTTTACTAAAACATACTCTGCGACATCAGGCAGTGCAGTGAACATTAACTTTACATTAACAAATGTGAGTGAAGATGTTATCGAAGATTCCGGTTTGGTATCTTTAAAAATGAAAGTAGATTTAAGTGTGACAATTATTGATAAAAATTATAACATCATAGCTGGTGAGGAAACAATCCCTGATGATGAAGATGAAGAAGAAGATAAAACTAAGCCTACTATTACAGGGCGTGGTTTTGATATAAAAGAAGCCCAAAAAGTTCCTTCCAGTGGCCAACTGACGTGTGTAGTAGATATTACTGCTTCTAATCGTTTGACACATTTGTATGTGACGATTGACTCGGAAGTTCTTACCGAAGACGAATTGGCCGGAGTAGGCTTGAAAAAGAGCTTTGATCTTGCTTATCCGGAAGAATTGCAAGAAGGATTAGGTAGTTTAGGATTCCCTGTTGCAGATCAGGTAATCGGACAGAAATCATTAGAATTCAATATTACAACTTTCGTTCCATTGCTTGCCGGTTTAGGTTCCGGTACGCACAAGTTCATAATCAAAGCAGTTGATCAAAACAACGTGGTAACAGAAGAAACGTTGACATTGATTACCGGCAACTAATAAAATATGAAAAAGCTATTTTTATATATCTTATTATGCGTTCTATGCTGTCTGACTTCTTGTAGTGAAGAAGAATTGAACGGCAATGGAATTTTAGCCTTATCGGTTAAGATGGGGGCAAGTGTTCCTTCTACTACCCGCACTCTGCCAACGCTTGATGAACTCAATAACGGCTGTGTCGTCAAACTTCGTAATAGCGATAGTAAACTAATCCGGGAGTACGAAGGAATCAGCACTGTACCTTCAAGTCTAGAATTAGTCACAGGCATGTATACAATAAGCGGGTCAGCCGGCATCAAAGTAGATGCGGCATATGATGCACCTTATTATAGTGGTTCTATGGACTTTGAGATTAAACGAAATCAAACGACCCCCATTACTCTTCCTCTCTATGTACAGAACACTGTGGTAACCACAGCTTATACAGAAGTAGCTGCTGCAAAGTTTAAAAGCAGTAAAGTAACCGTATCCATGTCAAGAGGAGCTTTGGAATTTGATAAAGAGCATCCGGAACTGACTGGTTATTTTATGCTTCCTACAGGAGAAACGGAACTGGACTGGAAAGTCGAAGCAGTGACAGTAGATGATATTTCCTACACTAAAGAAGGCACATTGAAAGATATAAAAATATCTACCAAATATACTCTGACTTTTGATTACGAAGAATTAGACCCACAAGATGGCGGTATGGCCATAACCTTGAATGTAGCCGAAGAGCCTATGTTAAAAGCATGGAATATAGGGATTAGCCGGCAACCTCGTATAGAACGATATGAAAATGGTGTTTTTCACTCCTTAAATGACCCTGTTAACTTTGCTCTTGACGATTCCGGAAAAGATGTAGACGTATTTGTTCTTACTACTTCGGAACTTAAAAGTTTAACACTAACATGCCCGGAATTTATTTCAAAGGTAGGCTTAAAATCAAGCTCTATTGACGTACTGACGATGGCGGATAATGTCAAAGAAACTATCAAAGATAAGGTTACTTTTGCAAATTACTATGACGAAGAGACTACCAACTCTATTGTTAAAATGACTTTTAAGGCTGCATTTTTTGCCGCTTTCGCAAAAAAAGAAGGAGAAGAAGACAAAGGGGGAGATTATCTGGTAGTTATAAAAGCAACCGATGCCAATGGTAAATATCGTACGGCAAATTTACGTATTTTAGTATCGAATGCTATTGTAACCACAGAATTGGTAAATGACTATGCCGTTTGGGCACATAGAGTTACAGTAGAAGCAAATGTCAACAAAACGGCCTATGACGCAGCGGAATCAAAAGATTTGGCTTTTGAATATAGAGTATTAGGCAGTGAAAATGAATGGGATAAAGCTGTTGCCACAATTGAAGAAAACAACCAAAGTAAAATGTCCGCACTTATCACAGGACTTACCCCTGGTACAACTTACGAATATCGAGCATGGTGCTCAGGTCAAAGCAGTGAATCGCCAACCTATACATTCACCACGGAACGAACAATCCAACTTAAGAACTCCAGCTTTGAGGATTGGTCGCAACCGGACAAGCCCCTACTCTTATACAAAAGTGGAGACGATATGTATTGGGATAGTGGTAACTGGGGGTCCACAACCCTGTCTGCTAACGATAATGTCACTACTTATGACGAGTCGTTGAGAGCACCGGGAACAACCGGCACACGTTCTATCAAGATGAAATCCGCCTTTGTCGGTTTAGGTTCTATCGGCAAATTTGCAGCTGGTAATGCCTTTGTGGGCAAATATATCAAAACTATCGGAACAAGCGGTGCGCAAATAGGTTTTGGGCGTCCACACGCTGCCCGCCCGGATAAATTAGTAGGATATGCCAAATACAATCCCGTTGCCATAAATTATTCCGATTTAGATTATGTAAAAAAAGGCGATATGGACAACGGATATGTTTATGTAGCTATTGGTGACTGGCCGGAAGACGGAACCGGTGACAATAATGTTCCATTTCTGGTAGACACTTCTGCTAAAAAGTTTTTCGACAAAACAGGGCCAAATGTCATTGCCTATGGAGAGATTATTTTCCCGGAAGCAACAGAGGGGGATGGTATGATACCTTTTGAAATAGAGTTAAAATACAAAGATACAAATCGTAAAGCCAAATATATCATTCTGGTAGCAACTTCCAGCCGATACGGTGATTACTTTACCGGTGGTACCGGTAGTACATTATGGTTAGACGACTTAGAATTGATTTATAATAATGATTAAACTAATAATAAAGTTTATATTTCTCATTAGCCTGCTATGTAGCATAATTCCGACAATAAATGCTCAAGGAATGAGAAATATAACGATGCATAAGTTTGTACCCAAAGGTCAATGGATCGTGGGCAGTTCAATCTCTTATTCACAGTCCGAACAGAAAGATTATAATTTTCTTGTAATAGAATCTGTGTCTGGAGATGGATACACTTTCAAAATCAGTCCATTATTATGTTATGCTTTTGCAGATAATATGGCTGCAGGCGGACGTTTCGGTTATAAACGTTCGCTGACCAAAATCAACCAGATGGATTTGGAAATAGGTGAAGACTTAAGTTTTAACTTGAACGATGTTTATTCTTTGAGCCACAGTTATTCCGGTATGGCTATGTTTAGAAATTATATCAGCCTGGGTAACAGCAGACGATTCGCTTTATTTGCAGAAACCCAGCTAACGTTTGAAGGCGGACAGTCTAAATTCATAAATGGTAAAGGAGATGATCTTACCGGTACATTCAGTAAAAAGTACAGTGTAGAGTTAGGAGTAGCTCCGGGATTAGTAGCTTTCATAAACAATTATACGGCAGTGGAAGTGAATATTGGTGTATTAGGTCTCAATTATGGGCATACCCGTCAGGTAACCGATCAGATACATATCGCTAATCAATCTTCCAGTTCCATCAATTTTAGAATCAATATATTCTCTATTGGAATGGGGATTGCTTTTTATTTATAAGAATACAGCCAATGAATACATATATCAGAATATTGTGTTGCACTTGCCTAGTCTGTCTTGCTTTTCCTTTATATGCTCAAACCGACACTTTAAGGATAGCAGATGACCATAAGATAACCAATGTATCAGATACAATCTCTGAAAAGAGATTTTTAGGAAGGTTCGACAGAGGAATTGTGAACCATTTGTTCGTGAAACGAAAAACATGGATGACTGGCTTAACCGTATCCTATGCCGGATACGACAGTGAAGATACTCAATTCTTATCACTATTGAAAGATTTTGATTGTAAAGCGAAGTTATTCACGATCAATCCTTTTGTTGGCTACTTCATTAAAGAAAACATTTGTATCGGTATTAAATTTGGATACCAAAACGTATACGCCAATTTAGGAAATATAAGTTTGGATATAGATGATGACTTAAGCTTCTCACTAAAAAACATGTCTTTTGACGAGCACTTGCTAAGTACCACCGTTTTCTATCGTTCATACGTAGGGCTGGACAGGGGAAAACGTTTTGGGCTTTTCAATGAAACCTCTCTCTCATTCAACACAGGCAGTTCACGTTACAAACGTGGTAGTGAAGAAAATTTTAAAGATACTCAAACACGTATTCGTGAAGTACACATCGGATTAAATCCGGGAGCTACAGTATTTATTATGGAGAATATCAGTGCAGAACTTTCATTCGGAGTGGCAGGATTCAAATATAGGGAAGAAAATCAAACCACCAATGAAGAAAGTTCCGGTTGGAGAAAATCAAGTGGAGCGAATTTTAAAATTAATATACTGAATATAAGCATAGGTATTGTTGCATATTTATAATTATGAAGAGAAGAATTCTAAATATCAGCCTCATATTGATTTGTTTCCTATCTTGTATGCAAATCAATATTTCCTGTATCAGCAATGATATTCCCTACCCGGTCATCTCACTTCAGATACTTACATTTGAAGTAGAAGGACAGGAAGGAAGTACAATTATCGATAAGGTAACTCGTACTGTCACTGTACCGTTAAAAGAGACTATCAATTTAAAAGAGGTAGTAGTCAAACAGTGTAAGGTGACCGAAGGTGTAGAAGCTCCATTGGACTCTGCAACAGTTATTGACTTATCTTCACCCAAGAAGTATACTATATCTTTATATCAAGACTATGAATGGACAATCCAAGCAAGTCAGACAATTGAAAGAAAATTGACAATCAAGAATCAGTTCGGTAAACCTAAAATCAATAGCAAGACACATGAAATCACTGCCGAAGTTGCTAAAACGGCCAGCCAAAAGAACGTATATATATCAGATATCAAATTAGGTCCGGCCGAAATCTCAACCCAGACTTTCTTAGATCCATCAGGAAACGAGATAGAGATTCCATTAAACACTGCCCTTGATTTTTCTTTTCCAAAGACCGTGATAGTACGCTACCATGACATTGAAGAGAAATGGACTATCTCCATATCTAGAAGTGATAAAAGTGTGGCAACCGGCGAAGCTGACGCATGGGTCAATGTGGCATGGCTTCATGGTAATGGTGAAGAAGGCGCCAACAATGGATTTGAATATAAACCTGCAGACTCTTCAGAATGGAAGGTCGTAGCAGCCGAAAATGTAAACGACGATGACGGAGAATTAACTGCACGTCTTTCAGGATTGAAGTCTAACACAACCTATGTTTACCGTGCTTATTCGGGTAGTGACTACGGAGAAGAAGTATCTTTTACTACAAGTGAACCCGTTACACTGCCGGGCGGTTCTTTCGACGAATGGCATCAAGTAGATAAAGTTTGGAATCCTTGGGCTATAAACGGTACTCCTATTTGGGATACTGGAAATAAAGGCGCCACTACAATGGGAGATAGTAACACTCAACCGACTGATGACACTTGGAATGGTAAAGGAAAAGCGGCCAGACTTGAATCCAAATTTATAGGTCTCGGCAGTATTGGCAAGTTTGCTGCCGGTAATTTATTCATTGGAGAATATATCAGAACTGAAGGAACGAATGGAGTACTTGATTTCGGGAAACCTTTTACAGCTCGGCCGACCAAACTAAAAGGACATTACAAATACTCTACAGCCCCAATATCTTATGTATCTTCCGGATATGAACATTTGAAAGAAAAGCCGGACACTTGTGCTATCTATATAGCGCTGACAGATTGGAAAGAACCTTTAGAGATACGTACCAAACCCTCTGATTTATCTGTATTCAACAAGAATGATCCGGGTGTCATTGCCTATGCAGAATTTTATAGTGGCGAGACAGTCACAGAATATAAGTCATTCGAACTGACTTTGGACTATCGGGACACAAGTCGGGTTCCTACTTATTTAGTTCTCGTTTGCTCTGCCAGTAAATTTGGTGATTTCTTTGTAGGTGGACCTGGAGTTTTACTTTATGTAGACGATTTCAGTTTAGAATACGATTACTAAATAAACACACCGTGTATTTACTCATAATGCATGGTGTGTTCTATATTAACAAATCGCCGCAACGTTATCACCACCACCTCGCTCGGCGCAAACAAACGTACGTTCTTACGGGACGTACCGATACCATTAGTAATGATAACCGGCGTATTATTTGAGTTATACCTCAACCCGGTAAGGAAACGCTGCCCGTAACGAGACGGAATGACAGGAGCATACAGTCCGAATAAAGTAACCTGTCCGCCATGCGTATGTCCGGCAAGCACGAGGTCGGTATTGGTAACAGGAACATCCTCGGCATAGTCGGGAGTATGCGAAAGCAATATAACGAAGTCATCGGGAGAGAGCGAAAGCGTAGGCGACTGCCCGTTCTGTCCAAGGTTGAAAGGATTGCGTACTCCGGCTATCACAATCCGCCCACCGTTTCGTTTCAGAGTATCGGCTTCATGCTCCAGTAAGTGAATACCTTGACGTTCCATTTCCTTCAGGATATCATCATAACAAGCCTCATAATCATTGTTTCCAAGAACGGCATAAGTCCCCAAAGGCGTTTTCACAGCTCCCAATGCCGCAATGACATCCGGAACATATTCACAACCTTCATGCAAATCACCGCCTATCAGCAGAGCATCGAGACGCAAATCATTCAGCAGGCGGGTTATATCCCTCAATCCTTTCTCCTTCAGCAAACTCCGGTAATGCAAATCGGAAACAAACCCCAACCTGCATCCGTCGAACGCGGCAGGTACATCACGGTGTGCAAACTCATACTTCCTGACACGCTTCACATTCTTATATCCGGATGCCGAAGACTTGGACATCCGAATGGAATACTCTTCAGGGAGAGGTGAGGTAAAACTCCGCGTAGACTGACACGAAGAAAAGAACAGCAATCCCAAAACAGAAAAAAACAACAGGCTCTTACACCCTCTATAACACAACACCTGACCCATAGACTTATCTTTATTGTTTGATACAATGAATAATTTTACCCGAACAGTAGTGCAAAGATAACAAATCCTTTAACTATCTTTGTGGTATAACTTTCTAAAAGAACAACATGAAAGCAATAACGACCAACTCGTTCTACGCATGGATACTCGCCGCCCGTCCCAAGACATTGACGGGAGCTGTCATTCCCGTACTGATAGGCTCTTCCCTGGCATTCGCCGATGGAAAATTCGACATCATACCGGCACTGCTATGCGTATTGTTCGCCTGCGGCATGCAGATTGCCGCCAACTTCATCAACGACCTTTACGATTATCTGAAAGGCAGCGACCGTGCAGACCGCCTCGGCCCCGAACGCGCCTGTGCACAAGGCTGGATTACCCCCATAGCCATGAAACGGGGAATAGCAGGAACGCTTATATTCTCCTGCCTCATGGGTTGCGCCCTGCTGCAACAATGTTGGGGACGCTTACCCCACGGCGGCTGGGAACTGATACTGTTAGGGCTGCTCTGCGTAATATTCGCATTCTTATATACCACCATCCTCTCCTATCAAGGATGGGGCGACCTACTCGTATTGGTTTTCTTCGGCTTCATCCCCGTAGGCGGAACTTACTACGTACAAGCCCATATCATTACGGCCGACGTATGGGTAGCCTCGCTCATCTGCGGCCTGGTAATAGACACCTTACTGGTCGTAAACAACTACCGCGACCGGGAACAGGACGCTCTCAGCGGCAAGCGCACACTGATTGTCCGCTTCGGCGAACCTTTCGGCCGTTACCTGTATCTGGGATTAGGCATAGCAGCCGCCTTGCTCAGCCTGTGGTTTGTTTACAACGATAAAATAGAACCGCTTGCCTTCATTTGGGCTCCCTGTGTCTACCTGTACCTGCACGTACTGACATGGCGTAAAATGGCAGCAATACGAAGCGGTAAAAAACTGAACAGCATATTAGGTGAGACCTCACGTAATATGCTGTTCTTTGGCCTGCTGCTGAGCCTTGCCTTTATTCAGTAACTATTATTTCTTTCCGTACATTCTTTCGTAGTACTTCTGATAATCGCCGCTGGTCACCTCTTCCACCCAGTCCTGATTATTCAGATACCATTCGATGGTCTTAACGATACCGACTTCAAATTTTGTTTCGGGATACCAGCCTAAGGCGTCCGTTATCTTGGTGGGGTCGATGGCATAACGCTGGTCGTGGCCTAAACGGTCTTTCACGAACGTTATCAACTCTTCGTTTATCCAGCTGATGTCAATCTGTCCGTCGGCGTCTTTCACTTGTTTTTTCAAGACTGCGCGATATTTAGGTTCTTCTTCCATCAGACGGCGGATAGTGGCGATAGTCAGTTTCACAATCTCCAGATTGGTCTTTTCGTTATGGCCGCCTACATTATAAACCTCACCCTCTACGCCTTTGCGCACAACGAGGTCGATGGCTTTGCAATGGTCTTCCACATACAGCCAGTCGCGTACATTGCTGCCGTCACCGTATACAGGAAGGTTCTTACCTTCGAGGATATTCTTTATAATCAACGGAATCAGTTTTTCGGGGAAGTGATACGGGCCGTAGTTATTGGAACAGCGGGTAATGGTAACCGGCATTTTATAGGTATCATGATAGGCCATCACCACCATATCGGCACTGGTCTTAGACGCACTGTACGGGCTATGCGGACACAGCGGCGTATTCTCCGTGAAGAAACCTTCCGCTCCCAGCGAACCGTAAACTTCGTCAGTAGACACCTGATGATAGCGCACTCCGTTACGCCAGGTAGGATAACCAGATTCGTCCTTTCCCGTTACCCACGCACGACGAGCGGCATCCAGCAGATTCTGAGTACCCAGAATATTAGTCATAAGGAAAAGCTGAGGATTCTCGATACTGCGGTCTACATGACTTTCTGCTGCAAAGTTCACCACATAATCGAATTTATATTTCGCAAACAGTTCGTCGGCAAGAATGCGGTCGCAGATATCGCCTTTAACGAAAAAACAACGTTCATCATCAATATCTTTGGCAACAGTACCCAAATTTCCGGCGTAAGTCAAGGCGTCCAATATCACAACTCTTATATCATCGTGCTTCGCCAGAATATACTTTATATAATTAGCTCCGATAAATCCGGCAGCGCCGGTTACAAGATAAGTCTTCATAAATTAAAAATTGAGAATTAAAAATTAAGAAAAAGAGAAGTCACATGCTTCTTGTCAGCGGTACGAGTCCGCAAGTTCCATCAAATACTTGCCATATTCCGTCTTACCCAGTTGTTCACCGAGGCGATGGAGCTGGTCTACATCTATCCATCCTTTGCGCCATGCTATCTCCTCGATACAGCTCACACGGAATCCCTGACGGTTCTGTATGGTAGCAACGAAATTGCTGGCTTCGAGCAGACTGTCGCAGTTACCCGTATCAAGCCAGGCGAAGCCACGGCCGAAAAGCTCTACTTTCAGCGTACCTTCTTCCAGATAAAGACGGTTGAGGTCGGTAATTTCATATTCACCGCGGGCGGACGGTTTCAAAGCGGCGGCTTTTTCCGTCACTGTGGAGTCATAGAAGTATAAACCGGGAACCGCATAATTGCTCTTGGGCTGTGCAGGCTTCTCTTCCAAAGAAATGGCCTTACCGTCGGCATCGAACTCCACCACGCCATACGCACGCGGGTCTTTTACATAATAACCGAAGATACACGCGCCTTTCTCGATGGAAGCGGCACGCTTCAACATGGCGGAAAAGCCCTGACCATAGAACATATTGTCACCCAGAATAAGGCATCCCGGCTCACCGTTCAGAAACTCCGCTCCGAGCACAAAGGCCTGTGCCAATCCGTTGGGATTCTCCTGTACCTTATAAGAAAAAGACATGCCAAGCTCCTCGCCCGTTCCTAACAAATCGCGAAACATGGGTAAGTCGCGCGGAGTGGAGATAATCAGCACTTCACGTATTCCCGCCAGCATCAAAGTGGAAAGGGGGTAGTAAATCATGGGCTTGTCGTAGACAGGCATAATCTGCTTGGAGATAGCCTTGGACAATGGATAGAGACGAGTGGCGCTGC
>OKRU01002360.1_pt1 | contig 16982 bp, 19 predicted proteins | sample 1601131 | NCBI WGS metagenome assembly OKRU01 (sample SAMEA3541558, study PRJEB24748) | human gut metagenome | biome: human gut; feature: human-associated habitat; material: faeces | place: China | collected 2012
AGGCGTTGCTTGACGCGGGTTTCTGCGACGCCTTCAAACGGTTTCATTCCGAATACGTCGCCTCCTATCCCAGTCCGGCGCGTGCCGCGGGCAATCCCGATCCCGTAACATGCCGTCTCGATTACATCTATCTGAGCCGCGATCTCCGGGCGCGCGCCCTCGACGGACGGATTCTGCGCGAAGGCGACGCCGCGACGCTATCCGACCATTTACCGTTATACATAGACCTGAAACGGTGAAAAAAATCCTGTTGACGACCTTTCTATCCGCTGCCGCTGTGGTTGCAGCGGCTCAGATCCGCAACGGGCATGTTTGCAAATTCCCCGAGCGGGATGCCTTCTACACCCGCAGCGAACTCCGCCTGCCCGACATTGCGGGGAATCCTTGTGGTTCCGGGCTGCGAAATCACCCGCAAAAAGCTATCCCAATGCGGCAGTCCGGATTTGCGCATAATCCTTCATCAGAAACGGAACCATGCTGTTTGCGAAGGAGTCCTTGAAGATCACGAGTGTTCGGTCGTTATCCGGATTTTTCATCCGGATATCCACTTCGCCGTAATTGCCGCCAAAATAAACAGCATACTTATCTTTTTCGTTCTTTTTTGCCGTGTCGTAGACGGCATCGATTTCTTTTCCATCACAGGTAATCTCCGCCTCCGGCAGATTCTCCGGAAGTTCGATCGTGTCAGGCACGGCATCGCTGTCGAGTGCCTTGGAATAAAGGGTGCCATAAAAGGCATCGCTAAATTCTTTAATATCAAAGTTCTTATAGGAGGCTGCCTTTCGTCCGACGGATTCTGTGTATGCCTTATATCCCACATATGCGCCGTACTGCGTCCAGTGATGGTCAGTCCGGTAATACACCTGCGTTTCCCCGGAAGAGTCCTGCACCCCGGCTCCCTTCTGCTGCTTCCGGACTTCCTTCATGTCCTTCCGGATATCCACAAGCTTCACATTCTGTAGCGTCTCCTTTGCCGTTTTGTACATGGCATCCGCATCATACAGGGAAGCATGCTCCGGCAGCTTATCCTTCAGGATCTGTCCCGGCGATGGCACAAGAAGCGCTGTCACCTCTGCATCTTTGCTTAAGGACGCCAGACGATTGACAAACCGCAGATTCTGAAAATAATCTGTCCGGGAAATATTCTGATTCATGATTTTTTCAAAATAATAATGATCTTTTCCGAGGTAGACCCCGCCGACATCCTTCATGCCAATTCCCTTTTTAACTGTTGTGGAAAGTGCCGTCAGCCAGTCTCTTCCCGGAAACTGATCGTTGAATGCATCCGTCAGTTCCTGCTGAACCTCTCCGGTCATCACATCCTCCGGCACCAGCTTCGGAAACTGTGTCAGATATCGGTTCTCATTATCCGAATATTCTCTGTGTCCCGCTGTGACGGTCACAATTCCGCCAATCGCAAGTGCTGCGACAAAACAAACTACAAATATAATGTCTTTTTTCTTCATGATCGATCCTCATTGTGCCGCTTCTGACACGGCATATTGATAATAAATCCGGCTGTTATTCTCTTCATTCCGGACATATTATCCTGAAATTACTTCTGTTCGTCCCAAGATCACTTGCGTCAGAAACGAAAATATAAAAATGGATTGTAGCTTCCACTGACAAGGAGTGCCACACTGATCAGAAGCAGCACTGCAAGCCCTGCCGCACGAAGCACGTGCACCAGACGCTCGCCGCCTGCCGGAAATCTCTGCCCCGTTACGGTGCAAAGCCATGTACACACGCTCCGCACTGCCTTTTTCGGAAGCTGTGTGCTTCCGATCACCAGAATAAGAAGCAGCCAGCCATAGCTTTGCCAGTAATAAGCGGCGATTCCATTACCTGCCGCCACGTTGACACCAAACATGCTCTGCAGATACGAAAACAATACACTCATATCATCGCATGCAAACACCGCCCAGCCAAGCACGATGAAAAACAGTGCATAGATATGCCGGAAAATCTTCGGCCACCTCCCCATTTCCCGCAGTAAAAACAGCTTTTCCACAAGAAGCAGAACGAAGAAATAAAGTCCCCACAGGATAAAATTCCATCCGGCACCATGCCACAAACCGGTCAAAAACCACACCACCAACAGATTAAAGATCTGGCGGATCGTTCCTTTACGGTTGCCTCCCAGCGGAATGTACACATACTCCCGAAACCAGGTTCCAAGCGTCATATGCCACCGCCTCCAGAACTCGGTAATGCTCCGGGACAGATATGGATAATTGAAGTTCTCCGGAAAACGAAAGCCCAGAATATGTCCGAGTCCGATCGCCATATCCGAATAACCGGAGAAATCAAAATATATCTGAAAGGTATAGGCGATCGCACCGAGCCATGCCGCCGACATACTCATGTCGCTCTGCGGCAATACTGATATCTGCGACCACAGATCACCGATCTGATTGGCAAGAAGAACCTTTTTGGCAAGCCCAACAATAAACCGCTGTGCACCGTATGCACGCTCCTCCCAGCTTCCCCTCCGGTTCCGGATCTGCTCTGCCACATCGCTGTAGCGCACGATCGGACCGGCGATGAGCTGCGGGAACAGGCACACATACATGCCAAAATCAATGATATTATGCTGTACCTCGACCTTTCTGCGGTAAACATCAATCGTGTAGGAAAGTGTCTGAAAGGTATAAAAGGAAATACCGATCGGCAGTGCCAGCTTCAGAAGCGGCAGCGGATGACCCGTCAGCGTTCCCACACTCTCCAGCACAAAATCCGTATATTTGAAGAAACAAAGGATTCCGATATTGACAACAACCGACAGCATAAGCACCCATTTGCGGTACTGCGGTTTCTCCCGGCGATCAAAATATTCCATGGCGATTCCGTTGGCGTAATCAAACACCGTGGAAAACAGCATGATCACGATATATCTCGGCTCTCCCCACGCATAGAAAAACAAACTCGCAATAAATAAAAAGAAATTGCGGAATCTCGCCGGACAAAGTGCATATACTGTCAGCACCACCGGCAAAAATCCGCAAAGAAACACCATACTGCTAAAAACCATTACTTCTGCCCCTTATATCTACTTAATCTGTGCGATCTTTCCGACGAGATACGCATTACGTGTCATCGAGATATTGTTGATAAAGATCACATCCTGTACGTTATTCTTCGTGGCAAGCTTTGATACGCTTCCCTTCCAGTAACGATAATCAACAACATAAATCTTCTGATAATGATCCGCAAGATACGGAATAAACGCATTGCCGTAGGACTCCTTCACAACGACACAGCTTGATCCATCCTTGATCTTCTTATTATGAATCACCGTGTATGGATTATCTCCGGCAAGAAACGCACAATATTTCAGCTGCACGCTGTATTTCTGACCATTGGCGATTACGGAGGTCTTGTAGCTGCCTCCATTCTGATCGTGGTATGTCATCGTCATTTTGTCATGATCAACCGGGAAATATGCTTTCACCTTGTCCTTTTTCAGCGTCTTGCTGCGGTTGGTATCCAGATAAAACGATCCCAGAAAGCTCCCGAAATTCTCCTGCTGATACTCGGAAAGCTCATGTGCTGTAAGTCCCTTGGCATCGCAAAATTCACGATACGCATAATAAGCCCCTCTGCTTGTCCAGTGATGATCCGTCCTGAAATAAATATATTCCTGCCGGTGGCTCATCATTGTATCATACAAAGGCACTGTCTTTACCTGATGATTCATCTTTTTATAAATGGAATGAATAGATTTCTTCTGATCGGAAGAATTGACCTTGGAGGTCTTATTATCCGGAAAGGTGATTCCCATACTGGTCGGTACAACCAGATCGTAAACATCTGCCTTTCCCTTCAAACGGGAGGCCACGGTGTTGACAACAGAGGCATAATTTGACGCAGATTTCTCCACATAATTGTACAGCTCATAGGCGTTTCCGCCCAGCTTTACAGTGCCTCCAAAGCTCTGCAGCTTCGCATCCGATGTGATCTTTGCATATGACTTCTTTGTTCCGGCACTATTCCCGTTCTTATTCTCCTCGGCTGCCGCCTCTGCCGGCTTACTGCTCTCATTGACCGTGATCTCTCTCACACTGTCGGATGTATCACTGCCAGCACGGTTCGTGGAATTTCCGGCACCACATGCTGTGGTGCTGACAATACACGCCACTGTAATCATACAAAGTGCAAAAACTTTTCTCATTTCATTCCTCCGCCGAAACACATAGGTATCCTACTTCTTGCCTTTTAACTGTTCCCGGATCACACTGCCCGCCGTATCCTTGTCAGAGCATACACATGCGACGATGTATTTTCCGCTCTGAAGAATCACTGCATCATCGATCTTCTTGGCTTCCTTAGGCAGATAATCCTGAAATGACTGCTGCATATCCGTCAGATGCTGCTGCACATTCTCAATCTCCGGATCCATCCGGCTCTCGTCGTTCACTGTCATGATCAGCAGTTCATCCGCACTGGTTCCCTCCCCCATGTAAAGCACAACCTTCGTCTTATCCGAAGCGGTGGTGATCATACTCTGCGTTACAGAGTCATCCATCTTCTCAAGTGTTGTATCAAAAGGCACCTTCTCAAGAACGGTTTCGGCAAACGCATCTATGTCTAACGTCTCCGCATCCTTCTTCTGACCGCTCTCCCCAGCTTTGTCGCTGTGACTGCTGTGATCCTCAATGCCGGTCGGCGAAGAAGCCGTTGTATTTATTTCCATTTTAAATGCCCAGATGGAAACTGCCAATACAAATACACTGCATACAAACAGCACATATAGCTGTTTCTTATCCTTCTGTTCAACCATGGTAACCCTCATTTCGACCTTTATCATTCGTGCTGAAAACAAAGCACCAATATGATTATATAATCGACATTTCCCATAAGTCAATAGATTTTCTCTTTTTTGCCATGGAAATGTATCCCGCTTCAAAATCCCATCATTTCTGCCCGGTGATCCGCTCCAGTGCCTCCTGTGGAAGCCTTGTATGGCAGGCAATATCCAGGATACTTTCCGTCTCATTGGCAGCATTAAAATACCACATTGCCGCCTCCGCCGGTTCACCCTGTTCCTCATAGTATGTACCCAGTTCACAGCACAGCTCCGCGCAGCCGCCCATCGCGACTCCACGCAGTGCATAGGTGAAAAAGTGTGCCACATCCTTCTTAAGCCGGTAAATATGTGTGAGCACGCAGACCGCTTCAAGAATCTCATCGTCTGTTCTGCCGTTCTGCTCAATACTCTCCAGAAAGCTCGCCTCCGCATCCAGAAAATCCTGCTCACTGCCGGCAATAAACAGCTCCATCGCATACATATGATGCAGCTTGGCAGACAGCGTGATTCCCTTGTCATGCAGCCGCTTCAGTGCCGTCAGATCCCTGCCACCATGATTATGCTCCGGCTTATGAATGATCTCGATCTCACTGTCAAAGACCACCGGATCCAGCCGCAGCGTTTCATGGATCGGATCGATCCAGGTAAAGGAACGCAGCCTGCGATACAGCTTTGGACGAAGCTCCCTTTCAAAGTTACCGGTCGTATTGCATTCGCCCATATCATTGCAGTAATACATCTGCACGATCTCAATCTCCGGAAGCAGCGCTTCTTTAAGCTGCCGCAGCTTCTCCCGGTTCGCCTCATCCAGATACTCATCCGCATCTGCCGTATATATGTAATCCATCTGTGCCTTGGACGCCGCAAAATTTCTTGCTGCCGCAAAATCGTCGATCCATGCAAAATCATAGATCTTATCGGTATATTTTGCCGCAATTTCTTTGGTGGCATCCTGCGATCCGGTATCCACGATAATGATCTCATCCATCAGATCCGCCATAGAATCCAGACAGCGTGCCAGCACATTCTGTTCATTTTTCACGATCATACATAAACTGAAGGTTGCCATTTTGTCTCCTCTCCGCTCTTAGCGTCACAGGTCTCCGGTCACACAAACATCATCACAAGCTCCGCAACAAATGCTGCCGCGCAGGCACCGACTGCCACCTGCAAAAGCCCCTTCTTCCGAAATGCCAGCACCAGTGCTGCAGCCGTTCCGACACTGCCGGAGATGATCGATCCGGTCGAGGTAAAGATCGCCGGAAATGTCATGGCTCCAAGCACCGCATACGGCACATAAAACAAAAAGGAACGGATAAACCGATTCTCCATTTTGCCACGGCAGAGGACAAACGGGATCATACGGATCAGATAGGTCACACCGGCTGATATTGCCAGATAAATAAAAAACTTCATCGTATCCATCGCTTAGCCCTCCTCTTCTTTCACCGGATACAGCCATGCTCCCAGAGCGGAGGCTGCCACAGCACAGATAATGATCACAAAACCGGAGGATACATGACGAAACACCGGAATCCACCGGAAGCAGCAACTCATCGCCACCGCCACAAGAATGACCTTCAGACACGCGGCATCCTCTCTTGCCTGCGGCAGAATGATCGCAAGGAACATACCATAGATTGCGATTCCAAGTACATCACTGACCATCGCCGGCAAAACTCCACCAAGCAATGCACCGAACAGCGTTCCCGCCTGCCAGCCGATAAACGGAAGACTGATCAGTCCATAAAAATACCATTTACCAACCTCGCCCTTACGGCTGGACGCCACACCGAATATCTCATCCGTAATTCCGTAGCTTATTGCGAACCGGTGCGGCAACGTCATCGACCTGTCCAACTTCTGGGACAGCGAAAGCGACATCAGCGCGTAGCGCAAATTAATGATAAATTCCGTCAGTGCCATTTCCATATAAGCACCACTCGCGGCCATGATATCCAGGCCGGCAAACTGACCGGCTGAGGTCAGATTCATCACCGAGATCAATAACGCCTGCCACCACGTCATTCCGACAGACACCGCCATCAGTCCGAATGTAAAGCTGACCGGTACATATCCCATAGCAATGGGGATGCCGTCACGCATCCCCCTCTTAAAATCATTCATTGTACATTATCCCCGCCCCTTTGCGGGTCCCTTCTCTATATTTGTCCACACAAGGCATATTTCAATACTGCAAAAGCCTCACGTACATACATGTTGGGAACTGTATACCATTTTACACCTGTTCCCATTCCCTGTACATGGGTAAACCCCTTTTTCTTTGCAATACGGGTTGCCCGGAAAATATGAAACTGATTGCTTACGATCACTACCTTTGCCTGTGGATCCGAAATCTTATCCCTGCTGTACTGCAGGTTCTGATCCGTGTTGACCGACTTATCCTCAAGGATCAGCCGCTCCTTTGCAATGCCAAGCTCTGTCAGATATTTATACATTGCCTGCGCCTCGCTGATATCCTCACCCGGTCCTTTCCCGCCGGAAAGCACTGCACGCGTTTTCGGATTGTCATTCAGATAGCGGTACGCCTTCCGGATCCGTTTCTCCAGATTATACGACGGTTTCGCGCCATTCACACGCGCCCCCAGCACGATCACATAATCTGCTCCGGCATCCGGCTTGCTCCCGCCGTAGCCGATCAGTATCCCCTCAACGACTACAAACACAAGAGTGCCCACACCGATTGCCGCAAGCAGAGTATGGTGCGCCCACACCGGCAGATGGTGTCCCTGTCTGTCAAGCAGATACCATAGAATATCACCGCCGATCAGGACACCGCCTGCAAGCAGCCAGAACCATGTAAATGTATTGTTCATCCCAACCATTGTGATATACATGATAAAATATCCGATGCATATCACACCCAAAATAAATACTATTGTCATCCAGATCCGATTCCTTTTCATAGCGTTCTCCTAATTACTGTCCGCCGGTCACATCTTCCTGTGTGGTTTCCTGTCCCACATCCTCATAATTATTATCCTGAGACGGCTTCTGCGGCTTGGCTGTCGCTGCGCTGCTGCCATCTCCCTGGCTATTATCATCCGGTGTGGACGGCTCCGTCCCATCGTCCTTCTGTGGCGCATCTGTCACAGCAGGCTCGGTGCTGGTCGTCTCGTTTTCCGTTGATGTTGCACTTGGATCGATCGTCTCCTTCGGTGCCTTTGTCGCCCTTGTGTCATCACCGGTTGTCTGATATTTATCACCGGTGTTGTCCGAGCTTCCGGTATCATATACGAAGTCCGCATATTCCATACCGCTATGCAATTCTCCCATAAACTCATGCCAGATGTAAAGCGGATATGTGCTTCCGTACAGATTACTTACCGCTCTCGGATTATCGTAGCCGACCCATACCGCGGTCGAATAATACGGTGTATAACCACAGAACCAGCCATCCTTCTTATCACTGGTCGTTCCGGTCTTACCGGCGCATGCCATATTGCTGAGCTGCTTGCCGGCTGCGGTACCGCGCACCAGAACACCCTTGAGGATATCCGTCATCGCTTCCGCTGCCTCCGGCTTGTAAACCTGCTTCTGCTTTGTGAGCTTATTCATATTGACGATCACATTGCCATCGTAATCTGTAATCTTCTTGATACAGGTTGGATTGCGGAACTTTCCGTTGTTGGCAAGTGTCGCATAGGCAGATGCCATCTCTACGGTGCTTGCTCCATTGGTCAGTCCACCAAGGGATGCCGCAGGCACATAGTCACTGTCAACGATCTTGGAGAAATTCATCTTCTTGACATAGCTGAGGCCTACCGCCGGTGTCATCTCCTGAAATAAGCGCCATGCGACAACGTTCTTGGACTTCTCAACCGCTGTGCGAAGCGGAATCTTGCCGAGATAACGTCCATCCGCATTTCGCGGACCATCCTTGAAATAGGTGTCATCCACAATACTGTTGGCGGTATAACCACGCTCCAGTGCCGGTGTATATACCGCAATCGGCTTGAAGCAGCTTCCCGGCTGGCGATAGCTCTGGAAACCACGGTTGATCGTATACCCGGTCGTCGATTTCTGCTTACGTCCGCCAACGATCGCCACAACCTTACCGGTCTTATTGTTGATACAGGTTGCCGCTCCCTGCATGGCATAAACACCCTTTGTCTTCTCCGTGAAGGAAGAAAGCTGTTCATTGACCGCCTTCTGCAGCTTCGCCTGTATCTTCTTATTCAGTGTCGTATAAATATTATATCCTGCCGTATGCAGTAACTTGTAGCATTCCTCGTACATGTCCTTATACTCTGCATCATAGCTGCTCCGATCCGCATCTGAAGAAAACTCATACCGGAATTCAAAGCCCTGCTTCTGCATCAATGCCTTGGCAGCACAGCTTACCGCATAGGTCGTCAGATAATTCTGATTCTTGATCTCCTTCGCCGGATTCATCACGATATCCGAATAATACGCATCGCTGTATTCCGCAGAGGAGATAAACTTCTGGGACAGCATCTGATCCAGAATACGGTTCTTTCTCTTGATCGTATTGTCAAAATGCTCCAGCGGATCGTAGCTCTGCGGACGGTTTGGGATCGAGCAGACAAATGCCACTTCAGCCAGACTCAGCTCTGACGCCGACTTACTAAAGTAGCCGCGGCTCGCTGCCTCAATTCCGTAATAGCCATTTGCGAAGAATACATTGTTGATATAAAATTCCAGAATCTGATCCTTGGAGTACTTCTTCTCCATCTCCGTAGCAACGAAGATCTCCTTGACCTTACGGGAATATGACTTATCCGTGTACGGCAGATAGTCCGTAAAAATATTACGGGCCAGCTGCTGGGTAATCGTACTTGCACCACGCGTCGCATCCTGTCCCCTGAGCTTGTTCATAAACAGGGTGATACCTGCGCTGACCAGTGCCTTCGGATCGTAACCGGCATGCTTATAGAAATCACGATCCTCCGTTACGACAAATGCATCCTTTACATACTGCGGAATCTTGTCGAAGGTCAGGTAGTAGGAATCATGATCACCTTTGAGTTTTGCCAGAACCTTGCCATTGGAATCATAAATAAAACTTGCCTCGGAGGATTTAAAGGTATCCTCGGAAGAGGCAGCGATCATCTTCTTCGCCTCTGCCTGCCACTTGAGCAGTGTGTTGCCATATTTGAAATAAAACAGTGCCACCACCGCCAGAATTACTAACAGGATCAACAAAAAAAGTATCTTAAAAAACAAGCGAAGCTTTGGATGCTTCTTCTTGCGCTTTGTCTTTCCGGTCTTTCCTGACGATGCCGCCGCTGCCGGTCTCTTTCCGACGGAACCGGATGCGCTTCTTCCGGAACCCGTGCCATAAGAAGCAGAACCTCTGCCTGTACCATAGGAAGCTGTGCCGTGTCCCGTTCCGCGGGAGGCCGCACGCCCTGTACCATATGAAGTTTTGCTTCTCCCTGCAGAGCCGTTTGCTGCTCTGCCTCTTTCTGAATAATTCATACTTTTATCACGCCTTTCTAATGTGGTTATCATAGCATATTTTTTTCTAAAATGCATCATTATCAGGTGGTTTTCATAAATTCATAAGATTCTCGTAAATGGTATTTCGACATCTTTTCGATTCCCGTGTATATTTTTCGGCAATCCGGCAAAAATCTTCATGTCGACAAATAAAAAGCGAAAGGATTTTATTATGTATCGTATATCAGACAAGAACAAAAACACAAAGAAAGTGCGCTGGGTCCTTCTGGAACAGCTTCCAACCATATTATCACCAAAAATGCTGATTTTAGTTTTCCTGTATGCCATGGCGTTTACCCTTCTTCTGCTGGGACTTCGCATTCTGCATTTTGAAACTTCACTGTCCGGGACTATGACCACACTTACATCAACCGCCGACCACGCAAACACCTCGGTTCTATACCGGCAGGAATCTGCAGAAACGATCCAGCAGGGTATTGCCTCCCGGGTCATCCGCCTTCATGTCATCGCAAACAGCGACACAGCCGAGGATCAGGCACTCAAGCTGAAGGTACGTGATTCCATTATCAAAAACCTGCAGAGCAGTCTGTCCGAAACAGCCTCCGTCCGGGATGCCCGCCGCCAGATCATCGCCCGGATCCCGAAGATCCAACAGAAAGCACAGGAAACAGTCGCCGGAGCGGGCTATGGCTACCCGGTCAAAGTCACTCTCGGCAATCAATATTTTCCGGTGAAGGATTATGGCGATCTGCGTTTTCCTGCCGGCAATTATGAAGCACTCTGTGTCCGGATCGGCTCCGCAGCCGGTCACAACTGGTGGTGCGTCCTGTTCCCAAGCCTGTGCTTTGTCGATGAGACCCACGCTGTTGTCCCTGACGACTCCAAGGAAAAGCTTCAGGATTCTCTTTCACAGGAGGAATACGAGTCTCTTGAAATACATTCTGCCGCCTGCGACTGGATCACTGACAAGCTTCGCTGATTGTTCGATGGAATCACAGAGTACATTTTAGGGGATGTTTTCTCTCTATGATCAGCTTGCAACAGCTCCATCACCGGATCGAACATCCCCTTCCGGACTGCACTGGACATTCCATGTATCTTCCCGTACAATAGGGGTAACCCAAATACAGAAACGAGGATTGTCATGAAAGAAAATGTACTGATCTCCATTACCGGCCGCCATCTGACCGACGAGGATGAAAATACCATCGAGACAAAGCAGCCCGGCAAATATGCTTATTTCCGGGGCAAGCATATTATACGCTATGAGGAATATCCGGAGCTTGAGGACGATGTCCCTCCGATCGCGGTGCCATGTATGCTTAAGCTCGATGCCAATAATGTGGTTCTGACCAAAAAAGGGGACACACCGATGAAAATGCATTTTTCACCGGGCATCTCCCACAACACCCTTTATCAGACACCGATCGGTGCCCTGCCTCTGAGCATTGACACGACCCATCTGGAAATGATCGAAAACGATAACGAGATCCGCGTGGAGCTGAGCTACTCCCTGAATATGAACGGCAGCCCGGTCAGCGAATGCACGATGTCCATTCTGGTGCAATAATACCGTAGATCTTTCGATTTGAAGCACAAAAGGGCAAAACCAACGTTTTGCCCTTAATTAGCATTATATTACGAACATTTTCCTATACCGGGATCAGCCTCTTACTTCTTATCCGTCTTCTCAGCGGCAGCCTTTGCCTTCGCCTGCATGCCGGTCAGCTTATCCTGCATCCGCGAGCGGAAGGAACGCTTTCCTGTCGGTGTCTCAAGATTGGTACGCAATCCCTTGACCTCAAGGATATAGATACCGCTTACTTTTGCCTTTACAGACTTCTTCACCGGAATCTGCTCAAAAATCTTCTCATCACACATTAATGACATAATCTGATTTCCGATCTTTGCCTTTACGATCGGCACCTTCTGACCACGGAAACGCTTTGGCGTCTGGTCGATCACAAGCTGTGGAAGCCCCGAATCCTTTAATTTCATTTTCTTCTTGTCAATAACAAGAAATGATGCATTCTGTGCTGCTGCCTGAAGCTGCTTCTGTGACTCCTCCTGGCGGTTCTGCAGCTTCTTACCATAGATGCTGAGTGCAACAAGACCTGCAACAAGTGCAATAATAACAATAATCGTAACAACTACCCATGCCTTTACTGCAAATAACGGCATGAACATCATCCATTCGTTCATAATTCTTCAACCAAACCTTTCTTCAAACTGTTCTTAAGAATACCACATTTTCGTCCCGTTGAAAATACCCATCTACAACTCTGCCGCATTTTTCTTGACCTTTTCGCCGATAATTTCACGAACCTTCTCTGCAACATGCTTCTTCTCAGTCTTCTCCAGATCATCCATATAGATCGGTTTGCAATACTCAACAATAATGTGTGTGCTGTGAATCCACGGGAAATGATTTTCAAATGCTTCATCGGTATTGTTCAGCGCCACCGGAACGATCGGACGATGCGACTTTTCCGCCAGCTTAAAGCTTGCCTGATGAAACTCCAGAAGCTCATCGCCGTGATTTCTCGTTCCCTCCGGAGCAATAAATACAGAATGTCCGGATTTCAAAAGCTCGATTCCTTCCAGTATCGTCTGAAGCCCCTTTTTGAGATCATTGCGATCCAGGAAAAGACATTTCATTGCCTTCATCCAGCGGGTGATCAGCGGAACATGCGCAAGATCATCCTTGGACACAAACGCCATTGGCATTGGTCCGGTTGTATAACCTACCAGAATATCGAAATAACTCCGGTGATTGAAGACATACATTGCCGACTCACCCTGCAGCACATTTTCCTGTCCCTTGACCGTCACCTTCACACCGGCAATAAACAAAATATCCTTAAATGCCCTGCGGATCAGGGTCTGCGCATACCGTGGCTTCATATCCGGATTGATCTTGCCGATGATCCAGCCAACGAACCATGCCGGTATACTAAAAATATAATACAATATCAGGTAAATTACGATTATGATTGTTCTCATTGTGTTCTCCCATTCTTATGATGATGCTTATTCCTGCCTTATAAGCTGCCTCATTACTCTGTCTGAGGCACCGTATTCTCCTCGGTCGTCTCCTGACCGCCCTGTCCCGGATCCGGGACAGCCGGCGCCACAGTACTCTCTGCCGGATCTGTCGTCGGCGTCTGTACGGACGGTTTCTTTGTCGGCTTGGCAACGGGTTTCTTCGTTGCTTTCGGTTTCTCCTCCGGCTTTTTCGTTGCCTTTGGTTTCTTGGTTGCCTTTGGCTTCTTCGTTGCCTCCGGCTTCTTTGTCGCAGTCGGAGCTGCGGACGGAGTAATAACAGGCTTTACTCTGCCCACCTTTCGGTTCGGCTTCGGCGTCGGAGCCGCTGTCATTACCGGCTCATTCTTGTCATCATCAGGCACATCTCGTATCTTGCCCTCCGGCTCCTTGATCTGCTGATCCACAGTGGTTGTTTTATAATATTCCTCCAGCGTCAGATCCTTCTTGTAAAGATATGTCGCCAGCTTCCTGCCGACATAACGGATATGCCATGGTTCATAGGAATATCCGGTGATCTTCGTCTTATCCTTAGGATATCGAATGATAAATCCGTAATTATGACAGTTTTTCGCAAGCCATTTGCCATCAGAGGTATCTCCAAAGCTTTCCTCCAGCGCGCAATCCACCGCCTCGCTGGACACATCAATAGTCAGTCCTGTCTGATGCTCACTGCTGCCCGGCTTTGCGGACACAAGATCGGTCGCTGACTTACCGCGGCTGCTCACATTCCGGTTGTAAATCTCCTTCTGTCTCGCATAGGAACGATACCCGGACACAGCCTTTAAGATCACGCCATCCCGCTCGGCTGCCGCAAACAGCTTCTCCAGCGCACCCGCTGTCACCTTGCGCACATAGCTCTTCTCAAAGGTACCATAAAAACTAAACCGTACGTTTGGCACCACAAGATCAGCCGGAATATAATCCGCACTCATGCGATACTCGCGGTTTACCAGAACAGTGATGCTGTCCTCTTTCGTGTCCACCTTGATCAGCGGACTCTTTTTCTTGGTCTTCTTCACACCGGGGTCCTCATCTTTCTCATCGTCTCCGGTATAATATTCATATCCGGTGTCAGAGGTGTCTGCCGCACTCTCAGACCCCGCCTTTATATTCCCCAGCTGATGCGATAATAAGCCCGCAAAAACAGCCACTAAAACAATCAACACAACAACTGCGCGTTTCATTTGTATTATCCCCCATTTTCTTTCGCACAAAAAACTACATAAAAACTCTGTTTTGCAAATTATTATCCCATATCCTGTTTTCATTTTCAAGGGATTCTGCCGGATATAGAACGAAAATTACTTAATTTTTTATGAAGACGCTTCCTCTGAAATATTTGAGTTTTCAGGAATTTCCTGCTATACTGACTATAATTGTTTATCATGAATTCGAAGCGCCGGGGAGCTTGTTCACTTGCGCATGGCTTTGCCAAATACAACGTGGCATTGCCGGAAAGGGGAGTGTTTTTGATGACAAACGATACGATTACCATAAAGGCACCTGCCAAGATCAATCTGTCGCTTGATGTGACCGGGCGACGTGAGAACGGCTATCACGACCTTCGCATGCTGATGCAGACGATCGACCTGTACGATGAGCTGACGATCAAGAAGACTGCCGAGCCCGGCATTTATTTTTCCATGAACCGGGAGCTGCCGGATCATATCCCTCCGGAGAAGAATCTTGTCTGGAAAGCAGCGAAGCTTCTGCAGGAGCGCTGTCATATCACGGATGGTATTGATATTTATCTGGAAAAAAATATTCCTGCCGCAGCCGGTCTTGCCGGGGGCAGCTCAGACTGTGCCGCTGCGCTGATCGGCATCAACGAGCTGTGTGGTCTCGGTCTGACGCTCGGACAGCTCTGTGACCTCGGTGTAACGCTTGGTGCGGATGTTCCGTTTTGTCTCCAGAAAGGAACAATGCTCTCCGAGGGCATCGGCGAGATCCTGACCAGACTTCCGGATCTTTCCCCTCTGTGGGTGCTTCTGATCAAGCCGGACATTTCTGTGAGTACCGGCTACGTCTACACGCATCTGAAGCTGGACGAGATTACGTCCCATCCGGACACGGAGCACCTGATCGACTGCATCCGCCGTCACGACGATGCCACACTGGCAAGAGGACTTTCCAATGTACTTGAGACAGTCACGATCCCGGAATATCCGATTCTTGCAGAATTGAAACGTTTCCTTTCCGACAACGGTGCGATTGGTTCTCTGATGAGCGGCAGCGGTCCTACCACATACGGACTTTATCAGGATGAGATCCTCGCCCGCATGGCATTAAAGAAGGCAAAAGAGCAGTATCAGGACTACGATGTTCTCCTGTGCCGCACACGTTTACCGGAATAAAAATGGGCAGTTTTCTATACACGATGAACAAGACCGGGACACCGCATATGATCCGCAATGTCCCGGTCTTTTCTATGTAACTTCTGTCCGGCAGCTGCCGCTTTCTTCTCAGCAGCAGTGCCACATTATTCTAAAATTACTCATTCAGATACTTGGAATAATCCTCTGCTGTTGTGACACCGTTTTTCCAGTCTTCCATTTTCTTTTTGGCTGCGTCCACGGTATCCTGACAAATCTTCGGAAGATCCTCGCCCCATGCCTTTGTTGCCTGCTTATAACCCTTCTCAAGAGACTCCATCATAAGATCTGCCTTGCTGGTATCTCCGCCGGAAAGAGCGATTGCCATGCTGACCAGACGGTCTGATGTCTGCTCAACGCCCCAGTAACCGTCCTCTGCGATGGATGCCTTCGCATCGTCAATCGTCTGCTGGTCAACCTTTCCTGCGATCTCACGGAAGGTTGCTGCCAGATTGGTTCCTGTTGCCAGATTAAACTTCTCTGCCTGCTTTCCTAAAAGCTTCTGTACCAGACTGTTCATGCTGTCCAGACGTGTCTGCTGATCTGCTTTCAGCTTTGCGATCACGTTGTCTCTATTATAAATCTGATTAGCACTGTCCTTCTTGGTATCCCGACTCTTCTCAAATACTGCAGCGTCCTCCTTGACCTGCTTATCGGTTGTCTCTGCCGCCTTTGCCGCCTTGCTCTCTGTCTCTGCAGCAGTCACTGCGCTGTATGCGCCAACTCCGTTGATTGATGATATACTCATGTTCCCGAACCTCCTTTTCCTTTGCGAACATAATTTACTGCATCTTCTGTTATTATTCTTATCGGCTGATTACGTCCGAAACTTTACAGACCTCGGAAAATTATTTAAACAGGCACCTTTGGTCCAAAACGTCATATCATGAGTGATAAGAATGTTCCGGTTCAAGGAGGCTCTTATGTCTATCCAAAATATGATCGCACGCAAAACGCAGTGCAACTACCGGCTTAACCGTAAAGTTCTCCATATGAAGCACTGCGTTGATGAGGTTAATTCTGTTCTGGATGCGCTCTGTGCTCATGGACACAAACCGAAGCCGATGCCACCGCCAAAGCCTTCCAGGCCAAAGCCGTGTCCGCCACCATGCTTCCCGTGCTGTCCATTCTGCCCGCCGCCAAAGCCGCCCTGTCCGAATGGCTGTGTCCCTCCAAAACCTCCGGCACCACCCTGTCCGAGATCTGAACCGGAGCCAAAATCGGGACCAAGACCTCCTATGCCTCCACACCCGTGCGGCTGTGTCCCTCCAAAGCCGGAACCAAAGCCTCCTGCACCACCCCGTCCGAGACTT
>OKRU01002365.1_pt1 | contig 16963 bp, 23 predicted proteins | sample 1601131 | NCBI WGS metagenome assembly OKRU01 (sample SAMEA3541558, study PRJEB24748) | human gut metagenome | biome: human gut; feature: human-associated habitat; material: faeces | place: China | collected 2012
ACAACCTACGGACCAGAAGGCCGGGGGTTCGAATCCCTCACGGCGTGCCAAAAAGACCCGAAACCTTATGGTTTCGGGTCTTTTTGTTTTGCGGTAGTTGCTATTTTCGGATGTCTCTTTTTTCTGACCCAAACGCTGACCCCAAACGGGCGTAAACTATACCCCATAAAGCGGACACAGAAATTTGACCCATGTCCCCATAGGATGGATACGCGCATGGCCCAAGGTGTCGAACGAACGTGCTCTCTCGTTCCTGACGGTTTTTTGTCCGTTCGGCAAACCACGTATCTAAATCTTTCTTACAGGATGTCTAATAACCGTTTTCCATTTTTCCGGAGCAACCTTTCTTGCGTCGGACAGATAGATTTCATGGTGCAATCTATCTTTACTCATGTCGTTCACATATCCGTTCTGCTCTAAATACGCATCCATGAGCGCAACAGTTGTAGGCTCATCATCAAATGCTCCCAAGTGCATGATCTGTACACACAAGCCTTCTTCAATCGTCATAAATTCTGCCGATGAACAATCCAGCTTTTTCTTCTTGGTTGCAGTTTCAACCGCCCATTCAAAATCCGCTTTTGTTATGAAATCAGGCAAGCGGATAACGGAAATCCAGTTAAATGCAGACTTGTCGTTATAATCCACGCCATCTGTGTTCTCCTGCCACCAGAAGCCTTCAAGGGGAGGAACTACGTATTCAAAGAAGCCGTCAATTCTATGGCCGGTTTTATAGCTCATTTTCAGAGTGTACGCGACCGCATATAATACACCGATTGCTTGCTGATATGCCCCTCCTTCTTCGTTGGGATTGTCTTTTCCTCTAACCGCAATGTAATTTGCTTTAGGAACAGTAACGATCTCCGGTCTGTTCTTTGGCATATAAAATTCCTTATATTCTTTCTTAAAATCAAAAGCCATAGCCGCCTCCTAAACAATGATTTTTCGCTCTATTTTAGTGTTCATAATGATACCATAAAACCTTGAACAATTCTACCGCGACTTTGGAATATACGAGAAAAGTCCGAACAATTTTCTGCCCGGACTTCCTCGCTTGATTATAAATCAATTCGCCCTTTACGCTGTCCCCGGCTTGTGTTTTACTGAGAACGTTCTTGATAATGGCCTTGCCAGTTTCTGGATCGTGACCGACGGTGTACCGACCCTCCCAGCGTCCGTCCTTTCGCTTGCGGATATTTCCCTCGCCGTTTGCTCGTCTTTTCGGCATAAAATCAGCCCCTTTCGACAACGAACAATACCGTAACCAAGGGGACAAAGCTACCGGAAAGCCGAACTGTTATCAGAAAGTTATCAATTCTCAACCGCCGTTTATCTTTGTTTAAGGCGTACCAATATTTGGGCTGCCACGGAGGATTTCCGTTGACGGTTGTCACGCGAAACGCGACAATTTCACATCAGAGCGCCGCCGCAAACCGTTGTGTCACGGTGCTCTGCGGCTACTTTTCTCAAATTTAGCGTCAAACAGTTCCGGAAGTCTCGAAAAAAGCGTCAATTTCCAAAACCCGCAAACCCTTGCAGTAGCTCGCACTGCGGGCTGCTGTGAATGGGCGTTGGCGCGGAAAAGCGCCAATGCCTTTCTCCTGCTTCTTTTTCGGCGCACCGAAAGCTTGCTCAAATCCGCCCGAAAACGGCTCGAAATCCTCCTCCGGGGCAGGAGCTACCCTCCCTCGAAGGAGGCCGCACAGCGGCTCACAGGGGCAAACAAGGGGTACTTTTGTGCCGAGGTCCTGTGGGATGATACAACAAGCCGGAGGAAGCGGATGTGCGCGTTTACAGCGTGCGTCCGCTTCCTCCGGCGTCGCGGCCCCGCAAGGCTGCGCTGCTCTTTTGTGCATCTGCCGAACCGACAAAATCTGTTGCAATCGCTTTTGTACTATGGTACGATAAGTTCAACAAATTAGAATTTGAAAGGAGCGTTAAATATGAAATTCCCATTTTATGACGCACCAAATACAGCTACAATAACCTGTTGCCACATATTAGAGAATGGAGAACCTATTTTGTATGTATCACATGATGAAGATGATGGAATGTGGCAATTTCTATGTGGAAAAGCACATGAAACAGACGAAGCAAAGTTAGTATCCTTAAAATCAGTATTCGACTTAGATAATTCTGTTGGTATTCTAAAGGATATGCCTTGCGGTTACTATGCTGAAAGAAAAGCTCAAGATGATGAATGGAGTGTTAGAAAACGGTAACTATCAGCTCGGTCAATTCCAGTTTGTAATCACAAAATCCTCTTTGACCCATTTTTGACCCAGAATAGGAATGGAATGAACAGGGCTGGCTGGAAATAACGGAAACTTTTCCGAACGAACTGCGCCGAAAAGCACCAAACCGAGCAGAAATGATGCTATTTTTCTTGGGAGACAACCTACGGACCAGAAGGCCGGGGGTTCGAATCCCTCACGGCGTGCCAAAAAGGGAGGCTAAAAAAGATATTGGGTGTAAAAGCCCAGTGTTTTCAAGGCTTCCGAGGCCCGTAGATGAGTAAATCTACGGGCCTCATTTTATCGATATTTGACCTTGCGCTATTCACTCTGATAAGAGTCAAACCCGCGGGTATCAGATGATATAGAGAACGGAAAAGAGCGGCGGTGTTTCCTGCGGGGAATATTTGCCGCTTTTTCTTTTCTGCCGGAATCTCAAAAGAGGTTCCGGCTTTTTCATTTTCAGGGGAGGAATGAGTTTGGAAAATAAATATTTTGCAGAGTTAGCCCGCCGCCTGCGGGCAGCTGGAATCACCGCAGGCCATCCGGAGAAGAACCGGCTGACAGTGCTGCTGAACAACCAGCCGGTTCTCTCTGTTTCGGCGGGGAGTGATGTGTTCCTCCTCCCTGCCGGAAGCAATCAGCCGGAAGCCGGTGAACTATACCATAAAGTTGCCCAGACTGCAGATGAAGTGTATGCCTATGTTGAAGCGGTCCAGACCGCCCCCCTCCTTCATGCCAGCGGTCTGAGTGAGAAATTCCATCTGCTGGCGGATTTTGGCGGCGCAGTGCTGGCTGGGCGTGAATTGGAAAACGGCTGGGGTTATCAATTTGTCACATGGATCTGGGATCATGACAGGACCGGGGTGAGTCATGGACATTATTATGAGGAGGATTTCCAAGGAGCCAAACAGGACTTCGCCGTCCGCTCCGGGCTGATCTCCAAAGCCCAGCTTTTTTCACCGGAGGAGTTAACCCAGCTCTATCGGGCCACAGATTATCTGCTGGATGAGGGACCTGAGCCGGAGGATGGCCAGCTCAAGGCCCTGCAGACTTCAAGAACAAAGATCGAATACACCGTCCCGGATCTGGCAGAGCGTTTGGAGCAAAGCCAGGGACAGGAACCACAAATGAATCTGTAAGAGTACCGGAAGAACGGGGCCTGCATCTGCTGATAGGCAGATAAGCAGGCCCCATTTTTTATGCGGAAAGGAACAGCAATGACAAAATATTTTTCACAAGACACTCCGTTGGCCGGTTTGGAACGGATGATGATGAGTGTTCCCGGCTTTCAGAAACGGGGCGGCGGGATGATGGTCCTGTGCAGATTCCATTACAAAAAAGAGGATGTGGACTGCACCTACTGCCGGAGCTATATGCGGCACACCTGTCAGGAATCTGTTTGCCCATACATTCCGGAGCGGTTGGAAGCAGGGACTATTGGCTATCAGGAGCTTGCGGAGAGATGCCTCCGCATGGCAGGCCACCAGAAGTTATGGAAGCGGGCCAGCTCTCTTTCCAAAGGGAATACGCTTCCTCTTGCGCTGGAACCGGCCCATCGGCACAGGCTGTCTGAGTGGCCGGAGGCCGGCACAGCCTCTATCTGCCCCCAGAAGCTGGCGGCGGTTTATCTGCTCTCCTCCCGCATCGGGCTCTGGCGGAGAGTGCTTCCCCATATATCTCACGGCAGGATCGACTTCTCCTCCGTTTCCCTGCGGGGGATCGACCCGAGGGACTATCCGGTGTACAGAGCAGCCAAGGGCCTCTACTGCGGGAAGCTGCTCATTACCTCCGCAGAATTGGCGGACGAGGAACAGGTTAGCAGCGAAGCCTTCGGTGATATTCTCAACGCTATGCTGATCGCCCGGTATGGAAAAACGATCATAGCTGCGGAGGTGAAAAAATGAGATATGTGCTCCAAGTGGTACTGAGCAACGCCCAGCATCCGGAATATGGACAGGCCACGATCCCCTTCCCCATTCCCAATCAGAACTATGACAGCACGATAGAGCTGTTGGGACCCCTGGAGATCGGCGATACACTCCGGCAGGATTGTCAGGTGGATGAGTTGGACAGCTTCTATACCGTCCTGAACACTCTGATCGGCACACAGGTCACCCTTGATGAGCTGGACTATCTGGCCAAGCGGCTGGACAGCTTCGATGACGGAGAGGCCGCCCAGTTCCAGGGGATGGCCCACAAGCTGGGGCTCTCGGAAATAAAGGATCTCATCAATCTGACCTTCTGCTGTCAGAAGATCACTGTGATCACCGATTTTTCCGACCTTGAAAAAATCGGGCGTGAACATTACATGAATTTGAATGGGGGCTGTGCCAGAACAGAAGATCTGGAGGCGCTGGATGGAACCGAAACCGCCTATTTGCTCATCGACAGCGAAGCCGGGACAGTCACCCCCTACGGCGTGGTCTACGACAACGGCATGAAATTGGAGCCGCTCTACAATGGGCGGCAGTTTCCGGAATATCTTTATGACAACAGCGGCATGGGATTGAAAATTGTACCGGCAGAAAACCAAGCCCCGGAGCTGCTTTGGCTCCCCGCGTCAGAGCAGCAGATTCGCCGCACCCTGCTGCGGACAGGCTGGCAGGATCCTGACCATGCGGACTACACGATAGATGTATTCCTGCTTCAGAAAGAGGTCGGCGAGATACTGGATGAAAAGCGGGACAGCCTGGATTCACTCAATGCCATGTGCGGAGCCATTGCAAAACTGGATCAAAAAGACAGGGCCAAGCTGGAAGCTGTAATCATATTCGCAGAACCTGAGAATGCCGGTGAGATCTGTCGTTTGGCTGAAAATCTGGATCAGTTCGACTTTATTCCCGGCGTCCACACTCCAAAAGAATATGGGAAATACATGATCCAAGAGTCCGGCCGGTTTGGATATGATGACCATCTGGATGCCTTCTACGATTATGAGGGCTATGGGCAGCACCGCATCCAACAGGAAAATGGCCGTTTCAGCGCCTATGGTTATGTGTCCTATTTCGGAGTAATGGCTCTGGAGGAATTGATGTCGGAAGACCCGGCCGAAGCATATCAAGCGCAACAGGGCCTTCAGTGGGGGAGAATAGAATGAGGCATCTGAAATTGAGGACCATCTGTCGTGGTGGTGTTCATAAAGAAATCGGATTGAATGGTGCAGCGGTAATCAGCTGTATTTTCAAGGCCAAAAAATTCAGATAGCTATTGCTGTCAGAGTGTGGTAGTGTTCGTGTCGAATACCGAATGACTGGGGATAAGGAGGTGCAGATATTGAGAATGACTTTAGATGAACTGATCAACGCTATGGAACCGCAAGCCCGGAAGGATAAAGCCCTAATCTCCAAATGCGTTGACGGCCTGACAGAATATGCCGCAGAGCTGCGGCAGAAAGCAGGAGATGCAGGCAAGGAACAGATTTCCGCCCTCCGCCGCTTGGTAGACGAACTGGCAGGCTACTGGGGCTTAGATGCCAAAACAGTAGACCATGTGACGGCCTTTGACCGGAAGATACAGGAAGTGGATCAGGCAGTTCACCAATGGACTCCTACACAGGAGCATAGGGACGCTGTGATACAGGGGTTATACCTCTACGCGATTGATATGATTTCCAGTCTGGGGTCCGATGGCGCCAGAGAATCGGTGAAAGAATGTGAAAGGCTGATGCGGGAAATTGCTGGATTCTGGGGCTATGAGTCTCCTGCGCTGGATGATTTATACGCCCAGATAAGAGCCTCCCTCAAAGATCAGGAAGCATGGGAAAATACGGTGGAAATAGGAGGGATACAATGACCATCAATGTCTGGAGCGATTCCATGCAGCACATCGAACTGCTTGGGAAGCCCGCTTTGTTTTCAGATTCAAGGGTGGATCGATCTACCGTGCCAGATGGCTGGTATGTCTACGATCTGCGTGGCAGTGACTATGACCCCGATTTGATCAGTACGCTGGAGGCGCGGGTTATCGTCAACTATGCTGGTTCCATCCTTACGCCGGAACCAGTCATCTTCCCCGATGGTCAGGATTACCTTGATGTTAAGGGACAAACCGATTTTCTTGATGAGGAAATCACCCTTATAGATTTTTGCCGCCAGCATGAAATGCCAATCCCCTCCCGTTATCAGATCAGGCCCGCTTCTTTCGATGAAGCGGGCCTTTTCTATGCCATGAAGCCGGAGGAGGACCAGCGGCTTGGCTGCATCGGTCATGTCCGAATGGACTTTGGTCACCGGGGGAAGGAGTTCTGGCATACATGGTGGCCCCGAGGCCCCGAGGAGCTGAATTCTCCGGAATTCAAGGCGGAATTGCAGCAGGTCGTGGATGAACTGCGTACCGGCGTCCTGAAGGACCTGTCCAGCATGAGCAAATACTGCTGGAGCCACGGCGGTGAGGTTGGCAACTGGCCATCGAACTACGGCTACATCGTAGAGACGGAGAATTACCGCTACTGTCTGCGCTGCAACCCTGTCCCCGGCGACTATCAGGCATACCTGACGGCCTTTGATCTCCGAGTCCAGCGGCAGAATCTGGCGGAGCAGGCGGCGGTGATAGGCCGGGTGACATTTGCCAGCGGCGAACAGCAGGAATATACGGATGCGGAGACTTTCCTCCAATGCATCCGAGATGAGCTTCCGAATCACCCTGTTACCGGCTTCCGCTACGAAACCCTGACCGATGATCCCGCAATCCGCAAGCAGGTGGACGATATCCTGTACGACCTCTACGGCGAGGAGAATCCCCGCCCGCTGGAGGATTATGAAAATACGCCCCAAGAGGGCATGACGATGGGAGGAATGACCTGATGAACAATGTGCCGAGAGAATGGCTGGCTTTTCTGCGGAACCAGTACCCCGCTGGGAGCCGAATCAAGCTCAGAGAGATGAAAGATCCGTATCACCCAGTGCCGTCCGGCACCATGGGCACGCTGGAAAGTATCGACGACATCGGACAATTCCATGTGAAGTGGGACAATGGCAGTTGTCTGGCCCTAATCATCGGAGAGGACAGTTTTTCCGTCCTGCCGCCTGAGCCCACCACTATGAAGTTGTATATGCCCCTTACAGCCGATCTCTATGAGCGGAACGAATGGGGCGACATCGAGGACACCGGCACAGAATTGGAGGGTAACGGCCTCCGTAATTACGAGGGCCAGATACTCAAGGCCCTCGTTGGAAACCGTATGCCGGAGGAAAACGAAAACGGCATCATGCACTGGTATGATGTGGATGATGAGGTCAACAGGAAGGTGCGTTCTGCTGTGTTCACCGTAGAGGAGCGCAATGGACAGCTCTGGGGTGTGGCAGAATGCCGCGTGGTCGGAGAACTTTCCGCCCACGAACTGGATACCCTCAAGGAGTACATCTCAGGTCAGGCATCGGACGGCTGGGGCGAAGGCTTTGAACAGCGTGAGATTTCTGTGGATGGCGGAGAGCTCTATGTTCATCTGTGGAACAGCGATGACTGGAGCATCCAGACAGAGAAAGAACTGTTTGCGCCCAGAATTGCAAAGGGACTGCCGGAACTGTGCTTCTCTACCTTGCTCACCACCGGCCAGCTGATCTGCATCAAGCGCGGCGAAACCGGGTACTACCCCTCTGATTGGGATACCGGAGATAAAGAGAAAAATGTAGAACTGGCTGACCAGCTGAATGAGGAGATGGGTGTCACCATGTGGCAGCGTAAGGCCATGGAGGTGGGCAGTATGTGCGGTTGGGATGTCCCCGGCGCAGATCCCAAAGCCTATGAGCAAGAGCCGATGGGCATGACGCTCAGTTAGGAGGTGCCGAATTGGATTATCAGAAAAAAGCGTTTGAGGTTGAAATCAGCAACGGCGGACCCAGAGGATATGAAACTGCTATCACACTGAAGCTTCCTGCAACCTGGGCAGAGTTTCATGATGCGCTCCAAAAGGCGCGGATCCCCGATGGCCGGAATTGCGGCATTGAGCTGACACGAAGTTGGTGGGCCGGCCTCTCCTCCGAACTCATCGGTGGCGCCCAAAATCTCTATGAACTGAACCTCTTTGCAATGCGGCTGACCATGCTGACCAGTGTGGAACTGCTTTCCATGGATGGCCTGCTGAAAATGGAACAGGCCCGTGGCACAAAATCCATCCCGATTCCCAGGCTTATCAACCTTACATTCAATGCAGACTGCCATATTCTCCCCGATGTTTTCAATGATGAAAGCCTGGGGGCGTTTTTGTATGAAAACGAGATGCTTACGAAAGAGGCCATGTGCCTGCTGGACACCACCGAACCGGGCAGCGGCTATCATGGGCGTCTTCTGGAGGTCTTTGGCGAAGAACATCGCCAGACCATCGGCGGCGTATTTACCAGCTGCGGCTATATGGAATCAAATGGAGAGTCGTTTGAGGAAGTGTATCGGCCTGGTCAGATGGCCTATTTTGACCGGTCAGGCTCTCCGGTGGTGCTGGAAGTGACCATGGGCCGTTTTGACGACCCGGCGTATGACAGCGATAAAAGCATATTTCTGAATCTTCCTGCTGTCGGAAACGCCATAGGGCAGGCCATTGATAAGGTGGGGGCCAACTCCGAGAAGGAGTGCGGGTTCCAGTGCGTGGAATGCCTGATCCCCTCCCTTCGGGAGATGATTAACGACGCAATAGCAGATGCAGGTGGGCTTGCCCCTGCGGAAAAAATGGCCACCCTGCTCAAACAGAAGCAGCGTATTTGGAATGAGGACGCCATTATAAAATATAAGGCGATTCTGGAAGCAAGCGGCTGTTCCGGCCTGCAGGATGCCATCCGATTGATGGAGGATCTGGACCAATATGAGCTCCGTCCAGATGTGGCCCAACCATGGGGTTATGCGGAACTGGTGCTGCGGGAGAAATACCCGGATCTGCCGGAGGCTCTTTTCCAGACGGGTCAGTCAGCGGAGATCGGCAGAGAGCTTCTGGAGGATAGGAATGGTGTCATCACAGAATATGGGCTGATCCGCAGACTGGACGGTCAGCCCGTTCAGTCTCTCCATGAAGCCCCGGAGCAGAACGGAATGGAGATGATCTGATATGGCAGAAGAACAGGCACTTGTTCAATTGATGGATACACTGGACGGACTGGAACTGACCAAATCTGAATACGAGTGGCTGGAACAGCGGTTTGCCGCCATGACGGAAAAGGAGCAGCTCCTGTTTCGCGGTGCGATGAAGCTGGAGAAGCCTGAAACAGCCAGCGAAGCCATCGATATAGCCGGTCAGCTTCACTGCTATGAGCTGTTTTACAGCGCCGGGGACGAGGACGCTTTGGGCCAGTTTGTTATGAAGCATCTGGAGCAGGTTCCGGATGCTGCCCGCCCCTATTTCTCTCCCGCCTATGTTGGGCAGATGTTCCGGCAGGAAGGAGCCTCCGGCGTGTTTTGCGAAGGCCATTATATCCGGCGCAGTGCTGCCCCAAAACATCAACCGGATAAAAACCTCTCAGAACTCCCCACAACCGGCGATTACGCCATCCGTATCAAGCTGGCCAGCCGCTCCAATATGGAAGGTGTCTGGATAGGCTTTCCCGACGCCGGGGAATACACGGATCCCCATTATCCGGATGAACTGCTTTTGGGCATGGACGCAATGCAGGCAGAGAGCCTCAACGAGTGCATCGCTTTGGAGGTGGACTGCTGTCTGCCCCAACTGATGGATATCCTTTCCCAGTATGACTCAGCCAGCGAACTTGTGCGCCATGCCATTGACTTTGGATATGTATGGGCAGAACAGGGCCAGGGTGAGGCGTACTGGATGGATAAATGGCAGGCTGTTCTGGAACTGGAGGACTGCCACCGGCTGGATCAGGCATTGGACTTTTCCCAGAACCTCCAGCACTTTGCCTTCATACCCCGAGGGGTCGAGCTTGGCAGATTCGGCTTCGAGCTGGCGGTCAAAAGTGGGATTATTGACCGAGACAGCTTTCTGGCCAAATGCTTTGACGGAAAGAGCTATGCCGAATGGTATATCCAAAAGCATGGTCTGAGCGCCACCGACCACGGCTATGTTGCATGGAATGGAGGGGAACTCCGTTACGAGTACAGTGATTTGGGTGGATCGCCGATGACAGCCCAGACAATGTGAAGGCGGTATTTTTATTGGATTTTGGTATCGCTATTCCATAGAGTGTGTGATAGTGTTGTGGAGCAAATAGGAGGTGCTTCCAATGGATGAGCGAAAAGAGATCCTGCAGGATACCATAGACCGCCTCATCGAAACCGCTTTGCAGGAGCTGGATCAGAAGCTGCCTGAAGCTGGCGGGGAGGCTGCTCTCTCCCACATCAGCGACCAGATCCGACAGGACGCACAGCTGGATGAACAGCACCGCAAACTGATGCTGGATTATATCCGGCAATTGAATCAGGTTACTTGCCGCCAGTGCAGACACCTCTACCGCCAGGGAGCATTGGACTGTGTCCTGCTTCTGCGAGGGTTGGGGGTGATCCGGTAACAACAGAATAAGAACACACAGGGGCCGTTTTTCCGCAAGGGATAACGGTCCCTGTTTTTTTGCGCCCTTTTTCGGAAAAACGCCCCGGAAAGGAGGCATCCATGCAGAAGGAACTGCTTGCGGAGCATCTGAGGCGATACCATCCGGGTGCTTTGTGCGCCGCAACCAGCCGGGAATTGGAACGGACCTTTTCCATCAAGGGCACAGAGCTTCGGCAGCTTGTCAATCAGCTGCGCCGGGCCGGGATCCCGATTGCCAGCAACTCCAGCGGCTATTTTTACGCCGCCACCGAGCAGGAGGTGCGGGCAACCATTGGGCATCTGACCCGCAGGATCAGCGGTATCGCCGCCGCCATCCACGGTCTGAACCGCTCCCTGGAACAGTTTGACACCGACCAGACCCGCCTGCCCCTGAAGGGGGGTGATGGCAACTGAACAGCTTCATGTCCTGGATCGGCGGCAAAAAGGCCCTGCGGGAGCTGATCGTGAGTCTGTTTCCAATATACTACGAGCGATACATTGAAGTCTTCGGCGGGGGTGGCTGGGTTCTCTTTCACAAACCACCCGGAAATGATTTCGAGGTCTATAACGATTTCAACGGGCTACTGGTCAATCTCTACCGCTGTGTCAGGGAAAAACCGGAAGAACTCATGGAGGCCCTGCGGTTTGTGCTGAATGCAAGAGAGGATTTCGATGCTGTCCGGGCGGCGCTGGCACGGGACAGCCCCGCAAGTGATGTCCAGCGGGCTGCATGGTTCTATCAGCTGATCCGTTATTCCTATGCTTCGGGATTGACCAGCTTCGGCAGCCAGCCCCACGATATCCGGTCTAATTTTCCTCTAATTGAACAGGCCCACCGCAGGCTGGCGAAGGTCGTTATTGAGAACAAGGACTTCGAAAAGCTGATCCGCCAGTACGACCGTCCGGTGAGCTTTTTCTATCTCGACCCGCCCTACCATGCCACAGAGGGGTATTACCAGAACATCGGTGAGAATGGATTCACCGAAGCAGATCACATCCGTTTGAGGGACACCCTCCTCTCCATCCAGGGAAAGTTCCTGCTGTCCTACAACGACGATGCTTTTGTGCGGAGGCTGTACGACCAGCCGGGAATTTTTCTGATGGAAACCACCCGCATCAACAACATCAAGCAGCGGTACGACAATGGGTGCCAGTTCCCGGAGTTGATCATCGCCAACTATGATCCGCAGGAGAGAAACCGGACAATGCCCTCCCAAATGACACTCTTTGACGGAAATGGGGATGATTTGCTTGCACGAACATCAAAATGAGCTGGAGAAGCTCCAAAAGGCGGCCCTGCTGATTGAGGAAATGAGTATGGGCCGTTTGAAGGTCTGCCCCAGCACGGTGGGCCATGTATATATCCGTCCGGAGAGCGACGCCTATATCGGGCTGCAGATGCAGATAGCGCCCGAATCCACTCCGGGACGATATGCGGTTACCTTCACCGCCTTTCCTCGCAGGATGGGTCTTGAACTGGGCTCTTCCGGCCTGCGCCGGCTGATGACTGAGGTCAACCAGTCCTACGCCCTTCTGACCGCATTGGAAATGCAGAAATATCGCCCCACCCAGTTGGAACTGGAGCAATTCCGAGAATCCATAATCGAACAGCAGGAATCGGAGCAGCTGCTCCCACTCCTGAGCCCAAAGCTATAAGGAGGAATATAATTTGAAGTTTGTAAAAGAAGTGACCGGAGAAAAGATGGCCATTCCTGCCGCCGCACTCAAGCTCTGCGGGTTTGAAAACGGGGACAAAGCGGAACTTCATGCACTGCCCAGTGCCGCCATTATCCTCAAGCAGAAGATGACCGCTATGGAGGTGATCCAGGCTATGGACGCCCTGCACCAGCTGACTGTGGACCTTAGCGTGCATCTGGCCAGAGCCAGCGGACCTTGCGACGGCTGTGATGGCGACTGTCCCTTTGACGGTCTGGATGGACAGGAGATCGCTCTGCCCGACTATCTGCGGGATGAAGCTGGAATCCCGGAGAATGCCAAGCTCTGCGCCTATGTAGACGAGGAGGAGAATACCGTCACCATCGCAGAAGCTGGATATGACCATGATCTGCGGGATGTGCCGCCTTATCTGCTGGAGATGCTTGCCGCCAGCGGGATCTGCATTGGAGAACTGGAGGAGCGCCTTATGCTGGAGGATACCGTTTATGGAGTTTAATACCGGGGGTGAACGGAATGCGATTGGATGGCGTTGAGCATTGGGATCACTTTCAAGATGAAACCATTTACTGGTTGGACCTGTCCGATATGCCGGAACCGATTCAGCAGGCGGCAAGGCGAATTGATGGAAAGGCATACAATGATCGATGCTTTGGTATATGTGTTGTCCATGATCTGGCCACAAATGAGTATGCCGTTGTTACCGAAAGCGGAACTTCTCCGGAGGTGGATCGCAACATTTTCTATGTTGACAATGACGGAGATAAGCACTGGTTTCAGGCATATCTGCCCGATACGCTCGTTAAAGAGATGTTTAGCTGTTGTGAAGATGTCCACGCCGGCAAGCTTCTCCCCCAAGGATATCAAGCCCTGTCCAGCGTCCTCTTTGATAATGAAACCGGCTTTGTCAGCGGTGAAAACCAGGCAGCTAAATCTCCCTTTTCCACCTGGCAGCTTCGTATAGATCATGGGCATCCAGAGTATTACACACCTCACTATCACACGGACAGAGAGAGTGCGGAACAGGATCTGAATGGCCGGGTTGCGGAATATAAGCGGTATCACACCATCCGGGAGAAAAACGGTGAATTTGCGTATCTTTACCCCTACTCCAAGGCAGAGGCTGGAAGGCGTGGGGAGTTGGACAGGTGGGAGGAGAGTTTCCGGGCCAATGTTTCCTGCGCCAGAGAGATTGAGGCGGCTATTCGCGGTTATTCCAGTGGCGATGGAATACTTCAGCCGGGGACTGCCCGAAACATTTTGGAGCAATGGGGCTTCAAACGGACCAATTTTGTCCTTGCCAATACGCTCCAACAGTTGGGCCCTATCAAGGATCGGCTCAGCGAGGCAAACCGGAACTGGCAGCGTGGGGCATATATCCCACAGGATGGCACAAACCGGTACTTTGCGGTAGACACGGCTTTGATTTGCATGGACCAGTTCATCAGTCAGGTCCGGGATGCGTATAAGCAGTTGGAGCTGCTGGGGCCTGAGCACTGCGAATCTGGTTCCTATGAAAAACTGGACTATGAGGGCCGGGTTCTGGTCCTTGCCCCGGACACCCTCAAGGAAAGTTATTGGAACCAGCGAAGTCAGCTCTGGCTGGCCCATGACGGCTTTGGCTGTACTCCTGGGGCCATCGGGCGCAGCATCCGCTGCACCTGTCTGGGTGATGGCGAGGAAACCCGCTGGAACCGGACAGATTTCATTGGTGTGCTGAAGGAGGAATGCCTCCCCCAATGGGCGGCAGAGGCCCTGAGTAAGCTGACCGAGGGCAAAGAGCAATCCCATACCCAAGGAGGGATGACGATGCAGTAAAGGAGGAATGCCGCCATGCGGAGTGTAGAAATCAGGAATGGCCGTCTGTTCTATTATGGCAGCGCAGTTGGCTATCTGGAGGGGGATGGCCTCACGGCAGACCCCATGTTCCGCCGTGAGGACTTGGAAAGGTGGCTGGAGCGTAAAAATCTTCCGGTCCGCTGGGTGGATGGAGTGTACGACCGGCTGGCCAACGGGGAGTCCATTCAAAACGCCCAGCCCCTCAAGTCCCTGCGGATTTGGCAGCTCAAGCCAGATACCCCCATCGAAATGCGCTTCATTGGGCTGGATCGGATGGCCAGGGAGTTCGATGGCCCCAACCCGAGCCAATACCGCATTGCTTATGATGGACAGGCCGAAAGCCAAGAACTGGAAGACATCTGGAACAAGTTCTGCCGCAGAACACTGCCCGGAGGAGATCATCCTCTCGCTATCTCAGATGTGATCGAGCTTTATGATGTCGATGGAAGCGCATTCTACTATGTGGACAAGCGGGAAATCGTCTCTGTGGACTTCACTCCAGTCATCCATGAAAACATGAACACACCGGAGCCGTCCAGAAAGGATGGATCAGATCAAAGACTGTTTCAAAAGCTGGAACAGGAGTACCTTGCTTATTTGGAACCGCTGCGCTCCGCCGCCCTATCGGAGCTTCTGGAAAAGGCTGGCGAGATTGCCGATACACAGGCAGTGTATCGCTGCCTGTGTGAAAACACTGGCCTGTCAACAGAACAGAAGGAAAAGCTGGCCACACTGGAACAGCCACTCCAGGCCATCCGGGATCGCTGGCGCCAGACGCATCCTACCCCAGAGCCGGAGCTGCTGGAGGCTTGTGAGGCGCTTACAACCTCACAGCAGCAGTCTGAGGAAACACCCGCGCTTTCCATGACCCTATGATTCCAGGGCAGCCGTGGGCTGTCCATTTTTTATAAGGAGGAACGCTACATGAAGTATCTGAAAAACGCTGTCCATTCCATGAAAGAGCTGCCTGTTTCTCTCCGCGCCGCCCTGTCCAATCGCAGCGGAGAGGGTTATGTGGACACCGCCGTGAAGATCCTGATGGCGGTAGTCATCGGTGCTCTGGTGCTGGCTGGGCTGTACGCCCTGTTTGACGACACCGTTATGCCCACCCTGACCCGGCGCATCCAGGAGATGTTTAACTACGCCGGCTGATCCCGGCCAGAAAAAGAAAGGAGCAGCGTATGTCGAAAACCGTACAGAAGTCTGGCGCCCAGCCTGCTGTCCGGCAGGACAGCCACGCCGTCTATCCCACTCATTACTCAGTGAAAATCCACTCCCTGCGCCCGGAGGGAAGCTGCCGTGCCACCGCCTCGGTCAACATCAACGGCTGCTTTGCCGTCCGAGGCATCAAGGTCATGGACAGCTCCAAGGGGCTGTTTGTCTCCATGCCCAGCTACAGGGCCGGAAACGGTGAGTACAAGGATATCTGTTTTCCCTGCACCAAAGAGGCCAGAGCAGAGTTTGATTCGGCTGTTCTGGATGCCTACCAGCAGGCTCTTGTGCAGGCCCAAGCTCCGAATCAGAGAGGTCTGGAAGCGCCGGACCCTACCAAGGGGCCGGCGTATGATGCCGGCCCTGCCATGAATATGTGACTGCAGAATAAGGAGGAAAATACCATGAAGAATCGGATGAATAAGCTGGCAGGCAAGATGAACAGCATGATGATCTGTGCCCATGCAGCCCTGACGGACCGGAGAGGTGAGGGCTATGTGGATACCGCTGTGAAGATCCTGATGGCGGTGGTCATCGGCGCTCTGGTGCTGGCTGGCCTGTATTAGGAAATACTCAAACATTTCTCGATGAATTTAATACTCTTGCAGCAAACAGGTTGATTATGGTAGGTGCGGCATTACTACTTGTTATTGCCACGGTAATTATTTATGAACAAAAAAGGAGGGGCGAATTGAGTGGATATAAAAAAATCAAAACACACATTGCAAGTTTGGCAAATCGCAAAAGTAAATCTGCGGCATAACTTTTTGCCTTTACTTTTATTATCTGTCATTATAATGATGCTGACCCCAGTTTTGTTCGGAATAACAAATCTGGATAGTAAAGCCGCAGCAGTTCCGCTTGAAATGCTCATTTCAATCATTGGTATTATCCTGCTCGTTCCGATTTTTCAGCCAGAGCAGGATGATGAAGTAAAGGATATTGTAGCGTCTAAATATATTGACAGCACCTATGTTTATTTGATAAGAGCCGCTTATTCAGTTATAGGAATTATACTGTTAGTTCTGGCTTTTTCGTTATTCATGTTTGCGTGTGGTTGTGAAATTACAGTTAAACTTATTGTGGGAACGATTGCTGATGCAATATTTTTAGGTTCAATCGGCTTGCTTACATCGGCGGTTACAGGCAATTTACCCGTGTCTTTTATGACGCCGCTCTTGTATTATATGCTGAATATTACAATGAAAAGCAAGCTTGGAAACTTCTATCTGTTTGCAATGATGAGCGGGAACTATGAACCTAACATCTGGCTTTTTATTTCAGGCATTGTTTTTATAGCTATTTCAATTCTGATAAAGAGGGTACTTGCTAAAAAATGATGAAAATTGAAATGAAAGATGAATGGGTATCGTGCCCTGTTTGCAAAAGCAAAACAAGGGTTAAAGCAAGAAAAGACACTGTATTATTGAATTTTCCACTCTTTTGCCCTAAGTGTAAACGAGAAGTTTTAATTGATATAAAAGACCAAATAGTTTTAGTCATCAAAGAGCCAGACGCATAGACGCAGAGC
>OKRU01002369.1_pt1 | contig 16946 bp, 24 predicted proteins | sample 1601131 | NCBI WGS metagenome assembly OKRU01 (sample SAMEA3541558, study PRJEB24748) | human gut metagenome | biome: human gut; feature: human-associated habitat; material: faeces | place: China | collected 2012
TACCGTCATTTCACTAAGAAATTCCTGATACTTCTTTATCCACTCAGTGAAACGGCCGATCGACCGGAAATTCGAGAACTTCATGTATAAGGTCAAGGATGAAAACCTCCGCAAAATCCTCGTCGAGCTCTGCACCGATTACCGGGAGCTCAACGACTACCTCGAGCCTGCGATCATCGCCGCGCACAAGGACGGCGTGGCGCTCACGGACGACTATTTCAGAACCATGTACGGCATAATGAAAAACAACAACAATGGGACAGCAAAACGGTATTAAAATCAGCCCGGAACTGATCGCGGAATTGCGCAGGTTTGCCGGGACAGTCGCCCAAACCGGGGCAAGCATCAACGAGATTATGAGTGTCGCGGATGCGATGCGGCAGACCTTCCTCGACAATTATTCGAAGGAGGCCCTGAAAGCGATCAAAACCATCAAATCGTAATCAGTATGCCCGAGATCATCGAACTAACCAAATCATCGGCGGCAAGTCTGGACTGTCTTTCATACATGATCGAATTGCGCCGTAAAAACATTCTCAAAGCAGAAAGTTTTCTGATGCAACACAGGGACAGCCTGTCCCCGGAGCGGATCGCGCAGATCGAGCAAGACCTGGAAGACATGCGTTCTGGCCTGCATAACATGGAGACCGACTATTGCAGCATCGCTGGGGAACCTTACACCGACAAACGTAATTCTTAATCAATATCACTATGAACGACGAACTGAAAGACATGACCGCCGACCAGCTGGAACAGCTGCTCGAGCAGAAGCGGGCCGAGGAGCGCCAGGCCGCAGACAAACGGCGCCGGGACTATGAGGAGACGCGGGCCGACTTCGTGAAGCGTATGGCAGCCGAAACCCGCAATATTACCGACCGGGTGCGCGCGTTCTACGACCTGGTCGTGGCCGAGACCGATGCTTTCCGCAAGATCATGCAGGAGTACGGAGCCACGCGCCGGGACGACCAGCTCGGCTACTCGGTGCAGGAGGGAGACTTCCGCCTCGAGGTGAAATGCAATCGGGTAAAATGCTTTGACGAACGGGCCGACGTGGCCGCCGCCCGGCTGATCGACTTCCTGAAGGCATGGATCGGCGGACGGGAGAAAGGGGCCGACGATCCGATGTACCAGTTGGCAATGACGCTCCTGGAGCGTAACCGCAAGGGCGATCTGGACTACAAGTCCATCAGCAAGCTGTACGAGCTCGAGGGGCAGTTCGGCGATCCCGAATACTCGCAAATCATGCAACTGTTCAAAGAGAGCAACGTCGTTAACGGCACCGCCATAAACTTCTACTTTCACCAGCGCGACGAGCGCGGTGTATGGCACAGAATCGAACCATCATTTAATCGCATGTAAACTATGAAAATCGGATTTCCTGGAGCCTTGTTTATCGTGTTCCTTATTCTCAAATTGACGGGCGTGATCGCCTGGTCCTGGTGGTGGGTAACATGCCCGATGTGGATTATCCCTCTTATCTACCTTGTTCTTTTCGCCGGGTTCTTATGCGGAGAGATTTATAAAAAAATCAAATCCTAATTCCCGAACGGTTTTCTGCGGCGGTTCGATTCCGCCGCCGGGAGCAACATGATTAAATTAAATATTGTAACAAAATGACCGAATTCGAACGCGGCGCAAAGGTTCGCCGGATCAATACCCTGATGTCGGCCTGCCGCCTGATCCCCAATCGGGAGGACATCCTGGCGTTGTGGGATGCCCGCAGCTATGACGAACTTACCGACGATGAGATCGTCGCCCTGCAGGCATATATGGAGTTTGCCCACCGTGCCAAGACGACCCCGGCCTCTGACGCGATCCGGCGTCTCCGGTCGCAGGTCCTGGCACACCTGACGAAACTCGGGATGTACGCTTTGCCCGAGGATTGGACGAAGGTGAACCGTTTCCTGCTGCAGCGGCGGATATGCGGGCGTCTGCTCTATATGCTCGATGCGCAGGAACTGCAAGCACTAGTGCGCAAACTGCGGGCCATCGGAGACAAGAAGCCCGCCACGACCTCACGGCCTTCGGTTCAGGTGACGCCGATCTACATCATTCCGGGAGGCGGTCCGACCGTGGTGAACTGACATAAAAAAGCCCTGCAATATTGCTATCACAAGGCCGACCTGCTACAAAGATAGTCAATAATTGCGGAAAATGGCATACAACAACAAAAATCACATCCGAAAACGTGAGCATGCGGTGCGGATCACGAAGCAGTACTATGAACCCGGGCGGCAGGATAGGTGTCTGAAATGGGTGTGGAAAAAGTACATCTACGACCAGTTTCATGTCGAATATGCTGCCTATTTGTCCTGGCTCCGTAAAGAACGCGAACGCACGCAGCAGGACATCCGACAACCAACTCTGTTCGATTGATTTTATTCAGGGCTTTCGATCTGCTTCAGGTTGAAAGCCTTGTATTTTTCCAATTCACTCACAACCTCCGGATACTTTATTGGCAAACCGTCAATGAAACGATCAATGTCTTCTATTAAGTATTGCCGTCGCTTTAGGATAGCTGATTTCCGCACCAGTTGAGCGATGGCACTTTCCCAGTAGCGGCGGTAGTTTGAGGCGAGAGAACAGTATTTCTCACGGATCATCTCGTCAATATCCATTTTATCAGGGTGTTCAAGGTGTTCAAATTCCTGCGGGGTGATGGTTGTCCGCCAATTCGTCTCAAATTCGTTGATCCCTTTTTTTAGAATTGCAGAATAGTTGGACTGTCCGGATAGCCCTTTGAGTTCTTCAATGATATTACGAAGATTTTCCGCTTTCTTGAGTAGTGTGTGGTCCGAATTACACTCTTGAAACTCGCGCATAGAGGCAAGTGCAACGTGTACGGTCAGCCAATGATCCCGGGAACTGCTCGGATTACATTGAACTGCAGGGATTATCGAAGTCGGAGTATGCTCTTTCGGTTTAGGGGTGTTGACGGGAGTTGTCAAGATTTTCCAAATTTTGCTCCAGTTGGACATATACGCTTGTTTTGTTTCAAAAATAGTAAAAAAAAGCAATCTTATGCAAAACAGCCCGGCAAATTGCCGGGCTGTTTCGTTACGAGCGTTCCGTGGTGATGTCGATCTGGACGCCTTCGGCCTTTTTTCGCGGCTTATAGGCTGCGTTGTCCGTCCCGCCGAACCGGAACTGCATGACGTATTCACGGATCGCATCTTCACGTTTCACCCGCCGCAACGATGTGCGCGTAAGGCCCGAAAACCCCTCTCCGGAGAGTCCCTGCAGCTGGGTGTAGATCAACCGCAGCAGGACGAACATGCGGAATGCTTTGTTACGGTTCGGTGCGAGGGCTGAAATGTTTACGGGATCGAAGTGCGCCACCCGCACGGTCAGGATCGCCTCGCCCAGTTGCACCTTTCGCGTGCAGTCCGAGAACTCGGCCTCGGCGATGTCGATCAATACGCACGGGAAATTGACGGGCGGCCGCTCGTTGTAGAAATCCAGCTGTCCCCAATCCTCGGCCAGATAGGCGATCTTCTCGGGGAGCAGTTCCAGCAGTCGGTCCTGGACTGCGATCATTGCATTTTCAATCATTTTAAAGACGTTTAAACGGTGTTTTACCGAGGTTGCAGGACTTTTGCGAGTTCCCGGAAAGCGCTCTGCAGGTTTTGGTGTATGACCTCCCGTACCGCCTGCCGGACACGGGGATGGTCGCCGATAAATTGGCGTTGTGGAATTGTTATATGATCCTTTTTTGTCAAAGCCATATTTTTCCAGAACTGCGCCTTCGCTGACAGCATTCGATTGCGCTGGGTATTGTTGGCCTGACGCTTCTTGATTGAGTAGGTAATACTTTCGGTATTTTGGCGATACATGTACCAAAAGTATTTCCGCATCCGGGGTGTGATCTTGATCTTTCCGCCCCGGTTGTGCAGCCCCATGTAGGGCGTATCGGTCGAGAACTCGACGCCGTTCTGCCGAATGATCCCCCGAATACTGTTACGGCCATATCCTGTATCATTAAGAAGCTTGTCACCGTTCCCCGGAGATTTCCGTCCTGGCCAGGGGCGGTCGAAAAAAGCCCGGCGTTGGAAGTTCTGATCGAACTCGTCGAGCAGTTCGATCTTCAGATCGGTCAGGATTTTTCGCTTGAGGTCACGCATTTTTTTTCGGTTCAAATACAACGTCGTTCTTCTGCCGTGATAGCGGCTTGTCGTGCGGCCGTCCTCCGGAGAAAATCTCGTTGGGGATGCCGCGAGGAAATGCTTCGCAGAACTTGTAACCGTCATAGTGCTTGCATAGCAGGCACGTCAACACCAATTTTAGTCCCATTTTTCAAATATTGTAAGTAATTCGTCCGGCACGCCATCCTTTCCGTTCATTTTGTAAGATGCGAACCATTCTGCAAAATATTCACCTGATGTAGTCTCCCCATAGACACTGATGGGCTTATTCTGTTTGAAATACTCCGGCGTATTGGAATTATGGTCAATGTAGTGTCCAAGTTCATGGTATACCGCACATTGTACTTGTGATTTCACATCCTCAAATAGACACGTGACAACATCAGGTATTGGCTGTTCGCCCCGTTTGATTTTGTCGTTGATCCTCTCGATCTGATAAGTCCAATCCGAGATATTACTTTGTTCCTTCTTGATATATGCCTTCAATTCTTTATCAAGTCTCGTATTCTTCCCGAGCTTTTCACGGTACTGCTCGATCGACTTCTGTGCCTGCTCGATCTTGTTTTCGCGGATGGCTATGCCTTCCTTGAACGGTATCGGCTTTTTGTAAATGCTGTTTTTGAAACATTCGAGATTGATGTATATCTGCTTCCTGCCGTCATTGTAATGGCCTCCGATCCTCTGCTTAATTTTGGTGCTACCCGCGCCCACATTATACCCAAGTATCAATTCATTGAGTTTGAGGCGACCATTTTTCCCGACATCTTCGATTGCTTCAAGGAGAACATTCGCCTGTTCGATGGATGCTTCTGAAATATCGGCATTACGAATGCCGGCCTTTTTCAGCCGTTCCAACACCTGATCCTTTGTTTTTGCACTGACGAAGCGGTTGTCTGCAAGCCTTTCAACGGCCTCTTTCGCCTTAATCGAGAGGTTGTAGTATGGGTGATGTTTCGGGAATATCACTTTATCCATACCGGGGTTGAACCGGAACATTTCGGCGCGGTTGCGTCCGTGGCTGTCGAGGTCTGTGGTAGCTTCGCGTACAAGCTGCGGAACCTCGTTCCGATCGGTGTAATCGTATTTGCCCTTACGGACCTGCACGACCCTGCACCGACATTTCCATCCGTTCGGCGGCATAATCTCCGACCAGCACGGATCGTCCTGCGGACGGGTCAGTCCTTCGAGTTTCGCATGCGCGGGCCGTACTTTGCCGTCGTTGGCCGTGCGGTATTGCAGATCGTAATCATTCCCGTCTCGCTCGATTTCGGCCCATTGCGCCGCCGCCTGTGCGGAGTGTACGGCAAACTGATGTTCTGCCTCCAGATAGCGTTCGTTGTACTCGGGGTGTATCTGTCGGACCTCCTCGAAAAACTTTCCGAACGGTTTGACCCGTCCCCGATCATCGCGCAGGAGCTGCGAGGCCTCACGCAGTTCGTGATAGGTCTTGCAGCCCGAAAACACGAACACGTCGCGCCCGAGCCTGTCGGCCATTTCCGTCGGAATTTCAGCATCCTTCAGTCCGATGTTGACCCCTTCCATCAGGGCGTCGGTTATTTCGTCGATCAGCGTCCGGATCGGCTGATCCTCGAGCATGTCGGGGCGGAAGTCCCCGGCCTTCTGCAGGTGCTTTGCGGCATTGCGGAATGTCGACAGACGCACGACAGGCTTTTTGCCTTTGCCGCCATCCGCTGCCAGCGTCACCGGATCACCCAGTCCGTAGACCGCCGCCAGTCTTTCGTGCAGCCCCCTGTACGCGATCAGGGGGCGGTTGCGAAAAAATCGACTTCCCGGGGCTGCGGCACGGACAACGTTTCCGACAGCTGTCCCGGCACGGTGAAGGCCTTATCGGTGCAGACGATGCCGAATTTCTCCTCGATCCAGTCGTTCGGCACGTCCTTGAACTGAAGGAGCTGCACGACCATCGCCCACAGTTTTTCGATGTCCTCCTCCTGTTGCCAGGAGAACACGCTTCCCTCGGGCAGAATGCCTATGTACACCAGGGCGGGGATCACCGTGGAGTTCCAATATCCCGCCAGCATCTTACGGTCCGCCATCACCAGCTTCTCGAACAGCCGGATGCTGCTCTCCTCTTTGGAGCGGTTGCCGTTCACGGTGTCCTGTCCGATCACGGCTCCGTTCACCAGCACCGAGACCGCCTCCTTGCACAGGGCGATCAGGTTGTTGTAGACATCGCCGTTGGTGTCGGCTCCCTTTGCGAACTGGAACTCCTCCGTGCGGTCGATGATGAAGTAGGCCGCCGCCCCCATGTCGCGCAGCATGGCCTCGGCGCGGTCGAGCATGGCGGGGTCCTGCGTGTCAGTCTTCATAAACCGGGGCGGGATGCCGTATATCTCGCAGAGCTCCGACCAGCAGGATTGCGCGAAGCGCATGAACAGCACGTGCGGCACGGCCTTGTTCAGCAGGCCGTAGTCGTGATCCTTGCCGAACTCCAGGATGAAGTTCCCGAACTCCCGGACCTCGCGGTACTGGAGGCCTTTACTGTCGTCTTCCCGGAACAGCAGCATTCCCTTCTCGGGAATCACGTTCTGCCGGGGCAGCAGGGTGACGGCCACGGGTTCGGTTGTGTTCCCGGTCGTCGTGAGTTCCACGAGCGTATGACCGTACATCACGCTGTCGAGGATGTGGGTGTTGAGCTCCGTGACCCATGATGCCGCATTGAGGGCCGCCGTAGCCTGGTCGTCGATCTCGTCGCCTACCTTGATCTCGAAAGGTGTCAGGAGCGTCGCCTTCTGCCGCAGTTCGATCTGCGAGGTGAGATGCGCGCAGAGCATCACGTCGTCGTAAAGATTCATCAGCCGTGCCCGGCGCGGATTGTCGACGTTATCCGCCGCGCGCAGCGCCGACCGCCAGGTGGCGATGTCGGACCGGGTCCGCGACAGGGTTTTCGGAACGATACTGCGGATGTAGCCCTCGCGCCGCCTGGCTGTTTTCGGACTATTCGTTTTTACGGCCAAATTCGCGGCCTTATTCGTGGCGTCGTGGGTTTTCCTGCTTCTGTTCTTTTTCTGCATTGTGTGAACGATTAAAGGGTATTTAAACGGTGTTTAGTCATCGAAGCCGTGGCGGAACTTGCGGCGGCTACCCATCCGGGCAGTGATGCGGACCTCTCCGTCTTCAGTCTTGAGCAGCGGCAAACCGGGTGCGAGGGGCTTGTCGGTACCCTTCAGGCCCGCAACCTTCTCGAGCCAGTCGATCGCCGCCCGGCGGTATTCACTGACCTGCTCGAAGATCAGATCGGTGTTCGCCCGGCGGCATAGGTTCCACACCGCGATATTCTTGCAGTGCTCCAGAAGCGTGGCGTGGCGATCTTCTCCCGTGGCCGAGAATATCGCCTCGCAGTCGTATTTGGCATTCAGGTAGCTCCGCGCCTCGTCGATGGCCGCCAGGATCGCCATACGGATCGTGACGGCGCTTGTGGTGATGTTCTGCAGCTGATATTCGCAGATCGCCGTGTATAAGTCCTCCTTTTCGATGAACATGGCTTACAGGCTTTGATATTCGTCGATGGCGTCGAAACACGGGCAGGCCTTCATCCACTCCCACGGCTCGATGATCCCGTCGCCGTTCAGGTCGGGCGAGAAGTCGCGGTGTCCGCAGATCATGGCGTCGGGGAACTGTTCGCGGAGCTGTTGCAGCAGAAAGAACAGCGACGCCTTCTGTTCCTCGGTGCGGGTATCTTTGGGCTTGCCGTCGGCGTCCAGTCCTCCGATGTAGCAGATGCCGATGCTGTTGGCGTTGCTGCCCTGCACATGGGCCCCGACCTGGGCGATGTCGCGGCCCTTGCGGATCGTACCGTCAAGCAGGATCACGTAGTGGTAGCCGACCTTGCGGAATCCCCGCTGACGGTGCCAGCGGTCGATGTCTTCGATGCCGAACGGCACTCCCTCTTTGGTTGCGCTGCAATGCAGCACGATGTACTTGATTTTACGCATGTTGTTGAATATTGGATTAGTATTTACGCTGTGCCCGGATGCCGACGCGGTAGGTCCCCTTTGCCTGCCGGAATACGGTATTGAGTTTCGAGAGTGCGCCTTCTGCCGCATCGGGGCCGTCGACGGCTGCGCCTCCGCCCTTCTCGAATGCCAGGTACTGATCGACGAGTTCCTGGAAGTCGGGGCTGTCCCGCTCGTCGATATTGAACCACACATTTCGGCGCTCGAAATAGGACTGCGTAGCTTCGATACGGTCGTATTTGTCAGCCTTCGGGCGCTTGTCCGCCTTGACGGGGATGTAGTATCCGCGGGCATCGCCCTCGGCATCGAAGTCGTTGACGAACTCGTCCATCGAGAACAGGCCCTCGATCCAATAGCGGACCTTGCGGCAGTTGTGCAGCTCCGTCGTTTCGTACAGGTCATAGAGCCATTTTGCCAGGACCGTGCGGGACTGCTGACGCAGGAAGCAGTAGATGAAATGGAACTCGCGGCCTTTCTTGCCGACGAGGATCATCCCCTTATGGCATGCCTGGGCCTTGTAGGAAAGGTCTCCGTAGAAGACCAGGGCGTCATACTCGTTCAGGGGCAGCATCTTCTTCCACTGAATGTCCTCGGCCTTGAACACCTTGCCGTCCTCGACGTGGACGTGCATATACTCGCGCATGAACGACCGCGAGGGGATGCTTCGGTACTTTTTGCGCCAGTGCTCCGCCGAGGTCTTCTCGGGCCAGTTCGGCTCGAAGGTCGTCAGGTCCTTCACGGCGGGCACCGTCAGTACCCGGTGTATGGGCTTTTCGCCCTCCTGCCGGGATTTTTCAGCCAGGACTTTGAACTGCTTTTTAAGGCGGTTTGTGATGCTGTTCTTATGAAAGTTGTTGTTGGCATACACGAACCGCCGGGTCGATCCGTCCGCCTCGTCGAAACATCCCATCAGATCCTCGAAGATCCACTCGACGGCCTCGCGCATCAGACGGTCGTTGTTGACATGACGACGCGTGTCGACATCATCCACGGCGATATAGTCGGGGCGCTGCTCCTCCTCGCGGACGCCGCGCGGGTCCTGACCGAAACCGAGAGCCGTGAAGCGCACGCCGTCGGAGGTCAGGAACTCCCCGGACGACCAGTCGCCCTGTTTGTAGCGGCAGCCGTAATCGTTGATCAGGCGTTTGTTGTAGACAAGCTGCGCCTGGCATGCCGAGAGCAGTTTATGCGCTTTGTCCTCGGTCTCGCCGATCAGCAGCATGTAGCGCAGGCGGCCCGTGTACATCAGGTACAGGGGAATACCCATGTCGACGTGTACGGACTTCGCCCCGGATCGGTAAATCTCCCACAAGGCCATGATCACATCGTTGTCGATGATCTCCTGCGCACCCTGACGGTGGAACCACGCGCAGGGCACCTTGGCATAGTTCGGGAAATAGTACTCGAACCAGGTGACGTAATCCTTCTCGATACGTTTCACGCGGGCGATCTTGTCCGCGGGGCGTTCGTGGATGTCTACGACCGAAGCTTTCGCGATGCGTCGGCAATGCTCCTCGTAGTTGTCGATGAGCTTTTGAAATTTCTTGTCGATGTCTGCCATGTGCCGTTACTTTAAGGAATCGACCTGCGCCCGGTGCTGAATGAACATGCGGTGGTATTCTGTGATCTTCACGACCTCCTGGGGGTTGATCTCGGCAACGAAGTTGTCGACCTCCTTCAGCACGGAGATCACCACCGACAGCGGGACCTTGCCGTCGAAGTATTGCAGGCTTTTGGCTACTTTCGAAAGTCCGTCGGTATCGAGCCGGGCCTTGTTCCCCTCGGCGATCCATTGCATCTCGTCCAGCAACAGTTCGCGGATTTTTCCGGGGGCCGCCAGGCTGGCCTTGCGTTTTTCGTCCCACTTCATGCCGCGTCGCCATTCGGACAGCGTGGCCTCACGAATACCGAGCAACTCGGCAATGCCTGCACAGGTCATTCCCTGTTCTACAAAACAGTTGTAGGCCGCCGTATATAATTTGTGTTTCGGGGTTGTCATATGCTCTTTTTTGTGCAAAGATGGTACGCCGAAACGCGAATGCGAAAAATAGTTCAATACCTTGACAGTCTTTTTGTTGCGTCGGATTTTAAAACCTATGTTTGCATCAAAAATGAGGCGCATGGCTTTACCGAAATTCATTTTTAACGACGAAACGAAAAAGAACTCGCACGGGTTTTTTCTGCTCAATGGCGGCGGCAAGTTCGAACGCTTCCAGGAGTATTCCCCGATGCTCGACAACCACGATCTCAACCGTCTGATAGGGCGCTGGGATAACCTGCATGTCGAGGGGGCGCTGCTTGTTGCCGATCCCGTCTTCGACGACGGGATCACCCTGGGAGCAGAACGCAAGGGCCAGGTCGAGCGCGGGTTCCTGCGCGGGGCATCGCCCGGCATCGTCATCCTGCGGGCCGAGTACCGCACGAATCCGGCAGGCGGTGAGGACCTCTATGTCACCGAGTGGGAGCTGTTCGAGGGTTCCGTAACCTCCGTGCCGTCGAATGCCGGGGCCGTGACGCTCAAAATCTACACGGGCGACGGCCATCTGGTCGAAGATGGCGACGTGCGTCTTCATGTCGACAACATCGTGAAACTCTGCGCGGAGAGTTCGCCGCAGGGTCGAAAACCCAATATCAAACCAATGGAAAAAATCACCCTTTCCGCCGAGGCATACGTCGCGCTCGGCATCAATCAGGACGCGGACGCTACGGCGATGAGCAAGGCTATCGTGCAGCTGGCTGCCGACCGCAACAAACACAAGGAGACTGCCGATGCCCTGCAGAAGGAGATCGACGCAGCTCGTAAGAAACGCGCCGAGGACATGGTCAATCTGGCCGTTGAACAGGGCAGGATCGGAGCTCCCGCCCGTGAGAAGTACGTCGAGCTCGCCATGAAGGATTACGACCTGGTGTCGGAAACCCTGAAGGCCATCCCCGCGAAGGTCTCGCTGGCGGCTTCCGTCACCAAGATCGCCGGGAACGTGATTCCGGCCGATCGCCAGAACTGGACGCACCTGCGCTGGCTGAAGGAGGACCCCGAGGGCCTTGCGAAGATCAAAGCCGAGAATCCCGAGGTTTTCGAGACCATCCGGAAAAAGCACAACTAATCAAAATCAGACAGATATGCCTATTGAAAAAGAACTGTGGGTTGACATCATCAAAGAGCAGCCCATTCAGGAGGGTGACTTCCTGAACGAATCCGAAGACCTCAGTGCCCAGGTCGACAACAACACGCTGCACCTGGCCGAGGCAGGTGTCGAACCGGAGGTATTCATCGACAACGACACTTATCCGGTCGGTATCGTGCAGCGCGAGGATGTGCCGAAGGACATCCTGCTGCATACCCTCGACACGAAGAACACCGTCGTGCGCAACATCGAGCAGATGCAGGCCGCCTACGACAAGATGCAGAGTGTGACGCGCGGTCATGTGAACGCCCTCACGCGCAAGCGCCGGGCAATGGCCGCCTACAACTGGTGTCCGCTGCAGAACGGTGAGTTCACGCCCGTCCTGGTGACGACTGGCGAACTGGTCAACGGCCGCCGTCGCCTGACCTTCGACGACCTCGACCTGCTCGAGGCGAAGTTCAAGGCAATGGAGGTCGACATGACGCAGCTGTGCCTGGTCCTCACTACGGAGCACGAAGCCGACCTGAAGTCCGAGAACCGCAAGTTGTACAAGGAGTACATGCGTGACGGGAAGATCGGCAATTTCAAGGTCTTCAGCTACCCGCATCTGCCCCTGTTCGACACCACGACGGGCAAGAAGCAGGCTTTCGGCTCGGCCAAAGGCGAGAACAGCGCGATGGCGTCGATCGCCTGGATTCGTACCGAGGTGATGCGTGCGACGGGTACGGTCGATGTTTTCCACCGCGAGAAGGACCCCGAAGCCCGTGGCGACATCCTGGGCTACCAGCAGCGTTTCTCGGCCCTGCCTCTGCGCAACAAGTACATCGGAGCCATCTATTCGGGTAAGTAGTCATGGAAGGAGCTGTGCAGTATCTCGGTCAGTATGCGATCAAGGCGTCCCTGGTGGCCGCAGCCTATTTCGCACCATGCCAGGAGGTAATCGGCATTGTGTTCTTGTTCTGGCTCGCCGATCTCGTCTTCGGTGTTCTCGCCAGCAAGAACCGCCACGCACCTCGATCGTCGCGCCGAATGCGCAAGAGCGTAGGCAAACTGATCGGCTACATGGCCGCGATACTGCTGGCCTTTCTGATCGACAAGCTCGTCCCGAATCTGTGGATCATTCCGCACCGACTGATGGCGGCCTACCTGTGCGTCTGCGAGCTTATCTCGATCCTCGAGAACCTGGCGATCATCACGCAGGCCAAAGCCTTCGTGTCGCTGATCAAGCTGATCCGTGGCAAGAACGACGAAAACGTAATTTACGATTTGATCAATGAGAAAAATGCTGATTATTCTGCTCGCAGCCCTTTTGGCCGCGTGCAGTCCAAGCCTCAAACTGCAATCTTCGCAGACGGAGGCGACCGATACGGTGACCGTGACCGAACAGGTCCGGGATACGGTGGTGGTCCTCGAACGCGACCAGTCGATGCTCCGGGCGCTTCTCGAATGCGACAGCGTGGGTCAGGTGCAGATGCGCCGACTGATGGAGTACCAGGCGGGGAACCGCTTGAAGCCTCCCGACATCGAGGTCCGCGATAATGTCCTGACGGCTACGGCCCAGGCCGACAGTATGGCTATTTACCTGACTTTGAAAGACCGCATCGAACGCCATACGTCCACCCGTAAAGAGTTTCAAGTCGTCGAGGTCAACCGCCTGAATACCTGGCAGCGGACCTGGATGCGTATCGGACAGGTTTCAGCCGTGTCGCTGATCCTGTTTGGGGTCTATAAAACCCGCAAACTGTTAAAAATCTGAAAACATGGATATTAAAGACATGAGCGCCGAGCAGCGCAAGGAGGAGCTGGCCCGCCTGGCTGATGCCGTGAAAGCCGCAAAAGCCGAGACCAAAACCGCAAAGACACGGGTCGCCGAGGGTAAGGACGCCGTGAAAGGCGCTAAAACCGCCGAGGCGCCGCGGATGTCTTCCTGCGGCGGGTCTAACGGCTTGTCAAGCCGCCACGGCGAAGGTCGCCGAGGCCGTAGCCCGGGAGGCTGATTTCCGCGCCGAGGCCAAAGCCATCGAGGATGCCGAGAAGGCCGAAGCGGATCAGGCCCGCAGGGAAGCCGAGGAGGCTGCCGCCGAGCAGGCCCGTAAGGCCGACCCGTTCAAGGCCCTGGCCGAGAAGTATGCGAAAGCCTATCCCGACTGCAAGGCCTTCCACATCACCAGCGACAGACAGGTGTTCCTCGACAAAGACAAGAACCTCGCGCAGTACCATCAGAAGGGCCTCGGCGAAGGCGAAGTACGAACCATTAACGTGCGATAACCATGGCATTACCTAACGTAACCATCAACCTTGAGAACGGGAACCTGGGCCGTATCGCACAGAGCGACGACGGTGTCGCCGGGCTGATCCTGACGGGCGCCGCCGTCTCCGACAAGCTCGCGCTGAACGAGGTTTACCTGATCAACTCCTCGCGGGACATCGCCCGGCTGGGCATCACGGCTGAAAACAACCCCCTTGCACACAAGGAGCTGACGGCCTTCTATACGGAGACGGGCGACGGCGCCGAGCTGTACCTGCTCGTCGTTTCCGAGGCCACGCTGCTCTCGCAGATGTGCAGCATCGAGGAGGGCTCGCCGCTGAAGAAACTGATCACCTACGCCAAAGGCCGCATCCGCCTGGTCGGCATCAACCGTCTGCCGCCCGACGAGTACAGCGCCGACACCACCGATACGGGCATCGACAAGGATGCCGTGACGGCGGCCACCGCGGCGCAGTCCGTCGGCGAGAGCTTCGCCCGGAAGGTGATGCCTTTCCGGTGCCTGATTCCCGCCGCTGGCTGGGACGGCAAGACCGACAAGCTCTACAAGCCCCGCGAGGGCAGCACCAACCGTGTAGGCTTCGTTATGGCCTGCGACGATCGGACGAACAAGACCGCTGCAATCGGGCAGATGCTCGGACGCGCCGCACGGATTTCCGTAAACCAGTCTTTGGCCCGCGTGAAGTCGGGAGCGATCACCGCCGAGGGATGGCTGACCAACGGCAGAACCCCCGAGGAGTGCGACGCGATGCTCGACCTGCTGGACGAGGCGGGTTACATCATCTACCGCTCTTTCTCGAAGAAGAACGGCTACTACCCGAACGACGACCACATGGGGGCCCCGCTGTCGGACGATTACAGCAACCTGAACTACGGACGTGTGGCGGACAAGGCCACGATCTACGCCTATACTGCCTACATCGAGGAGATTCAGGACGACATCGAGACCGACGACGAGGGCAACATCCCGCAGGAGATGTGCTCGTACTACGAACGCCTGATCGACAACGCCGTCGCAGTGGCGATGCAGGGCGAGATCAGCGACTTCAAATCGTATGTCGATCCGGCGCAGAATGTCCTCTCGACCCGGCGCATGGCGGTTTCGTGCAGGATCAGACCGCGGGGCACGCTGCAGTACATCATTGTAAACCTCGGATTTGAGAATCCGGCAATCAAGCAGTAGCAGCATGAAAATACGAATCAACGGAAAAGAGTACGACTGGGGCACCATCAAGATCATCATGTGGGGCCGCCCGGTGGTCGGAGCGACCAGTGTCGACTACAAGCTGGCCAAGGCAAAGGAGCCCCTGTATGCTGCAGGGCGTTACGCCAAAGGCATCCAGCACGGTCAGCGGGCCGCGTCGGGAACCCTGACGCTGCTGCAGAGCGAGATCATCGCCATGAACCGCGCCGCCCGTGAAAAAGGCTACAAGGACATCCTCGACGTGGATGTGGATATTCTGATCTCCTACATCCCCGAGGACAGTACGGCCATCACGGTTGACCAGATCATCTGCGCCTCGTTTTCGGAACTCCCCTCGGGCATGAAGGCGGGCGACATGAAAAGCGAGCATGCCATGCCGTTCGTCGCTCTCGACATCGACTACGACATCGCGTCGAAATAAAACAAGCCCACGGCATCGAACCGTGGGCTGTTTAAACACCCTTTAAACCCGCATAAAATCATTATGGAAAAGAAGGATATGGCCGCAAAGATCGCGGCATGGAAGAAGAAGCACGGCGATGTATTCGCCTACGAGGTTGACGGCAAAACCTGCTACCTGCATCGTCCGGGACGTGACGTGATCGCTGCTGCATCGGTGGTCGGCAAAGAGGACCCGTTCAAGTTCGCCGAAGTCATCCTGTCTAACTGCTGGCTCGGAGGCGACGAGGAACTGCGTGACGACGACCGCTATTTCATGGGGCTGTCGCAGCTGATTTCGGAAATCGTAGAGATCAGGGTCGGGGAAATAAAAAAACTTTGAGCGGCACCGAGGTCGTCAAGGGTGACGGGTGGCTGCATGCGGGCAACGCCCTGATCCGCTCGGTGCTGCATATGGACCCCGACACGCTGTCGGACGAGGCGTGGGGCTTTCAGGTGAGAATGGCCGAATGGGTGGAGAATGAGCGGGTACGCAGATATACGCCTACCGCCTGATTTGCCACAGGTCGCGCCACTTGTCGATGTGCATGGCACATTTGAAGCCCTCACCCAAAAGGTTAAGCAAAGCGGCAGCCACAAAGATCAAGAATATCCAACCTGCAACAGTCATAGCAATACAGTTTCTGCAAATATATGGATAATCGTGCAAATTACCAAGTAGATATCGGCGGGAATGTTTTCATCGCGATACAGAATATGTTTGCGGAGTTCACAAAGATCGTGCAGGTCGTCGAGAAAGTCGACGAATCCGTGCAGAACTCGACCCGGCAGATTACGGAACACGTTGACAAGTCGGCCAATGCATTCGGCGGTCTGCAAAAACAGATCGAGCGAATCAGTCTGACCTCCATTATCGAGCAGGTCAAACAATTAGCCGAAGGTGTTGCGAATTTAACAGGTCCCGGCATCAGCTTCGAGCAGTCGATGGCCGACCTGTCGTCGATCACGGGTATCGCGGGCGACGAGCTGCGCGACCTGGGGAAAGTCGCCCGGCAGACGGGTAAGGAGAGCGGGCTGGGTGCGCAGCAGGCGGCGAATGCCTTTGCCCTGCTGGCCTCGCAGATTCAGGTGGACAAGATCGGCATGGAGGGGCTGAAGGCCCTGCAGCAGAACACCATCACGCTGTCCCATGCTGCAGGGATGTCGATGAACGATGCCGCCACGGCCCTGGCCGGAACGATCAACCAGTTCGGTCTTCAGGCTACGGAGGCCAACCGGGTGATCAACATTCTGGCGGCAGGTTCGAAGTACGGAGCCGCGGAGATCGTCGACCTTTCGCAATCGTTCAAGGTCGTCGGTGCGGCGGCCAATGCCGCAGGCCTCACGGTCGAGGACACGGCAGGTGCGATCGAGGTTCTATCGAAAAATAACCTGAAGGGAGCCGAAGCGGGTACGGCCCTGCGCAACATCATGCTGAAGATGCAGACCGTCCTCGGCGTGGACTTCCGCAAAAACAGCTTCTCGGATGCCCTCGATGCCCTAAAGCCCAAACTGACGGATGCCGCCTATCTGTCGAAAGTGTTCGGCATGGAGAACATCGCCGCAGCGCAGTTTCTGATCAAGAACTCGGATGCCGTGGCCGAAATGACCGCCCAGGTCACGGCCACCAATGTCGCCCAGGAGCAGGCCGCGATCCGCACCGACACCGTGCAGCAGATGATGGCACGCTGCCAGGCCCGGATCGACGACCTGAAGATCGGGTTTTTCGAACTTACGGGCGGTTTAGTCATAATGCCGAAATTTGCGCTGATTACTTCGGCGGAGGTTGTGATA
>OKRU01002390.1_pt1 | contig 16848 bp, 8 predicted proteins | sample 1601131 | NCBI WGS metagenome assembly OKRU01 (sample SAMEA3541558, study PRJEB24748) | human gut metagenome | biome: human gut; feature: human-associated habitat; material: faeces | place: China | collected 2012
GTGCCAGCGGCAGATCTGATAAGCAACTTCCAACAGTATCTCTCCTTGATACATCTTGAGATTCTCAAGCATGGTAGCTCCGATCAGTGTATGTGTCTTCATAATATCAAATTCTTCTTTTGTAAGAACAGAATCCATGCTAAGATGTCCGACCAGTACATTGCTCTCTTCCTTCTCTTCCTCTGCCTCTACATACACAGTCCGGCAATAAAATTTCCGGTTCTACCAGTGTGTCACCGTAAATGTGATTGAAACGGCGTACAATTTCCCGCGCCTGTTCGATCATCGGTTCCTGATCTTCGCCTACCGGAACGGTTGTTGCACGGAATGCGGTGATATCGGCGGCTTGACTGATGGGATAGGTAAAGAAACCGACCGGAATGCTTGTTTCGAAATTACGCATCTGAATTTCTGTCTTTACGGTCGGGTTGCGTTGCAAACGTGACACGGTAACCAGATCCATGAAGTAAAAACTCAGTTCACATAATTCGGGGATTTGTGATTGAATGAAAATGGTTGCTTTCGTCGGGTCGAGACCGCAGGCCAGATAATCGAGGGCTACCTCGATTACGTTTTGGCGTACCTTTTCCGGATTGTCGATATTGTCGGTCAGAGCCTGTGCATCGGCAATGAATACAAACATTTTTTCATATTGTCCGGCATTTTGCAAGTCTACTCTTCTTTTAAGAGAACCTACGTAGTGGCCGATGTGGAGTCTGCCTGTCGGGCGATCCCCTGTTAATATAATCTTTCCCATTTCTTTATCATTTAATATATTAACTGCAAAGGTACGAATAAAAAACGAATGTCCGAAATGTGTATAGACCGGAAAGCGCGCTCTGATCTTATTATATTCGTGTTCTGAGCTTATTATGTTGAAGACGTCTAAGTATGATAAGCGTTTCACGGTTGTGAGACGTGCATTTCATGATTGAGAGACGATCGTTACACAATTGAGAGATGACCGTCTCATGACTGTGAGACGCTACAAAGAAAAGCGTAGCGTGCAAAGTATTCTGCGTGCTTTTGTTCTCTGCCCGCACCACATCTCTGCCGGATGGAGTTTTCAATCTTTTCTGCCCGATCATATGTTTTTACTTAAAATATTCTTTCCCGAATCTTTTGTATTTATCGAAATAAGTCGTTACTTTGCACAAATTTTAAAAATAGCAATGAGTCAGCAGGAAATCAGAAGCAAGTATCATCTCCGTTCGGATGTCTTCCATCCGGAATCTGTATACTTCTTCTCTTTTCTCCAAAAACGATATTTAGTTCTTTGGTAATGCGTTAATCCTTTCATCAGGGTAACGCATTTTTTTTGTGCGGTAATTATAAGAAAACAACATAATAACAACAAGAGAAATGGAAAAGGAAATGAAAAAGGTCTTGGTTCTGGGTTCGGGAGCACTCAAAATCGGACAGGCCGGAGAGTTTGACTACTCCGGTTCGCAGGCACTGAAAGCTTTGAAAGAAGAAGGTATCAGCTCCGTATTGGTAAATCCGAATATTGCAACCATTCAGACTTCTGAAGGAATTGCTGATAAGGTGTATTTCCTTCCCGTGACTACCTACTTTGTAGAGGAGATTATAAAGAAAGAACGTCCTGATGGTATTTTGTTGGCATTTGGCGGTCAGACGGCATTGAATTGCGGTGCGGAACTTTATACGCAAGGCATCCTCGACAAGTACGGAGTAAAAGTATTGGGTACTTCCGTTGAGGCTATCATGTATACCGAAGACCGTGACCTGTTTGTGAAAAAGCTGGATGAGATCGAGATGAAAACTCCCGTCAGCCAGGCAGTGGAGAACATGGAAGACGCCATTGCTGCTGCACGTCGTATCGGTTATCCGGTGATGGTGCGCTCGGCCTATGCTTTAGGAGGTTTGGGAAGCGGTATTTGTGCCAATGAAGAAGAATTCCTGAAACTGGCCGAAAGCTCGTTCGCTTTTTCTAAGCAAATTCTGGTTGAAGAGTCTTTGAAAGGCTGGAAAGAGATTGAGTTCGAGGTGATCCGCGATGCAAATGACCACTGTTTTACTGTGGCGAGTATGGAGAATTTCGACCCGTTGGGTATCCATACAGGCGAATCGATCGTAGTAGCTCCTACTTGTTCGTTGGATGCCGAAGAGCTGAAAATGCTGCAGGAACTTTCTACGAAATGTATCCGTCACCTCGGTATTGTAGGTGAATGTAACATTCAATATGCGTTTAATTCCGTGACGGATGATTATCGCGTAATCGAAGTAAATGCCCGTCTGAGCCGTTCTTCGGCTTTGGCTTCCAAGGCTACCGGATATCCGTTGGCGTTTGTTGCCGCTAAGGTGGCTTTAGGATATACACTCGACCAGATCGGTGAGATGGGTACTCCGAACTCTGCTTATGTAGCGCCACAACTCGATTATTATATCTGTAAGATACCCCGTTGGGACCTTACCAAGTTTGCAGGTGTATCCCGCGAAATCGGTTCGAGCATGAAGTCCGTAGGCGAAATCATGTCTATCGGGCGTTCTTTTGAAGAGATTATTCAAAAAGGTCTCCGTATGATCGGTCAAGGAATGCATGGATTTGTGGGGAATGATGATGTTACTTTTGACGATCTTGACAAAGAACTGGCCAACCCGACCGATTTGCGTGTATTTGCCATTGCGCAGGCTTTGGAAGAAGGATATACGATCGACCGCATCTATGAACTGACAAAGATCGATCCGTGGTTCCTCGGCAAACTGAAGAATATTGTTGATTATAAGGCGAAACTTTCTACTTATGATAAGGTAGAGGATATCCCGGCAGACGTGATGCGTGAAGCGAAGATACTCGGTTTCTCTGACTTCCAGATTGCGCGTTTCGTGCTGAATCCTACCGGCAATATGGAAAAAGAAAACCTGATGGTTCGTGCACACCGTAAAGCGTTGGGTATTCTTCCCGCTGTAAAGCGTATCAACACGGTTGCTTCCGAACATCCGGAGCTGACTAACTATCTTTACATGACTTATGCCGTAGAGGGATATGACGTTAACTATTATAAGAATGAAAAATCGGTAGTTGTTCTCGGCTCGGGTGCATACCGTATCGGTAGCTCGGTAGAGTTTGACTGGTGTTCGGTTAATGCTGTACAGACTGCCCGTAAGTTAGGATATAAGTCTATCATGATCAACTACAACCCCGAAACGGTATCTACCGACTATGATATGTGCGACCGCCTGTACTTCGACGAGCTTTCTTTCGAACGCGTGCTCGATGTAATCGATCTGGAACAACCGCGCGGTGTGATTGTTTCCGTTGGCGGACAGATTCCTAACAACTTAGCAATGAAGCTTTATCGTCAGTCAGTGCCTGTTTTAGGTACTTCTCCGATCTCTATCGACCGGGCCGAAAACCGTAACAAGTTCTCTGCAATGCTCGATCAGTTGGGTATCGACCAGCCGGCATGGATGGAGCTTACCAGTCTGGAAGAAGTAAAAGGTTTCGTCGGTAAGGTGGGTTATCCTGTCTTGGTTCGTCCCTCTTACGTGCTTTCCGGTGCAGCGATGAACGTTTGTTATGATGATGAAGAATTGGAAAACTTCCTGAAAATGGCTGCCGAAGTATCTAAAGAGTATCCGGTGGTTGTTTCTCAGTTCCTTGAAAATACGAAAGAGATAGAATTTGATGCGGTTGCCCAGAATGGTGAAGTGGTAGAGTATGCCATTTCCGAGCATGTGGAATTTGCCGGCGTTCATTCCGGTGACGCTACACTGGTATTCCCGGCACAGAAGATTTATTTTGCAACGGCCCGTCGCATCAAAAAGATCAGCCGTCAGATTGCGAAAGAACTTAATATTTCCGGTCCGTTCAATATCCAGTTCCTGGCTCGCAACAACGAGGTGAAGGTAATTGAATGTAACTTGCGTGCTTCGCGTAGTTTTCCGTTTGTTTCTAAAGTACTGAAACGTAATTTCATTGAAACAGCTACCCGTATTATGTTGGATGCTCCTTATAGTCGTCCGGATAAGTCGGCTTTCGATATCGACTGGATCGGTGTGAAAGCTTCTCAGTTCTCATTCTCGCGTTTGCACAAGGCAGACCCGGTTTTGGGCGTGGATATGTCTTCTACCGGTGAGGTAGGTTGTATCGGTGATGACTTTTCGGAAGCATTGATGAGCGCTATGATCGCTACCGGTTTCAAGATACCTTCCAAAGATAAAGGAGTGATGTTCTCATCCGGTGCTATGAAGTCGAAGGTAGATTTGCTGGATGCAAGCCGTGCTTTGTTTGCACAAGGGTATAAGATTTATGCTACTGCCGGTACTGCTGCGTTCCTTAATGCACACGGGGTAGATACGACTCCGGTATATTGGCCGGATGAAAAGCTGGGAGCAGAAAACAACGTGATGAAGATGATTGCCGATCATAAGTTCGATCTGATTGTGAACATACCTAAGAATCATACTAAGCGTGAGCTGACGAACGGTTATCGCATCCGCCGCGGAGCCATCGATCATAATATTCCTTTGATTACCAATGCCCGTCTGGCAGGTGCGTTCATCGAAGCGTTCTGTGAGTTGAAACTGGAAGATATCCAGATCAAGAGCTGGCAGGAGTATAAATAAGGTGGATTATAACCAATAAAACCGGGCGATAAAGCTGTACATAGCATGCTTTATCGCCCTTTTTTATTTCTCAATTTTCTTCACTCACAGTTTGAGGTGCTTCTCCTTCCCTATGTGAAGAGGAACATTGTGGAGAACACGCTTTCTTAAAATCTTTTTTTTGTCGTTCCCTGTACTGCCGTGGCGGCATGTTATGTTTTTGCGAGAATATCTTGTAGAAAGTTCCCCGGTTCATAAATCCTGATTTGTCCATGATCTCCTCGACAGTCAAGTTGGTAGAAAGTAATAACTGTTCAGCTATTGCCAGCCGGTATTCTTTGATGATATCAGCAGGAGTTTGCTCTGTTATTTCTTTGAGCTTCCGGTAGAAATGGCGTGTGCTGTACCCTAAAGAACTACTCAGCAGCTCTACAGACAATTCCGGGTTAGTAATATTCTGATCGATAATTTTCATCATCTTCTCGAAGAATACCTTATCTTCTTTATGCAGGAACTGTCCGTCGTCTAATTTGAATGTGCAGAATACAGAGTTGTAATATTCTTTTAAATCTTTTTCCCGTTGGATAAGGCGTTCTGCAAGTTTTATCAGATAATCGGTATTGAATGGTTTGGTGACGTATGCTTCAGCGCCGGAATCAATCCCTTTCATCTGGTCATCAATGCTGTTGAGGGCGGATAAGAGGATCAAGGGCGTATGGGTGAGTAGCTTATCCGATTTTATTTGTTTGGCAAAAGATATTCCATCCGTACCCGGCATCATAATATCCGAAATGATTAAATCGACTGGTCTCAGCTTTAATTGTTCCATTGCTTTTTCTGTATCGTTAAAAGAGAACACGTTGTATTTGTTCGCAAAAATGTCACTTACGAACCATAACATAGAAGGATCGTCGTCAATGACGATGATGGTTTGCCGGGAAGTGTCGTACGCCGGTGTCGGACTTTCTAATTCCATCGTTTCGTTGCCTTCTTGTATCACTGTTTCCATTTCCATTGACATGGGCCGTTCTGTATCGGTGGCTATTATGGAGAGGGCGGGCAGGATTACTTCAAAAGTCGTAAGCTGATTAGGGGTGCTTGTTACCCGGATTTGTCCGTTCAGCAGAGTTACCATGCTATGGCAGATAGCCAGTCCCAGGCCATTGCGTGGCGATATTCCGTTTTTATTCTGTATCTCAAAATTGTCCAGTATCTTATAACGGTCGAATATTTTTGTAAGATTTTCCTTTTCAATCCCTTTGCCCGTATTTGATATGCGGATATGCAATTGCTCGTTCTCTACGTACTGTTCTATGCTAATCATACCGTTCTCCGGCGTGTATTTAAAAGCATTGGACAGTAAATTGTTGATAATCTTGCTGAAGCAACCGGCATCCGAGTTCCAGTAGACCTCTTTTTCTATTTTTAGCTGATAGTTTATTTTCCTGCTTTCGGCTAATTCATTAAAAGAATCGGCCGTGTTTTGGGTTTGTGCGGAGACAGGCAGCTTTTGGATTTCAAGGGTTTTGTTGCCGGTCTCCAGTCGTCGGAACTCGATGAGCTCCAGAATCAGGGCATTCAGTTTTTGGGCATTTTGTTGAATGATAGAGGCATATTTACGGATATAATTGTCGGTGGAAGGATATGTGAGTATTCTTTGGCAAGGTCCGTAAATCAATGTGAGTGGCGTACAAAATTCGTGAGTCACGTTGGTGAAAAAACGAAGTTTGGATTCATATAGTTCGTTCCGTTGCCGGCGATTTATTCTCTCTATCATCGCGTCTCTTTTTCGGCGATACCGCTTTATGGACAAGTGTATACACCATGCAATAAATCCTATAAAGAGTATGGAGTAGCACCAATAGGCCAAAGAGGTCATGTACCAGGGCGGGGTAATGCGGATCGTTAAAGGTTGCGGGGCACTTTCTTTACCTGTTATGTTGCTCCGGTACTTCACCCACAGGGTATATTGTCCCGGTGCAAGATTAGAAAACATGGTCGTTGTGGATGTTCCGTTCTCTATCCAATTGTCACTTAATCCTTCGATTGTATAGTAATAGGTATAGTTGCTTCCGTTCAGATAGTCGATGACAATAAAAGACAGTCCGAAGAAATTCTGACTGTGATCCAGTTCCAAAACTTTGTGCTTCTGTTTGTCTTCGTGCAGAAACTCATTGATATTATACTCTTTGCCGAAGATGAATAGACGGTTGAATTGCAGAGCGGGCATATATTCTGTCTCTTTGAAATCGTTTTCATGGATACTTATAAATCCGTTGGTACCGCCAAAGAAAAGAGTACCGCTACGTTCATCCTTAAAATAGGCTCCGTCACTGAATTCCGTTACTCTCAAATCGTTTTGCTGGTGATAGGCTTGTATCGTATTCATCCGGGTATTAAATCTTACCAACCCTTGATTGGTACTGAGCCATAGATATTGTTGTCTGTCTTCAAGGATACCGTGAATCGTATTGTTGGGAAAGCCGTCCGTTTCATTATATATATGGTAATTACCGTCATACATTCGTGTCAATCCGAAGCTGGTTCCGAACCAGTAACCGGTTTCATTCTTGAGAATGGCAAATATGTCGTTTACAGTCTGGCTCTTGACTGCTTCATTAAACAGATAAGGTTTCATCCGTCCGGTTTCCGTATTTATCCGATAGGCTCCGTATCCCCGGTTTCCAAACCATAGAATAGAATCGTTTTCCTGGAAAGAAATGAAAAAGTAATTAGATGCACGTTTTCCCCCATCCAATACGGTTCTTTCTGCATCTTTTATTGTAGGTATACCCGATGATGTATTTAGTGAGACTTTTACGATACCTTCTCCAACAGTAGAAATCCAGAGGGTACTGTCATTTTGTTCGCAGATGGAATGGACATATTTTACCGCTTTCCCACCGGCGGTAACAGGAAATTGTTTTAGTTTTCTTTCTTGATAGGAATAATAATTAATGCCGCTTTCAGTCCCGATCCAAAGCCTTTTCCAACGGCTGGGTGTAAAGCAGTAGACGGAGTTGTCGGTCAGTGCACTGTTGTTTGTGAGCAATCTCTCGGTAGCCGTTGGCTTTCCCTTTTCCGGAGTATATTTAAGCATTCGAAGGATACCGTTTCCTTTAGTTCCTATCCATAATGTTTGTTCGTTATCCAGAAAGAGTGCGCGTACCGGGTTGTTTATCTGGTAAGCGGGAGTATTTAGCAAGGTGTTTTGGATAGAGAATGCATCTGTGAAATACATATACACTCCTTGACCGTCTGTCCCTACCCAGATGATATCTTGAAATTTATCCTTTACCAAGCAAAATATACCACACGCGATATCGGTAGATTGTGTGATATATTTTATTTTCTGGTCGGGTTGGTATTTCAATCGGATAAGACCGCTACTCTTAAAACCAATGTAGTAGTCGTTTTGCTTTTTGATGACCGATGAAATTTCACCTCGTTTTTGTATTTCTGTTTCGACGTCCGTTATGTAATATTTCTTTTTGCTATTCAGATCGTATTCATAGAAAGCATGCGAACTGTCAATGAAATAAAGCAGATTGCTTTCGAATGATACTCCTATTAATTTTTCCGGATGCTGGAAATAATCTTTGATAGAAAGTGTGACGTTTTCACCTTCTTTTTTCAACTGATAACTTTTATTATTGCCGTCTGAAGTAAATATCCAAAGAACATCCGATTCGTCCACAACTATCTGCAAAATATTATCGAAAATAAATTTCTCCGTATCTAATCGATGAAATTGTTTATTGCCTTGGCGGAAACAGTAGATATATCCGTCATCTTTCATGAGATAGATGTCATTATCCCGGCTTTTTGCCATTTTATTGATATCTTTAAACTCTGTGAAACTTTGGACGGTTTGTTGACGGATGTCGAAACGGTCGAGACCGTAGTTGGTCTGTATCCATAGTACATTTTCTTCTGCCTCTATAATATTACCTATGATATTTCCGGAGAAGTTGACCCGGGTGTCGGTTGGTTTATACAAACGGGGAGTGGTTCCGTCGAATATATTAAGACCGTCACAAGAACCTAACCATAAAAGTCCGTTGTTATCTTGGCAAATAGAAAGAATGGCACTGTTGGATAAACCGTTCTGACTGGAAAACTGTCTCACGTTGTATGAGTCTGCTTTTCCGATACTACAACAGAGAAGGAAAAGGATGGATAAAAGAAGATAGTATGGACCGGGAACTCTCATAATAGAAACTGTGAATTTCAATAAATAAAAGGGGTGTGATTGTTGAGTACAAAGTTAGATAAAAAAGAAAACCGTTCCAAAAAGAGAACTTTAAAAGTATACGATTTCATGACATATATGTTTATAATGTTGCCTTTAGGCTTTAAATATACACTAATGTCATAAAATCATATATTAATTGTCGGGTCGGGCACGTAACTTTGGAACATCTAAACAAAAGGAGGATATAGGGTATTATCTACTTGTTTTTTTAAGGTAAAGATTGTACAGGATGACTTTTAATGGGATTTTTTATGGCAATGTATAGTTGATGGTACATTGTAAAATTGTTAACTTGAATAATAGTCATGATATGAAGAATATTGTTTTTTTTAGTTTTCTCGTGTTGGTTGCTTTCCAACAACTTTTCGCATATAATTTGAAATCTCCCAACGGTAATCTGATTTTGAAATTTACTCTTGCCGGCAATGGAATTCCTACATATGCTCTATCGTTGGGCGACAAGCAAGTAATAGAAAACAGCAGACTTGGTTTTGAATTAGTTAATGATGATAAGTCGTTTTTGGATGATTTTGAGGTGGGTGATATTCAGACTTCTTCTTTTGACGTAACTTGGCAGCCTGTATGGGGTGAAGAGAAAGATATCCGTAATCAGTATAATGAAATGGCGGTAACATTAGTACAGAAAGAAAAGAACCGCAGAATGCTAATCCGTTTTCGTCTTTTTAATGATGGTTTGGGATTTCGTTATGAATTTCCGATGCAGAAAGACTTGAGGCATTTTATAGTGAAGGAAGAATGCACTCAGTTTGCGATGCCTGGTGATCATACAGCTTATTGGATTCCGGGAGATTATTGTACGCAGGAGTATGGATATACAAAATCTAAGATGTCTGAGATCCGGGGGCTGATGAATAAGGCTGTCGATCACCAGAATATAGCTTCGAAGGTAATCGGAGAAGCTGCCGTACAAACAGCTTTGATGCTGAAAACAGATGACGGATTGTATATAAATTTACATGAAGCCGCTTTACTCGACTATCCGTGTATGCATCTTGAACTGGATAGTGAAAATAGAACGTTCCAGTCACATCTTACTCCTGATGCAGTTGGTTTTAAAGGGACATTGCAGGCACCGGGAGTCTCTCCTTGGCGTACTATTATCGTAGGTACTGAAGCAAAAGATATTTTAGCTTCTCGTATCACATTAAATTTGAATGAACCATGTAAAATTCAAGATACTTCATGGATCAGACCTACCAAATTTGTCGGAGTATGGTGGGAAATGATAGCCGGTGGGGGTTCATGGGATTACACATCGGACTATCCTACTATAAAAATAGGCGAAACTGATTATACGAAAGCAAAACCTCACGGCAATCATAGGGCGAATAGTCAGAATGTGAAAAGATATATCGACTTTGCCGCAAAAAATGGTTTTGATGCAGTTTTGGTAGAAGGGTGGAATATCGGATGGGAAGATTGGGTGAGTAATCGGAAAGAATTTAATTTTGACTATGTGACTCCTTATCCTGACTTTGACGTGAAAGAACTGAATGAATATGCACATAGCAAGAATGTGAAACTGATTATGCATCATGAAACTGGTTCGGCATACAGAAATTATGAGCGTCATATGGATGAAGCTTTTCAATTTATGAAACAGTATGGGTATGATGCGGTGAAAACAGGCTATGTGGGGCCGATAGTACCACTCGGCGAATATCATTATAGTCAACCGATGGTTAATCATTTTCAATATGTGGTGGAAAAAGCGGCTAAGTATCGGATTATGGTCGATGGACATGAGGCAGTTCGTCCGACAGGAATCTGCCGGACATATCCGAATTTAATAGGAAATGAATCGGCAAGAGGAAATGAATTCATGTCTCGTGTTCCATTGGGGCATACGACTATTCTTCCGTTTACACGGCTTATTGGCGGTCCGATGGATTTCACTCCCGGAATTTTTGAGTTGGATTTATCTAAAATTAATCCAAATCGTCATGAGAAGATGAAAGCCACGATAACCAATCAATTGGCGCTATATGTTACGATGTATAGTCCGTTACAGATGGTGGCCGATTATCCGGAGAATTATGAACGTTTCCCAGATGCATTTCAATTTATAAAAGACGTAGCTGTAGATTGGGATAAATCAGTTTACTTGGAGGCGGAACCTTATGAATATCTGACGATTGCCCGTAAGGAAAAAGGCTCGAGTAATTGGTTTGTGGGAGGAACGACCGGTGCACAACCGCATATAGCTGCTTTTCAGTTTGATTTTTTGGATCCCGGTAAGAAATACATGGCTACCGTCTATGCAGATGCTGCAGATACTGATTATGAGAACAATCAGCAGGCATACACTATTCGCAAAATGGTGGTAACTAATAAGTCGAAGTTTAAACAATCAGTATCCATCGGCAGTGGTTTTGCTATCAGTTTGTTTGAAATAACAGATAATAAAAAGAAATAGGAATTATAACTCTCCACGAAAGAATTGATAATATATAATTTAGTAGAGATATGAATTTAGAACGTTTTTTATTGCACTCGTTATGTGCGCTTGCTTTGGTCGGTTGTGCTCAGAAGGAACAGTCGAATACGAATCCTAACTTGTTGAGAGCTCAGGAAACATTGGATTCTCTTTATCAGAATTACTCTCAACCGGATGGAAATTTATTACGGGAGAATTATCCTTTCGATCAACAGAATACTGTTACTTATCTTGCTTCTGAAGAGCAGGCAAATATGCCGAATCAATATTCGTACCTTTGGCCGTATTCGGGAACGTTTTCAGCTGTGAATGCTTTGTTGGAGGCTACCGGCCAATCAAAGTATAAAGAGTTGCTGGATAAAAAAGTATTGCCGGGGCTGGAAGAGTACTTTGATACCCGTAGGGAACCTCAGGCTTATTCATCATATATCCGGACGGCGCCGTTGTCTGATCGTTTTTATGACGATAATGTGTGGCTTGGCATTGACTTTACCGATCTTTATCAGATGACTAAAGGAGCCGGATATCTTGAGAAAGCCCGATTGATATGGAATTTTATTGAAAGCGGGACGGATGATCAACTCGGTGGTGGTATTTATTGGTGTGAGCAGAAGAAAGAGAGTAAGAATACTTGTTCTAATGCACCCGGAGCTGTTTTGGCGCTAAAATTATTCAAAGCGACTGGAGACACTCTTTTCTTGTCTCGTGGCAGAGTGCTGTATGAATGGACAAAGACACATTTGCAGGATTCTACAGACTATCTTTATTTTGATAACATCCGATTGGATGGTAAAATAGGGAGAGCTAAGTTTGCTTATAATAGCGGACAGATGATGCAGGCCGCAGCATTACTTTACCAATTGACCGGCATTCCGGCTTATCTGACAGATGCACAAAATATAGCGAAGGAATGTTATAATTATTTCTTTGTTGATTTTACTCCGGCAGATGGTAATACTTTTAAATTGATTAAGAGAGGAGATATCTGGTTTACGGCCGTTATGCTCCGTGGATTTATCGAACTTTACAAGCAGGATAATAATAAGAAGTATCTGGATGCTTTCAACCGGAGTTTGACGTATGCTTGGGATAATGCTCGTGATGATAATGGACTGTTCAATGTTGATTTAAGCGGAGTAGATAAAGACGGAAAGAAGTGGCTGTTGACACAGGCTGCTATAGTGGAAATGTATGCACGTCTGGCTCAAATAAAAGATTTGTAAACAATTAAAGATAAGAAAATATGAAAAACAAAAGCATTAGTTTGTGTGTAATTGCAACTGCATTGTTGATGGGGAAGTCTGTGAAAGCAACCGATTTTGTCATTGTAAAAGATAATACGGTCATTGTAAATCAGGCGTGTCTGGCAGCAGCATATAAAACGAACCGTCCGCCTGTAAAGAAGAGATTATTTACTTCTAAGGCTGTTGAAACAGAGATTTTGCGTGTAAAGAAACTGTTGACTAACCAGAAACTGGCTTGGATGTTTGAAAATTGTTTTCCGAACACACTTGAAACAACCGTACATTATCGGACAACTGACGGTAAACCGGATACCTTTGTATATACAGGAGATATTCACGCAATGTGGTTACGTGATTCCGGTGCGCAGGTATGGCCTTATATACAGCTGGCTCATAAAGACCCTGAATTGAAGAAAATGCTCGAAGGTGTAATCCGGCGTCAGTTTAAGTGTATTAATATAGATCCGTATGCCAATGCTTTCAATGATGGTGCAAAAGGAGGGGATTGGATGTCCGATCTGACAGATATGAAACCGGAACTTCATGAGCGTAAATGGGAAATAGATTCTCTTTGTTATCCTCTCCGTTTAGCATATCAATATTGGAAAGAAACCGGTGATGCCAGTGTATTCGATAGCGAATGGATACAAGCTATCACCAATATATTGAAAACATTCAAGGAACAACAGCGTAAGGGAAGAGTGGACTATTATAAATTTCAACGTAAAACGGAACGTGCTCTTGATACACTGAATAACAATGGCTTGGGCGCTCCTGTTAATCCGGTGGGATTAATTGTATCCTGTTTCCGGCCTTCGGACGATGCAACTACTTTGCAATTTCTGGTTCCTTCTAATTTTTTTGCTGTGTCTTCATTGCGGAAAGCAGCTGAGATACTAACGACTGTGAATCAAAATACAAATCTTGCACAGCAATGTACCGATCTTGCAGAGGAAGTCGAAACGGCATTGCAGAAGTATGCAACTTACAACCACCCTAAATACGGCACCATTTATGCTTTTGAAGTAGACGGTTTCGGTAATCATTTATTGATGGATGACGCGAATGTACCCAGTTTGTTAGCAATGGCTTATTTGGGAGATGTAGATATAAACGATCCGATTTATCAGAATACACGTCGTTTTGTATGGAGTAAGGATAATCCTTATTTTTTTAAAGGTAAAGCTGGTGAGGGAATTGGTGGTCCACACATCGGTTATGATATGATATGGCCGATGAGTATCATGATGAAGGCATTTACCAGTCAAGATGATGAGGAAATAAAAGATTGTGTCAAAATGCTGATAGATACAGATGCCGGTACCGGATTCATACACGAATCTTTCCATAAGGATGATCCTGCTAATTTTACCCGTGCATGGTTTGCTTGGCAGAACACTTTGTTCGGTGAATTGATTTTGAAACTGGTGAATGAAGGGAAAACTGATTTGCTGAACAGCATACAATAAGCAGTTTGTGATAGTATGCAACTGGGAGTCTAACCTCCCGGTTGTGTGCTGTTTTTTATGCAAACATAAATAGGTCTTAAGCAAAATAACACGAATAACATGAAATTTCAAAGAATCACTATTACATTTTTACTAATCTTGGCACCTTTTTGTGTAATGGCACAGAAGTGGTATACTTCTGATGTAGATGAGAAGGTAGATAATATTTTGAGAAAGATGACTGTAAAAGAAAAGTTATCTTATATCGGTGGAATTGATTGGATGTATACGAGAAACATTGATCGTTTAGGAATACCCCGTATGAAAATGTCTGATGGACCGCAGGGGATCGGTACTCATGGACAGTCTACTGCTTATCCGGCTACGGTATTGTTGGCTGCTACTTGGAATGAAGATCTTGCCTATGAATATGGTAAGTCCTTAGGACGTGATTGTAGAGCCAGAGGGATTAATGTATTATTGGGACCTGCAGTGAACATATATCGCGCTCCTATGTGTGGCCGTAATTTCGAATATATGGGAGAAGACCCTTATTTGGCGGCACGTATCTCTACGGGATATATAAAAGGGGTACAAGACCAGGGAATTATGGCTGTCATCAAACACTTTTCTGCTAATAATTCCGACTATGACAGGCATGAAATAAGCAATGATATTGATGAAAGAACGTTGCATGAAATTTATTTTCCGGCATTCAAGGCAGCTGTTCAAGAGGCTGGAGTAGCTGCTGTCATGACTAGTTATAACTTACTCTATGGTGTTTATACGACAGAGTCTCCTTGGTTGTTGAAAGGTGTTTTGAGAGATGAATGGGGGTTCAATGGGGTACTTATGTCTGATTGGGGGTCTACCCATCATTGCATTCCGGCTGTAAAGGCTGGGCTTGATCTTGAGATGCCAGGAGGGACGAGAAAACCGGAAGAACTTGCTTATTACCTCAAGACAGGTGATATAACTATAGAAATGATCGATGAGATGGTGCGTCATATTCTACGCACAATGGTTGCGTTTGATTTTCAGAATGGGATGAAAGCAGATAAAAATATTCCATTAGATGATCCGAAAGCAGCTGAAGTGGCATTAGATGTGGCAAGAGAGGGTATTGTTTTATTGAAAAACACACAGAATACCCTACCTATTAACACGAAAAAAGTGAGAGACATTGTGGTGGTTGGTAAAAACGCGCATGGGTATGTACATGGTGGTGGTAGTGGTTCTGTAAATCCTTTCCATTATGTAAGTATGTACGAAGGCATTCAAAAAGAAGCTGCAAAACATCATGTAAATGTGACTTATGTAGATGAACTTGATTTCTTACCCGAGATTTTATATACAAAAAGTATGGGTGAGAGAGGTTTACATGCTGCTTATTTTAATAATAAAAATCTATCTGGAAAACCGGTTTTTGAACGTACGGAGAATAAGATCAACTATTCTTGGACGAAGGGCACAGGGATAAAAGGACTTGGTAAAGAAAACTATTCGGTGCGATGGACAGGTGTGATACGCCCTGATATCACGGGAGAATATGAATTTTCTGTAGGTGGTGACGATGGTTATCGTCTGTTTATTGACAATGAACTGGTAGCCGATCAGTGGGAAATAGGTAGCTTTCGTAATTCTTCTGTGAAAAAGAGATTGGAAGCAGGTAAGGAGTATGATATACGTTTCGAATATTTTCAAGAAGGCGGTGGGGCAGCTGTTGCTTTGATTTGGGAGTATAAAGGTGAAAAGCGAGATCCTTTTGTAGAACGGTTAGATCGTGCGGATATGGTAATAGCTTGTTTTGGGCATAGTTCGGATACGGAAGGAGAAGGCGCTGACCGTACTTTTGCATTACCTGATGCTGATGCAAAGATGATTACACGAGCATTAAAATGTAAAAGGCCGGTAGTCGGTGTTGTTAATGCGGGAGGGAATGTAGAGATGCAAGCATGGGAACCCGGATTAAAAGGTTTGTTGTGGGGATGGTATGCGGGACAGGAAAGTGGTACGGCTGTTGCTGATATACTTTTTGGTAATGTGAATCCCTCAGGTAAATTACCGATGACTTTTGAAAAGCGATGGGAGGATAATCCTGCTTATGATAGTTATTATGATCCGGATGGTGATAAACATGTTGCTTATACAGAAGGAATATTTATTGGTTATCGTGGTTATGATAAATTGCAACGCGAGGTACAATATCCTTTTGGTTATGGTTTGTCTTATACGGATTTTCGCCTTTCCGATCTGTCTGTTTCCAATCCGATGGTCGATGGTTCTGTAGAAGTGACGTGCAAACTCACCAATACAGGAAAACGTGATGGTGCACAGGTTGTGCAGTTATATGTTGGGAAAACGGGGGGAATCGTAGAGCGTCCCGAAAAAGAATTAAAGCAATTCAAAAAGGTCTTCTTGAAAGCGGGAGAATCGATAACGATAAAAATGTTGTTGTCTAAGGATGCGTTTACTTATTATAATATAGCTGCAAAGAGCTTTTTGAAAGATAAAGGTGATTATCATATAATGTTGGGATTTTCTTCCCACGATATATGTGTACAGAAAAATGTTCGTATTCTTTGATAATAGTTTGAATAATGAATTTTAATATGTGGCTGGTTCTGTCGTAACTGGAAGTTATTAGGATCGCCACATGCTATTTTGTATCTTTTTCGATCGAAGACGTACTTTCTGCTCTGTGAAGATAGTGGTATGAGAGTTGATAAGAAGTTAATAAAAGAACTACGGCCCGAATTCTTTGAATTCGGGCCGTAGTTCTTTTATGTGTATTCAATAAATCTTTTGATTTTATTGATTAGAGGAAGATTGGGTTATTCCCGGCCAGTCGTCTGTGCGGAAAGGAGAGGCGGG
>OKRU01002391.1_pt1 | contig 16840 bp, 10 predicted proteins | sample 1601131 | NCBI WGS metagenome assembly OKRU01 (sample SAMEA3541558, study PRJEB24748) | human gut metagenome | biome: human gut; feature: human-associated habitat; material: faeces | place: China | collected 2012
TCCGTCACCAACATCAAGGTTACCGGTAACGCTAAATTCGTTATTTGCAAGCCGAAAGATGATTATCTCGATGGTTCTGAAGGTGAAGACGCCGATCCCAATGAATAAAGGAGGGATTGAAATGAAAAAAGTTTTGGCAAAAATAATATTAGCATTTGTAATTTTTTTAATAACAATGAATATTCAATATCAATCAAATGCATATACATATTCAAGTGACTCAGGAATATATATGGCTGATTTAACTATAGATCCATCTCAATATAAACCAGAACCACAACAAAATACCAAAATGAATTCAATTGTTGGAACTATATTAGGAGCATTACAAATAATAGGAGGTTTTGCAATTGTTTTAGGAATTGCAGTTGTTGGATTTCAAATATTACTAGGTTCTGCAAATGATAAGGCAGATGGAAAAGGTAAAGCAATTGGCTTTATAATTGGAGCTATAATGTTATTCAGTATAACTACAATAGCAAAATTAGTAATATCTGCAGTTGAATAAAGGAGTGATGAGTATGAAAAAAATGTTATTTAAAATATGTTTAATAACATTATTGATATTATGTAGCCTATCATTATATTCAACAACTTGTATGGCAGATGGTTCATTAGATGATGTAATGAACAATGGAAATAGTTTTTTGAATGCTGGAAGTGAAAGCTCAACAATGATAGATCAAAATGATTTAAAAAGTTTATCAAATTTTATATCAGGAGTATTATTAACAATAGCAATAGGAGTTACAGTAATAACTGGAGCAATAATGGGATTGAATTTTATAACACAAAGTATAGAGGAAAAAGCCAAAGTAAAAGAATCAATGGTTCCTTGGGTAATTGGAATAATAGTATCTTTTGGAGCATTTACAATTTGGGAAGTGGCAGTTAACTTATTCCAATCATTATAATAAAATAGTTATTAACATTTATATAATAATAAAAAATAAAAAGAAGGGAATGAATAATATGAAAAAATCTTTAAAAATTTTTGCAGTAATATTAATGGCAATGTTAGTTGTATTTTCTGTATCTACTTTTTCTTATGCAGATACACCTGGACAAGTTATTAGTGGGATAAATGCAAATATGAATGGAATAAAGACAGAGGGAATGAAAAGTATTGCTGGTAGAGTATTAGGATTATTACAAATTGTTTCAGCAATATTAGCAGTAATCTTAATAGCATATTTAGGATTTAAGATGGTATTAGGATCTGCAAATGAAAAAGCAGATGTTCAAAAACAATTTATACCATTAATAATTGGTGTAACAATAGTATTTGCTGCAACAAGTATTGCAAACTTATTATTAGGAATAATGGGTTCTTAGAATAAAAAAAGCTACATTTTATGATATTTTTTATCATAAAATGTAGTTTTTTCTTTTCTTTTATGTTATAATAAAATGGTATAAATAGTTTGTAACGAAAGAGAGGAAAATATATGGCAAGATATACATATACCATACCAAGAAACACAAAAGGTGAAGGTAGAATATTAATGATATTTACCAAAAAATCATTTTTATGGACTGTTGCATGTGCATTTGTAGGATTAATAGTTGGATATTTACCAATTGGAGTTATTTTTCAACATCCATTTATAGGAATTGCAATTACATTAATATTTGCATTAATTGGCTTTGGAATAGCTACATTAAAAGTTCCAAATTCATCAAATTTTGAATTATTCAGAAAAACTGGAGGAGAAAATATTGATGAAATAATAATGAGGGCAATAAAATTTAAAAAACAAGGAAAAAAATTATATTTATATCACAAAGGAGGAAGTGACAATGAGTAATCCAGATCAATTAATTTCAGTTTTAACAATAGTAGCAGTTTTTCTAATAATATTAATCTTTACACTTATTGGCGTTTGGTTTTTTATTGTTGCTAAACAAAAGAAAAATGATGGGGAAAAAAGTGAAAAGAATGAAACTACACCATCTCCAAATGCTACATATAATTTACAATCAATAATGGATTTTATGGAATTTGAAAAAGTAGAAGATAACATGATAATTCAAAAAAAAGGTAAATATTTGATGGTTTTAGAATGTCAAGGAATTAATTATGATTTAATGTCAGAAATGGAAATGGCTTCTGTTGAACAAGGTTTTATAGAGTTTTTAAATACATTAAAATTTGATATTCAAATATATGTTCAAACAAGAACTGTAAACTTGGAATCTAGTTTAAGAGAATATAAATTAAAATTTAGAGACATTGAAGATAAATATAATATATTACAAAATAAATATATGCAATTAAAAAGTGCAGAGCCAGGAATGTATACAGATAAAGAAATATATGATGCATATGTAGAATATGTAAAACAAAAAAATAAATATGAATATACAAAAGATATAATTGCAAATACAGAGAAAAGTAGTTTAAATAGTAGTGTATTACATAAAAAATATTATATTATAATTTCTTGTTATGAAGAAGAAATAAATACACAAAATTATTCACGAGATGAAATACAAAGTATGATTTTTTCAGAATTATATACAAGAGCTAGATCAATTATGAGAACATTATCAAGATGTGAAGTAAATAGTAAAATATTAGATTCAAAGGGATTAGTTGAATTATTATATAATGCTTATAATAGAGAAGATTCAGACATATTCAGTGCACAAACTGCAATAAATGCAGGTTTTGATTCATTATATTCAACAGCTCCTGATGTAATTGATAAGAAGATGAAATTAATTAATAAACAAATAGAGGAAAATGGAACAAAATTGGCAAATGAGGCTGTTATGGAAGCAAAAAGTGATAAAGAAATGATGCTTAGAATAAGAGAAGAAAATGCTAAAAACTTAATATTTGATTTTGCTGAACAATTAATTTCAGAAAATGAAGAATATTTAGGAAAAGATATATCAGAAGATGCTAAAGTTAAGGTAAGAAGAAAAAAGAAAGAGGCAACGGAAGGAGGAAATGAGAATGAAACTAATGAAAAAACAAAAGCAACAAGAGGAAGAAGACCAAGCTCAGGTAATGAATAATGAAACTTTATATTTAAAGAAAAAAAGTATAAAGGAATTAATTGCTCCATCTGGAATAGATGCATCAAATATTGATCATCTAGAAATAATTTCAAATGTTAAAAGATATGCTAGAAGTTTTTATGTTTCTACATTACCAAGAACATGTATATTCCCAGAATTATTTAGATCTCTTTATATGTTTGGCGATATAAATACATCAATTTATATAAGACCAATTCAAGAGTCTAATTCACAAAATGATTTGAACAAAATTATAACAGAACTAGAAACAGAAAGAATTGTTGCTAATGATAAAGGTAATATAAACAGAGAAAGTATATTAACACAAAAAAGATATGAAACTGAACAATTAAGAGATGAAATTGCAGCAGGATTTAATAAATTATATGAAGCATCAATTGTTTCTACATTGTTTGCTTATAGTAAAGAGGATTTGGATAAATTATCAAAAATGTTAACTGCAGAAATGGCAAAATCTCTTGTAGGGATTAGAAGTGCATGGGCAATTCAAGAAGATGGTTTTAAATCAGCATTACCATTAATGGATGATAGAATAAAAAAGACTCAAATATTTGATAGGCCATCTATGGGAACAATATTTCCATTTACAACTTCAAATATAGGACATGATACAGGTGTTCCAATTGGTGTAAATAAACAAACTGGAGTTCCAATATTATTTGATAATTTCCATTCATCACTTACAAATTATAATATGGTTATATTTGCTAAGTCTGGTGCTGGTAAATCAGTAACAATGAAAACATTAATTTCAAGATCTTCAGTACTTATGGGAATTGAAAGTTTGACACTAGATGCTGAAGGGGAATATTCTGTTGTAGCAGATGCGTTAGGTGGAATAAATGTTGTAATAAGCCCTACATCAAAAACAATTATTAATTTATTTGATATAGAAATAGAAAGAACAAAAGATGAGATAACAGGAAGAGAAAGAGATACATTAAATGTTGAAAGTAAAGTAGAAGATGTTACACAAGCATTAATGACAATGGCCAAAGGTAGTACAAGAACTAAAGAAGTAAATGAGCTTACAAAGCAAATTATTGCTGAAGCTGTTTCTCAAGAGTATGCGGCACGTGGGATTACAGCAAACCCAGCAAGTTTGTATGAAAGTTCATCTTCAAGTAATGTTTTTGAAAGAAGAAGAAAAGAAATGCCAACAATTGGGTCATGGTATAAAAGAATTAAGCAAAGTGCTCAAAGTAATACAAATAAAGATTATGAGTTCCATTATAGTTATTTATTAAAAGTAATGAAACAATATATAAGAGAATATAATGGTCAGATGGCATATTTTGATGGTCAATCTACATTTGATTTAATGGAAGGAGCACCATTAATAAATATCGATATATCACAATTGGAAGAGCGTTTTGCAAGACCACTTGCTCAACAAATATTAATGTCATGGATTTGGGAAAAATTTGTTAAGAAAAATAGTGAAGATAAAAGAAAAGCAAGACAAAAAAGAGTTATAGTCGATGAAGCATGGATGTTACTTCCATTCCCTGAGGCTGTTGATTTCTTAAATAAAATGGCAAGACGTGCCAGAAAAAGAAATGTTTCACTTGCAATTATTTCTCAAAGATTCCAAGATTTCTATGAAAAGCCAGAAGCTCAAGCAGTATTAACATCATCAGATACAAAGTTGTTTTTAGCACAAGACAAATCTGAAATTCAACAATTGAAAGAAGTTTTCAAATTAAGTGAAGGTGAAGCTTCATTCCTTGTTACTTGTTCTAAAGGTGAAGGATTGTTGAAGGTTGGACAAGATACAGCAGTTATTCAAATTACACCAACAAGAAAAGAATTTGAATTTGTTGAAACAAATATGAATAAATTGGTTGCTAATAACCAGAGAGATGATCAAAGAAATATAAATAAAAATTAATGGAGTTTAAAATGCAAAATGTGAAATATGTTGTTGGATTTAAGACAGAAAAGGAGGAGGTGAAAAATAATGTTAAAAAAACATAAGCAATTTATTAGAGTCTTTGCAATATTTTTAGTTTTGGTAATATTTGCAAATATTGTGATACCTAATATATCTTTTGCAAGTAGTTATGATGATTTGAAAGCTTTAGTTACAGAAATTGAGAATGATCAAACATTGGCTTCTACAGTTTATACAAATTTTTTATATAGTAAGGATCCAAGACCAACAAAAGAGGTATATGGTGATGAGTATGTAGATGCGATGACTAAATGGTTGGCAGTGGCATTGATACCAGAAAAAGATAGAAGTACTAAAATTAAAAATGCCTTTATAGAGAGTGAGCCATATTTAAATGAAAATTTGAAAGCAGAAGACATTGATGATACATATTATTTAAATGCTTATAATGAAATTAAAAAAACAAAAGATACTTATGACAAAGCAAAAGATGAAGGAAAATCAGATATAGATGCATCTAATGAAGCTGGAAAAGATCTAAATGACACAATGACTGATAAAGTTCAACAAGATGTTCAAGATAAACATGATATGGCAACTGGAAAAGGTAATTATGATATAGATGATGGTGGAACTAGTTTTAGTGTAGGACGGAATATTAATGAAACCATTAACATTTTTTTGGCAATCAATATTAGATGCAGTAAATGCTATAATGCAAAATGTAATGTTATCAAATGAAGATGAAGAAAGTCCGTTAGCAAAAGTTGCTTCTATTATAGGAGATGTATTTGATGTTGTAAATAGTGAAAAAAAAGACGAACTATTTGATGCAGGAAATCCTACAGAAACTATAACAACTCGTATATCAAGAACAGATGTATGGGATGCTCTTTCAGAATTTGCTATACCACATATTCATTATAGTTGTGAAGAAATATTCGCTGGAAAAGTTGGAATGTTAAATATTGATTTTATTTCTGGTCAGGGACAGACCTCAAGTTTGAAAACTGTAAGATCAGTAATAGCATCATGGTATAAAATATTAAGATTGATTGCAACTGTATTATTTTTATCTGTATTAATATATACAGGTATAAAAATAATGATAAGTTCAACAGCGAAAGATAAAGCAAAATATAAAGAATGGATAATAAATTGGATAGTTGGTTTTGCTATATTATATTTTTTACATTATTTAATGAGTTTTATAATTGTAGTAATTTCTAAATTTAATACAATGTTATCAAATTCAATGCAATATGTTAATGTTTCTGTAAAGGGAAATGTAAGTTCATTTTCATTTAATACAAATTTAATTGGACTTGTAAGATTTTGTATTCAGTCAGATAATTTATTATTTAGAACTGGATATTTGATATTATATACAATGTTAACAGTATACACATTTAAGTTTACAATGATTTATTTAAAGAGATTGATAAATATGGCATTTTTAACATTGATTGCTCCAATAGTTGCTTTTACATATCCAATTGATAAAATGGCAGATGGGCAAGCACAAGGATTTGATATGTGGGTAAAAGAATACATATTTAATGCTTTATTACAACCAATGCACTTTTTACTATATTATGTTTTAGTTGGTTCTGCAGTGAGAATATCAGGAACAAACCCATTATATGCAATTGCTGTATTAGCATTTATGCCAGAAGGAGAAAGATTATTAAAGAAGATATTTGGATTTGATAAAGCTGGCGGAGGAACAGTAAAAGGAATGCAAGATGCAATTGCAGGTGCAGCTATAGCATCAAGTTTAAAAGGAATGTTAGGAAAAGGACCAAAAGGTGGACCTGATGCAAGTAAGATGCAATCACCAGGTGCATTAATAAAAGATTTTAAAGATGATAAACTTAGTGCGGCAGGTGCAGAATTAGGTGCTGCTGGTGCAGCAGGCGCAGCTGCAGGAGCAGCGGCTGCACAGGCACATGAAGATGAACATGATCATGATGATCCGCCACCACCACCGCCACCACCACCTCAACAACAACAGCAGCAACAATCACAACAACATCAATCGCAACAACAAAATAATGGTGATGATAGTAATTTACCACCACCACCTCAGTTTAATGGAAATATGGAACCGATTAAACAGAATGGAAAGACACCAATACGTCAATTAGCAGATAGAATGAAAAATTCCAGAGTTGGAAAATCAAAAGTTGGAAGAGGAGCACTTGCGGTTGCAAAAAAAGCGGTAAAACCAATATATGATTTTGACAAAAGTGGCAAGTATAATGGAAAGAGACTGGTTAGAAATATCGCTAAAGGTGCAGTTGGAACAGCTGTAGGACTTACAACAGCAGCAGTTCAAGCTGGAATAAGTTTAACAGATGGTAAATATAGCCCAGCAGAAGCTATAGGATCATTTGCTGCTGGTTATGGATTTGCAGGTAATGCTGCAGGAGGGGCTGTAGATACATTTACATCTGGTTATAGAGATGGTTATACAAAGCCAGAAAAAATGAAAGCATTCCAAGAAGATTTCTCAAATAGAGATGATGTAATTCAGTTCTGTAAAGAAAATTATGGAGATGATTGGAGAGAACAAAGAGATAGAATGGTAAATAACTTTGTTCCAAGAGGTTTCACAGATTTAAGTGAAATGAAAGAAATGATGAAATATTCAAATAATGCAACAGCTGAACTTACAAAAAATAATAGTAACTTAACTGAAAAACAAAAAATTGAGATAAGAAATAAACAAGACTTAACAGCAATGGCAATAAAGAATGTTCAAAAGAGAAAAGCTAAGGAAGGAACTTCTGGAACACCATATAATGAGAAGAAAGAAAGACAATTAATTGCTGCAAGAACAAAAGGAATGAGTCAAGCACAAGCAGAAACAACAGCAAATACAATACGAAATGAAGATGAAGCAATAAGAAGATATAACCAATACTTAGAAAAATAAGGCGATTTTTATGAATTACACTCTTTTAGTATATTTTAGAGAGTGTAATTAAAAAAGTTACTTTAATATTTAGAGAGGTGATGTAATGAAAAAAAATATTTTTAATAAAATATTGATTTGTGTAAGTATAATAATTATTTTACTTAACTGGTTATTTTGCAATATAGTATTAGCTGAATCAACAAATGAAAATTTAGAGGATATAAGTGTTGCAGAAGGAAATGTTGGAGAAGAAACATATTCAGAATTAAGAAAAAAATTAGTTGAAGAGTTAAGAAGTAAATTAGAAGAAGCATATTCTTATTCTGGAACAGTAGAAGAACTTGCTGATCTATGTGGAATTGATTTAAATGATACTACTGCAGGAGAAGTTACATCATCTGAAGGTAAAATTATAAAAATTGATGACAATACAACAATAGTATTAGGCTTTGAAATGAAATGTGAAACTGGTTCTAAAAGTCAATATATAACAGATGACAATACAGATGGTAGATATACAGAAATGAAAATAAGTAATATTAAGGTTGTAAAAAATACAGGAGCAGATAATACTACGAAAAAAAATGAAGAAGCTAAATCTTCAAGTTTCATAAATTTTACAAATGAAATGATTGTTGGTGGAAAAACATATTCAGGAGATACTAATTGGGACATAGGAGGAGTATTATTAAAACCATTCTTTTTTTTGGTTAACTGTGTTGCAGATACTTTACTAGGAATTATTCAAAAATTTATGTATTCTGATGTAACAGATCAGGCCCAAATAACAAATTATGTAAAAACAAATTATATAGATAAATGTAGAGTTGTTGACAGTAGAAATATAGATACAATGTTTGATCTTTCTTTAAATAATCAAATTCTTTGTTATTTAGGTTCTAAAGGAAAAATAAGTAATGTTGAATATCCTCATATTCATTATAGTCCAGAAGAAATATTTGCTGGTAAAATAAGTTTATTAAATATTGATTTTATTTCTGGTGTTGGACAAGCAGAAGGACTAGGAGTTGTAAGACAAGCATTAGCTAATTGGTATAAGGCATTAAGATTAATAGCAACAGTTGGATTTTTATCTGTATTAATATATATTGGTATAAAAATAATGTTAAGTTCAAATACAAAAAATAGGGCTAAATATAAAGAATTAATAATAGATTGGATTGTTGGATTAGCTATTTTATATTCTATGCATTATATAATGTCATTTATAATTACAGCAATAAATATGTTTAATGATAAATTAGGAGCAAGTATGCCACTTCTAAGAGTTGTTGGCGGAAATGGATATGATACATTTGCAACTAATTTAATCGGATTAGTAAGATTTTGTACAGAATATGATACAATTGCAGTAAAGATTGGATATGAAATTATGTATATAATGCTTGTAGGATATACAATAAAATTTACAGTTATTTATTTAAAAAGAGTTTTAAATATTGCATTTTTAACATTAATTGCACCAATTGTAGCATTTACATATCCAATAGATAAATCTATTGATGGAAAAGCGCAAGGTTTTTCAATGTGGATAAAGGAATATTTTTTTAATGCATTAATTCAACCAGTACATTATTTATTATATTATGTAATGGTTAGCTCAGCAATGGGAATTGCTGTAAAAAATCCATTATATGCAATTGCAGTTTTAACATTTCTAACAGAAGCAGAAAGATTGTTGAAAAAGATATTTGGATTTGATAAAGCTCGTGAAGGAATGGTTGGAGGACTTGGTGCCGTTTCAATGGTTTCTGCAGCTAATGGTGTAAAAAAATTAGTTGGAAAAAAAGGCAATGGAGCAAATTCATCAAAAGCAATTGGATATCCAGGAGCATTAAATAAAGATTATAAAACAGCAGAATTATTAAATGATTCAATACAAACTACACAATCTCCAACATCAGCAGATGATGATAGAGAAAATATAGATGATGATGAAAATAATAATGGACCAATAGGTGATAATACAAATCATAGATTGAGCAATAATAATAATATTCAAGATATAGAAGAGCCAATTGGAAGACCAAAGCTATTAGGTGATATAATTCCTAGAAGTGAATTACCAGCAAATAAAAAACCAATAAAACAACTTATGAGAAGTATGCATGAAAAAAGAAAAGATTTAACTGCACAAGCACTCGAAACACCTGTAGGACAGACAATGTCAAATATAGCAAATTCTAGAGGTGGAAGAGTAGCTAAGAGAATTGGTAGTGGTATAGGAGCTATAGGGAAAAGGGCAATAAGACCAATATATGATGTAAATAGAACTGCAAAATATAATGGAAAAAGGTTTGTAAGAAATATAGCTAAAGGAGCTGTTGGAGCTGGAATAGGAATTACGGCAGCTGCAGTTCAAGCTGGAATAAGTTTAACAGATGGTCATTATAAACCAACAGAGGCATTAGCATCTTTTTCAGTAGGATATGCATATGGTACTAAAAAGACGGATAATATTATAGATACTTTCGGAACAGGGTATGTTGAGGGATATGATAAAAATGAAAAGATGGAAGTATATAAAGAAAACTTTAAAAATAGAGATGATGTAATACAATTCTGTAAAGAAAAATATGGAAATGAATGGAGAGAGTATAGAGATAGAATTGTAGATAATTATGTAACAAGAGGCTTCATAGATTTAGATGAAATAAAACAATGTATAACATATTCTAATGCAGTTGCAAAAGAAGAAGTTGAAGAAAATCCAGAAACTGCAAACTTAACAGGAAGAGCTAAGGAAAAGGCAATTGATAAAGAAAGAGATAAACAAGATGTAATTGCAATGTCTATACTTACACATAAAAAGAAGAGGAAAAAACAGAATATATCATCAATTACATATAATCCAAAGAGAGAAAAACAATATTTGGATTCAATTACAAAAGGAATGGATACAGAAAAAGCAGAAAAAACAAGAAAAGAAGAAAAAGCAGTAAGTGCATCAATAAGATATTTTGATAGCAAAACAACATAAAGAATGAGGTGAAAATGTGCAAAAAATTGTATATAAATTATTAACATGTATTATATTAATGAATATTTTATTTCAATTTAATTATAGTAGTATTATATATGCAGTTACTTCGGCTACAACAGTAACACAGAGTACTACATCTGGTACAACAGCAAGTACTACGGAAGAAACAATAGACCCAGATCAAGATGTTACAAATGCAGATGATGATAATTTAGGCGCAGATATTAATGATGACTCAGGAACATTATTAGGTCCATTAGTAGAAATAGTTAGAGCAATTGGAGATGCTATAATGTCAATATTGACTAAGTGCATGTTGGGAACTTCATTTGAAAGTATGATGGTTTCATGGGACGAAGTCGATAATTCAAAATTGTCAGAAGCAAATACAAGTAAAACATATACGGAAAGTGAGATTAATGAATTTAAAAATGCATTTGGCAATTTACCAGATTTAAAATATCCAAATTTTAAATATACACCAGAGGAAATTTTTAAAGGAGAAATTGACGTTTTTGGAATTGATTTTATTGGAGGAAATACTGTAAAAAATGGTGAAGTAAAACAAAATGAATCAACAGGATGGAATTCATTAAGAAAAATGGTTTCAATATGGTATCAAGTTTTGAGATATATAGCTGTTATTGGATTATTATCAATTCTTATATATTTAGGTATTAAAATTATACTTAGTTCATCAGCGGGAAAAAAAGCAGAGTATAAAAGTGCATTAATAAATTGGATTATTGCTATGTTTTTAATATTTATAATGCATTATATAATGGCATTTATAATAGTTTTAATTCAAAAATTCACTACTTTACTTGGTAAAAGTATAGGAAATATAAAAGTTACATTTGGTGATAAAACATTTATCACGAATTTTATGGGATTAGCTAGATTTCAAGCACAAGAAAATTCACTAACAAATCAATTAGGATATGTTATCATATATATAGCATTTATAACATTAACTTTTAAATTTACATTTATATATTTTAAAAGAATGTTAAAAATGGCAATTTTAACACTTGTTGCACCACTTGTTGCAATGATGTATCCATTAGATAAAAAAGGTGGAGGAAAAGCAAGAGGGTTTGATTTCTGGTTAAAAGAATATATATATACAGCATTATTACAACCAGTTCATTTATTATTATATAATTTATTAATAGGAACAGCTGTGCAAATATCAGTAAAAAATCCAATATATGCAATTATAGCATTGTTCTTTATGGCAAATGCAGAAAAAATGTTTAAGAAAATATTTGGATTTGGAAGAGCTGGAAAAGGAATGGAAAATGGACTTGAAAAAACTATTGGGGCTGCGGCAATGACATCAGCAGTTATGAATGGTGCTAAAAGAATGTTTGCACCACCACCAGCACCAAAAATAAAAGAAACAAGTAAAAATGGTAGTGATGATAAAAATAACTTAAATACAGATACTGATGATGATGATCAATGGGATGACTATGATGACGAAGAGGAAGTAGCACCAGAGTCTTTGTTACTTGATAAAGGAATTCTTAAGACTAGGGAGAATTTGGCAGATGAAGAATTTAAGAAAGAGAGAGAACAAACAAAATCATTTGAAGAAGCATTTAATAAACTAAAACAAGATGGATTAATAGAAGGAAAAGGACATAATAGTCCATATAATAGAGTAACAGAAGGAAGATTTAAAATTTTAAGAGCAGCAATAAAAGCTAATGAAGATCCATTTGAAAAAAATAATATTCCATTACAATATAATGATGAATATTCACATCTAAATTCAAATCAATTATTAGATAAGATGAGATGGCATTTAGAAAGAGGAGAAATTGATGAGGCACAAAAATATTATAATGTTCTACATAAGAGAATATTACAAAATAAATATATAAGAAATCATGGAAATCCTCAGGCATTTTTGGAGAGACCATATTCAAATCTTAGTGATGAACAATTAAAATTACAATATGAAATGGCAAAAAAAGCAAATAATAAAGAAGAAATGAGAAAATATGAGGAAGAAATGGAACTTAGAAATAAAGCTAAAGGACAAGTTCCTCAACAAATAGTTACTAACCAAAATACAAATGAAAATATGAATAATACAGATGAAAATAATACAGAAACTAATCCAGAAAATGAAGAAAAACAAACAAAGAAAAATGAATATAAAGATAGAGGTACTTTAGATAGATTTAGAAGAGGAACTATAAGTGGAGTAAAGGCATTAGGAAAGAAAGCCATAAAACCTGTTTGGAATTTTGACAAAACAGCTGGTGAAAATGTTCAAGAATTATTAACAGACAAAGTTTTGAAAGGGGCTGTACAAGCAACAGTAGGAGTAACAACAGCTGCTGTACAAGCAGGAGTTAGTTTGACAGATGGAAAATATACAGCCAAAGAGGCAATTGGTTCTTTAGCAGGAGGAATTGCCCTTGGAGGAAAAGTGTATAAAAGTGGCAAGAAGTTTGCAAAAGGAGTTGCTAGAGAAGTAAATTATGGCAGTTCAGATGACGAAAGAAAAAATAGAATAGCTAAAGATTGGTCTGAAAGAGATGATGTTCAAGATGAATTTAAAAACACTTATGGTGCAAAATCAGATGAAATGATTAGAAGAGCAAAACATATAGTTGTAAAATCTGCTATACAAGATGTTAATGAGCAAAAGAAAATTTTTAGATATTCAAATTACTTAAGAAAACATAATAGTTCTTATAGCATTGAGGAAGCAGATAAAAAAGCATTAGAAGTATACAAGTATAAGAATAGTTTAGAAAGCAGAAATCAATTAGACAGAGTTATTAATGATAAGTCTGCAAGGGAGGAGATAGCAGAAAGAGCAGTGCAAAACAATCGTAGTTCAAAATCAAGTGATTTAGTTAGAAAAAATTGTTTGGATATGATAGAAAGTGCAGTAGAGTTTAACAATGTTCAAGAAAATTCTGAATTAGATATTTTTGGAGGTGAATAGAATGAACAATTTTATGAGATTTTTTAATAAAAATCAAAAAAATATTTTTCTGGCTACAGCAGTAGTTATATTTGTGATATTAATAATAGTTATATTAAATCAATATTATATAGCTCAAGAAGAAAATAATCAAAAAATAGCACAAGATAAACAATTGACAACAGAAAATGGATATTCAAATCAAGAAAATGTTACATTAGATAATATAGAAACAGAGTCAGTAAAAAAATTAAATAATAATACTATTGAAAATACAATGAAAAAGTTTGTTAGTTATTGTAATAGTGGGGATTATGTGCAAGCATATAATATGTTGACAGATGACTGTAAAGAAGCATTAAAATATAATGATGCTAAAACTTTTAAGGAATATTACATAGATTTAAGATTTCCTGAAAAACAAGAGTATTCTTTATCAAAATGGGCTGTAGAAGGAGATAATGCAGTTTATTTGGTAACTTTTAATGGAGATTTATTAGCAACAGGAGGAGAAAAATATTCTTCTAATGAAGAGTATTATACATTTGTAAAAAAAGACAATGAATATAAAATAAATGTAAATAATTATATTTATTGTGAAAATAAAAATACTAGATATGTATTTGACGATATAGATGTTAAAATTGGAAAAATCAATAGATATAGTAAATATGAAGAAATGACAATAGAAATAAAGAATAATTCTCAAAAGACAATTGCAGTTACAACAAATGATGCTGGTAATAGAGTATATTTAACTAATACTAAAGGTGCAATATATTCGTCTATAAATAGTGTACTTGATGAACAAGACTTAATTTTAAATGCAGGGGAGACTAAAGAAATTACAGTTAAATTTAATAAATTATATAGTGTTGCAAATAAAGCAGATAAACTAATATTTCCAAAAATAATATTAGATTATGAAGATTATTTAAGTACACATAATAGAACTGCATATTCAAATACAACAACAATAACAGTTCAATATAACTAGAAGGAGGAAAATATGAAAAAAACATTATTAAGAAATTTAATAATTGCGATTTTAGTAATTATAATCATTTTTTCCACAATGACTCGAACATATGCAATAGGAGTAATAAATTCAGTAGAATTAGCAGACCTTAGTTTATCTAATTCTGCTGATGATAAAAGTTCTAATATTGGTAGTAGTACAGCTACCAGTTTATTAGCAGGATTAGAAGAAGCTTCTTCAGATTTAAAAAATATGGTTTCTATAACAAGTAATGGATATGAATTACAAGGAAATTATGCATTAAGAATTATACAAGCATTGGAAAAAGCTTCTGTTGATACATATGCTTTTGGATTTAGAGATAAAGATTATGATATAAAATCTAATGACAATACAAGTCAAACTTATACACCAGATTCCCAACTGAAAAATGTATTAGATAAATATATTAGAACAGAATTAAAAAATATGTTACCTAATATAGGTTCTTATGCACATACAGCAATTAATGGAAATGTTAAAATAAAAAGATATACTAGTAAATTTGGTAGATATAATGCTTCAAATTCTGGTGGAACATCACAAGAAAATGGAATGGATTTTGGAGAAGGTATAACATTGGAATATGTTCCATATGCTACGTTAAAAAAATATTCAGAGCTTACAGCAAGATCTTATGCTGAAACTCAAAAATATTTAAAGTACTTTTCAATAAATCCACAAGGAATGAAATTGTGTATATTAGTTTCAGAAGAAAATTATGTTTGGGATTATGATAATATAACACCTAATAGAGCAATTGATGATTCAGGAACAAAAGATCCTGCAGGTGTTGAATTATTACCAGATGATTATGCAACAGCAACAAGAGTAGAATCAACATTTAAAATAAAAGAATATGAATATTTAAACTTGTTAGAACAAACAGCAACACCTGTAAATTATTTTCTTGCAATGCAAATGATATCACAAGATGAAAACTTTATGAATGAACTTCTTGATAAATGTAATAGTGATTCAAAAATAGAGATTGGTTTTTTAGAATCAACAGAGACAAACTTTGTACATTATAATTATGGAACAGATGAGAAAGATGTAGTAAGAGGCGGAAAGTTAAGTACATATCAAGTTGATACTTGGAATAGATGGGATTGTTGTAAAGATACAACAACAACAACAACTGATTCAGAAGGAAATATTGTTACTAATACAGAACATGAACCTCACTCTGGAAGAGATATTGTTGATAAAAAATTAGGAAACTATATTGGAAATGAAGATGAAGTTTATGCAACATGTTTAAAGTATGCAGGATATGAATTAAAAGATTTTTTGAATGTAAAAATAAAAAATACGGGAGATTTATATTTAATAAGAGCTGAAACATGGAATATGAATTACCAATTAAAACCTAAAGTTGGAGGAATAGAAAGGCCATTTAAGAAATTAAATAGTGTAAAGAAAATTGATATAAAACCAGATCCTGTACCATATGTTGAAAGACTAGAGCCATATGAAGAAAGAAGAATTGGAAGACATAATTGTGATGCTAATCATTATAGTAATCTATATGAATGGAAAAATACGCATTTTTATATATACGAAGGAAAAGCTGAATGGACAAATAAATATAATATTTATACAGTTATAGATGGTGAATATAAAACAGATTTTATAATAGGATTAATAAAAAAATATCCACAAGTTCAAAATAATTTCACATCAGCTGCTAGTTTATTATTTTCTTTATTGGAGCAAAATGGAAATACACAAGAATTAGAAAGATTTATGAGAACAGTTATAACTCAAGTAACAGGTAATCAATATTTAACAGAAAATACTCAAAACTTGAATTATGATTTTGCAGTAGGATTATCAGAAGATTCAATGTATAGTTTTAATATTAATTCAAATGATACTAGTGCAACACCAAAAAGTTATAAAGTAGATACAGATTCGTCTGCAAGTAGTTCTAATGGACCAAAAATGTCTGGAGGAAGCGGAAAAACAAAATGGACATTATCAAAATTAACTACAATAAAAACAAC
>OKRU01002398.1_pt1 | contig 16827 bp, 17 predicted proteins | sample 1601131 | NCBI WGS metagenome assembly OKRU01 (sample SAMEA3541558, study PRJEB24748) | human gut metagenome | biome: human gut; feature: human-associated habitat; material: faeces | place: China | collected 2012
GGTAAAAAAATCCTCCAGCTTCAGTTCACTGGTAAGGAAGCCGATCTTACGCCGTACCTCCTCCGGTTGTGTCACTACGCTGCTGCCGGATAACACCGCATCCCCGCTGTCTGGTCGGATCAACGTTGCCAGCATCCGAAGAGTTGTGGTCTTACCGGCACCATTGGGTCCCAAAAGCCCGAACACTTCCCCTCTGTTTACGCAAAAACTCACCTGATCCACGGCAGTCTTTGTCTTCGCCGTGCTATGCTCCAGTTTCTGCTGCTTTGCCGACAGATGAAATGTCTTGCTGATCTCCTGTACCCGGATCAATTCTTCGCTGTCCCCTGTCTCCCATTTCTTCTCTTCCATATGCGCCATATTCTCCATATCACTGTCTTCCCTGTCTTCCACTTTACTATTCACAGAGCATCCTGCTGTTCGTCAGATTGCAGGAATTTCCGCAATTCCCATTGCCACACATACCAGCCACAAGAGCAGCAGATGCGCAGGATAGAAAAAGTAAAAGAAATATTTATTTTGCCGCCCTCTCGTTCCGTTGTAGAACCAGATCAGAATAAAGGAAAGTGCTGCAAACATCTCCAGGCTGTCCATCAATAAAAAAATGATGACACCGGCCCACATCTGTGCTTTCTTCCGGTTACGAAACAGATAAAGTACAGTGATTGCCAAAATCCCCTTAAAATCATAATCTGTCTTAAGAACCAATGCCAGTACACATCCTGTCAGAATAATAACGGCATTCAGTCCCACGCGCAGAATCGTTTTTCCAACCGTTGTACCCACAAAATGCTGTTCCACCAGATGAAGTCCCGCGATCACAAGCAGCCCCAATAACAATGTAAAAAATACATTCTGATATGCCGGATACCATGCCTTACCGCTGAGTGCCAGATCAAAGGGTACCTCCGAAATCAGTGCAAATAAAAACATCCTGCCCAGATACTTTTTCACATTGTGGGTCTTCTGGAATCCCTCTACCAGCAAAAAACAGTAAATGGGAAACGCAAATCTGCCGATGATACGCATTGCCATGTAGATGCCGTACATTCCACCGTTCTGACCCACCCAGGCAGTATAGGCCTCCTGATTCACCATAGCTTCATACAACCCGTTCCGGACCAGCAGCCTTGCCACGATTACTGCCCCGATGTGATCGATCAGCATAGTCACTACCGCGATATTTTTCAGCACTGCACTGCTGATTCCTCGTCTCCCCTGTATTTTCCCTGCCTGTATCACTTCTGTCTGCATCCTTATGCCCCATCCTTGTCTTGCTTGTATTATTTAATTAGTACAATAATGCATTTGTATTGCTTTGTCAAGCATCTCGCCGATCAAACTTTGACAAAAATGTCCCCTGCTGACGCAGAGGACACACTTATTAACAATCTTTTTCATCCTACCTTATATCCGGTTCCCCATACCACTTTCAGGTATCTGGGCTCCTTGGGATTGCTCTCGATCTTCTCCCGGATGTGGCGGATATGCACCGCAATGGTATTATCCGCACCGATGGCCTGCATATGCCAGATAGACTCATAGATCTGGCTGATGGATAATACCTTTCCCCTCTCCTGCACCAACAGGCGTAAGATCTTATATTCAATGGGCGTCATCTTCACATCACGACCGTCTACCGTTACTGTACGGTTCCGGTCATTGATCTCCAGCCCATCCACGCGATAAATACTATCAATACTTTCACACAGATTGACCAGCTGTGTATACCGGCGAAGCTGGGATTTCACCCTGGCTAACAGCTCCAACGGATTATATCCCACCGTCACATAATCATCTGCACCGGCATTGAGTGCCATGATCTTGGCAGTCTCCGCATCCTGTGCAGAAATGATAATAATGGGGATCGTAGTCATATTGCGGATGTCATGGATCATCTCAATGCCTTCTCCCCAGCCTTTGCCATCCAGTTCCACATCCAAAAGCAGAAGCTGGATCTCCTGTGCCCGCAGCAGTTCTTGTAGCTGTGCTCTCCCCGTCACTGCCACCATTTTTAAGCCTTCTCCTGCCAGAAGGGAACTCATTATCTCTATTACGCCTGTATTATTATTGTATACTGCCACCCTTTTTTCCATGACCTGCACCTTACACCTTTCGTATGGGATAAAGCCCCTCTGCCTTATCCACGTTTATCGTATCCTGTCAATGCATATTTTCTGCAACATAATTATTAAAATTCTATAAACTATTCAGAGCCATGCAAATTTTGTCGGATATCCGTTGAATGCTCGCATGCGTATGGATATCTGATAAAATTTATAGGGCGAAGCATAGTTTAGTTATAGGCAACAAAATACCCTACAATATACTAGACGCAATTGTAGGGTAAAAAGTTGCAGTATTTTATTTATCAGGCATAAAAAACTTCTTCCAGTACCAGTCCTTTGGCAGGTACCAGCGCTCCCGCCTTCGCTCTGTCTTTGGACTCCAGTACATCCGTCACACTCTCCGGTGTACGGATTCCCTTTCCGACCTCGAGGAGAGTACCCATGAGGATACGGATCATATGATGTAAAAAACCATTTCCGGTAAATACAAACTCCATACGGTTCTCTATCCGTTCGATCCGGATCTCGTCGATCCGGCGGACGGTGGATTTCTTACTTTTCTTCGCAGAGGTAAATGCCTTGAAATCGTGCTCTCCAAGCAATAGCTCTGCTGCCTTTCGCATAGCATCTAAATCTAATTCTTCCGGTTCCTCTGTCGCATAGCGTCTCCAGAATACATCCGGGATCTGACTGTTGATGATGCGGTAACGATAGCGCTTCCCGGTGGCATTTAGTCTGCTGTGGAATCTGGGTGCCGCCTCCGACACCTCCACCACGGCAATATCCTCCGGCAGATATCGGTTACAATATTCCAGGATCTCCTCCACACTCATGGTAGCTTCCGTGTGGAAATTCGCCACCTGCCCCAGGGCATGCACCCCCGCATCGGTCCTGCCGCTGGCAGCGATTTCTATGGGTTCACCGCACATTTTACTCAGCAGCGTCTCCATTTTCCCCTGGATCGTATTATCCGTGGAAGTCTGTTTCTGCCATCCCTGATATCTGGTTCCTTCATATTGCAGTCGTAGTCTGATATTTCTCATGATTTCTTTTCTTTCTGTTTTTTCGCAGAAGCTTCTTTTTGAGCTTCTTTTCGAGCTTCCTTTTGGGCTTCTTTTTGAGCCTCTTCCTCTTCAACCTGTCTGGCCAGTTCCTCGCTCAGTCTCCGGTCTCTCTCCTGCATCTGTCGTACTTCGTCCATATCCTCCGGCTTCAGTCTGCGGAAATGATTGATCCCGGCTGTCAGGATCTTCACGCTGTCCTTGGTCGTCTGTAAAGCGCCCTCCTGATACATGGTCAGAGCGATCAGGCCAATGGGCACTGCCACGATCATTCCTACGACACCGCCCAGCTTATATCCTATGTACAGGAGGAACAGAGTCGGCAGAGGCGGCATTCCCACGGAATCTCCCACGATCTTCGGCTGGATCAGCTGACGCGCCAGCTGTCCGATGCCCCAGATGATCAGAAGCCCTATGGCCATTTTATAATCAGAGCTTAAGATTTTGAGGATTGCCCAGGGGACCATGACGGTTCCGGTTCCAAAAAAAGGCAGGAAATCCAGAAATGCGATTCCCAGTGCGATCAGCAACGCATAGTCTACCTGCAGAATGGCAAATCCGATGACTAATAGCAGATACATCCACACTTCGATCTTAAGCTGTGCCTTAAGATACCCGCCTACTGCTTTGACCAGTCCGCGCTTCAGCATATAATACCAGGACAGTACTTCCGCCGGTGTATGCTTACGGAACCATGTTGCCAGCTGATCCCTCTCCGCTACGAAGAAATAGGAAGAAAGCAGTGCCATGATCAGTCCGATCAGAATCGAAGGAACCTGCTTCGCGAAATTGCCCACGGCATTGATCGTAGGGGTGCCGATCTTACCCAGCAGATCTCCCACATAGCTTCCGATCTGATTGATGACATCCATGATGCTTTGCTGTACATCCGCGGGAAAACGGTTATAGATAACGCTCAGGTTCTGCCCGATATCGGCAAAATCATGCTCCGCACTGTCCCAGATATCCGGCAGTGCACCGATCAGTCCCATGATCTCATCGGCTAACTTCGCCCCTACCAGATAGAGGATCAATATTATCAGCGCGATGACCGCCACGATGACAAATGCACTTCCCGCTTTTCGCTTGATCTTTACCTTTTCCTCAAAAAAACGCACCAGGGGACTGGCGATCAACGCGATGATCCAGCCTACCACAAACGGTGCGAAAAATACTAACAGCTTCGGCACCAGGAAAACAATCAATAGTAATATAATAAATGCCACACCAAGATTTACCAGTGCTTTACAATATTTCTTCATATACTCTCACTCTCTCACGCATTATGTCTCTACACTCATTCATCATTCCTACGGTCTATTCCTGCTGTCTATTCCTGTGCAGGATCCTCTGCTGCCAGCACTCCGTCCAGAATCTCATAGATTTCTTCTCTTCCCTGCTTGGTCTGTGCAGAGTACGGGATGATCTGTGTATCTGCCCCCGCCTGTAAGGTGGTGCGGATCAGTTTTATCTGCTTTTGGATCTGGCTGCGGTTGATCTTGTCCAGCTTCGTGGCAATGATGATAGGATTGTAGCCGTTACGACGGATCCAGTCATACATGATCCGGTCATTCTCCGATGGTGCATGTCTGATATCGATCAGCAAAAACACCAGCTTTAACTGTTTGGATTTATGTAGATAATCTTCGATCATCTTACCCCACTGGGCTTTCACATTCTCATTTGCCTGGGCGTAACCGTAACCGGGCAGGTCCACGAAGTAGATTTCATCATTGATATTATAGTAATTGATGGTCTGGGTCTTACCCGGCTGGGCACTGGTCCTTGCCAGGGATTTCCGGTTCATCAGACCGTTGATCAGAGAGGATTTCCCCACATTACTTTTCCCCGCAAATGCCACCTCGGGATGGATATTTTCCGGAAGCTTACTGGTAATACCGCAGACCGTTTCCAGACTCACATTCTTTATGATCATAAAAATACCTTTTTCTTTCTGCTTTTTTGCACAAAACGCTGCCCTGTGTCACCACAAGGCAGCGCCCGGATTATTTTGCCTTTTTCAGAGAATCTTCGTGTATGGTGAGAGGCTCGCTCTCTCCATCCACCGCAGCCTTAGTGACTACGCATTCCTCGATGGTATCATCGGAAGGAATCTCATACATGGTATCCATCATTACGGATTCCATAATCGAACGCAATCCTCTGGCACCGGTCTTACGTTCCAGTGCTTTGTCTGCAATCGCCTCGATAGCATCCTGCTCAAAATCTAACTTTACATGATCCATCTGGAACAGCTTCTGGTACTGCTTTACCAGGGCATTCTTCGGCTCCTGAAGGATACGGATCAGTGCTTCTCTGTCCAATCCCCGTAAGGATACACAGATAGGCACACGTCCTACGAACTCGGGGATCAGACCGAACTTCACCAGATCATGAGGAGTTACCTCCTGTAACAGTTCACTGATATCCTTGTCCTCTCTCTTCCCAAGCTCTGTGTTAAAACCGATGGACTTGCGGTCCAGTCTGGACTCTACGATCTTCTCCAGGCCGTCAAAAGCACCACCACAGATGAAGAGAATGTTGGTGGTATCGATCTGGATCAGTTCCTGATGAGGATGCTTTCTGCCTCCCTGGGGAGGTACGCTTGCCACAGTGCCCTCAATGATCTTAAGCAGTGCCTGCTGTACGCCCTCACCGGATACATCACGGGTAATGGATACGTTCTCACTCTTTTTTGTGATCTTATCAATCTCATCAATATATACGATACCGTACTGGGCACGTTCCACATCGTAGTCCGCCGCCTGGATCAGCTTTAACAGAATATTCTCTACATCTTCACCTACATAACCGGCCTCGGTCAGGGTGGTGGCATCTGCGATAGCAAACGGTACATTGATGATCTTCGCCAGTGTCTGTGCCAGGTAAGTCTTACCGGAACCGGTAGGTCCTACCATGATAATATTACTCTTCTGCAGCTCCACATCGTTCAGATCCTTGGGAGCCGTTACCCTCTTGTAATGATTGTACACCGCAACGGAGAGGACCTTTTTCGCCTCGTCCTGTCCGATGACATATTCATCCAGGAAGTTCTTGATCTCCTTCGGTTTCAGAAGGTTGATATCCGGAGTCGCGGTCTCTTCCACTTCTTCGTCTTCCAGTTCCTCCTCCAGGATGTCAGCGCAGATATCTACGCACTCATCACAGATATACACCCCGGCAGGTCCCGCGATCAGCTTACGGACCTGGCTCTGGGTCTTATTACAAAATGAACATCTAATGTCATTTCCGGAATTTTTTCCTGCCATTACTACTATACTCCTGTTATATTATCTCCTTCCGAAGACGCCGCTTTTACGTCGTAGGAAACGCGAGCCAGATTTCAAATTTGGCTCTGCGATAAAAGCTACTCGTGGAAGGTGATCACCTTATCGATCAGCCCGTATTCACAAGCTTCCTCGGCGCTCTTCCAGTTATCTCTCTCGGTGTCTGCGCAGATGGTCTCATAATCTTTGCCGGTGTTCTCAGCCAGCATACGGTTCAGCTTCTCCTTGGTGCGGAGGATATGCTTGGCTGCGATCTCGATCTCGGTAGCCTGACCCTGGGTACCGCCCAGAGGCTGATGGATCATGATCTCTGCATTGGGCAGTGCAAAACGCTTGCCCTTGGCACCACCTGCTAAAAGGAATGCTCCCATGCTGGCTGCCATACCGATACATACGGTGGATACATCACACTTGATGTATTTCATAGTATCGTAGATTGCCATACCTGCGGTAACGCTTCCGCCCGGGCTGTTGATATACAGATGGATATCCTTATCGGGATCCTCCGCTTCCAGGAACAGTAACTGCGCCACAATGATGCTGGCAGAAGTCTCATTCACTTCCTCACCCAGGAAAATGATCCTGTCCTTCAACAGTCTGGAATAAATATCGTAAGACCGCTCACCTTTGCTGGTCTGTTCAATGACATAAGGTACTAAACTCATATTCTAAAACCTCCATTGCTTCTGATTAATACTACTATCGTATCCTACTTAGTAAGCTTTTTCAACGAGATCCCGAAGATTTAATAAAAATTTAGGAACTTTTAAATCTGAAAAAGAAAGCGGACCTGGCAGTCCGCTTTCTCTTCGTATCGTATCTTAAAGCACAAATTATGCTTCTTCCGGCTTCTCTTCTGCTGCCTTTTCCTTCTTGGTGGTCTTCTTGGCTGCAGCCTTTGCTTCCTTAGCGTTGTCTACGATGAAGTCAGCTGCCTTTCTTACGCAGAGATCTTCCTTCACCTGCTTAGCACCCTGCTCACCCAGGAGTTCTTTTACCTTGTCAGCTTCCATCTGATAAGCCTCTGCCATGCTCTTGATCTCAGCTTCGAAATCTTCCTCAGTAGCTTCCATCTTCTCAGCTGCTGCTACTGCTTCCAGAACCAGACGGGACTGGATTCTCTTCAGTGCTTCGGGCTTCAGCTGCTCCATCATGGTCTGAGCGGTCAGACCGGTGAACTGCATATACTGCTCTAAAGTAAGACCCTGCGCCTGAATTCTCTGTGCAAAGTTCTCTAACATCTGTCTCTGCTGGGTCTCGATCATTGCATCGGGGATCTCCATCTTGGCATCTGCGATCACTGCATCCAGAACTGCCTCTTCCTTGGCAATCTTAGCTTCTTCTTCCTTCTTGGAAGTCAGCTTCTTCTGTACATCCTCTCTATACTCAGCCATAGTATCGAAATCAGATACTTCACTTGCGAACTCGTCATCCAGATCAGGAAGCTGCTTCTCCTTGATCTCCTTAACGGTGCACTTGAATACTGCGGGCTTGCCAGCCAGCTCAGCTGCATGATAATCCTCAGGGAAGGTTACATTTACTTCGGTCTCTTTATTTAATTCAGCACCGATCAGTCCCTCTTCAAATCCGGGGATGAAAGAGCCGGAGCCAATGGTCAGGGAATGATTCTCACCCTTGCCGCCTTCAAATGCAACACCGTCTACAAAACCTTCGAAATCGATAACGGTCATATCGCCGTCCTTAACAGCGCGGTCTTCTACGTTGATGGTTCTCGCATTGCTCTCGCGCTCTCTGTTGATCTCAGCGTCAACCTCTTCATCGGTTACCTTAACTTCGATCTTGTCAACCTTCACACCCTTGTACTTGCCAAGAGTCACTTCAGGCTTCAGAGCAACCTCTGCGGTGAAGATGAAAGGCTTGCCGGCCTCTAACTGGGTCACATCGATCTTCGGAGAAGATACGATCTGCTCCTCACACTCTTCCAGAGCCTTATCGTAAGCATCGGGGATCAGGGCATTTGCTGCATCCTCATAGAATACGGACTTGCCGTACATCTGCTCGATCATCTTACGGGGAGCCTTGCCCTTACGGAAACCGGGAATGCTGATCTTGTTCTTATTCTTCTGGTAAGCACCTTCGATTGCCTTCTCCAGTTCTTCAGCAGATACTTCGATGGTCAGCTTCGCCATGTTTTTCTCTAACTTTTCAACCTGTAAACTCATTATAACATTTCCTCCTTTATACCCTTGCGGGTCTGTATCCAGTCGCAGTCATTTTGCAATTATAGCATAAGTTGGCGAAATTGACAACCCTTTTATTTGGGGGCTTTCTGCGTATCCGGGGCATAGAGGCACTTGGAACTGACTCCCGGAATCATTCCCAGTTTTCCGGACAGAGCACTGACCATTTCCTGCGGGGCGTCCATGACCACACTGATGATATTCATCTGCTTCTCATGATAAGGTATCCCCATTCTTCCGATAATATATTCTCCGTATTCATGCAACAGTCCGTTGATCCGGCCTGCTGCCTCCTTATCCTCCACGATAATGCCTACCAGAGTCACTCTCGTGTTTCCCGTCTCTTTTCCCATAATCAGTCTCCCTTCTGACCGTCCTCTGCCGCATTCTCCAGCGGTCTGATATGCGTGGCGATCATGATGATGCGCCCCCTTGCATGTGTGCGGATGTATTCATATGCTTTCTCCCGGTTCTCTTCATCCAGTCCGGTGAACGGCTCGTCCAGCAGAACACACTGTGCTCCTGCTTCCATTGCCCGCACCAGTGACACTCTCCGCTTCATGCCGCCGGACAATTCACGGCAGGGACGTTCCAGCACTTCCTCCGGCAGTAATCTCGCAAGCACCTCCCGTGCTTCCTTCGCATCTCCCATGACCATTTCCAGGTTCTTCAACGCACTGTATTCTTCGCAGAGTCTGTCCTCCTGAAACTGCACGGCAAAAGCATCGATTCCAGACACTTCTCCCTCTTCCGGCCGTTCCAGCCCGCACAAGCACTTAAAAAAGGTCGTCTTACCGCTGCCCGAAGGTGTATCCAGAAGATACGGTTCTCCCCCGTGGAATTCTTGTTCCACATGTCGGAAGATCCAACGGTCATGATAACATTTTCCAAGCTCTGCCACATGTAAGGCACGACGTTCTCCGGTGACATTTGTCTGCGGCATTGCCGGTCTCTTACAGGCAGGCTCCCACCGGAAAAAATATTCCACGCAGCCGAATACTATTTTCTCAAACAATACACTGAGCACAATGATCACTGCCGTCCAGGCAAACAGATCCGCCGTATCGAGGTAAATCTTCGCCAGATACAGTGCCCCGCCGATGGAATGCACCGGCGTGCCGATCACTTCCGCTGCCACACCGGATTTCCAGCTCATTCCCAGGGATAATTGAAACGCGCTGAGCAGGAACGGCTTTAGCGCCGGGCGATAAATATAGAAAAAACGGGTGACAAACGGCAGTCGAAATACTTCTGCCATCTCTATCAGTTCTGCGTCCGCACTTTTTAAGCCTTCCAATGTGTTCATATAAATATTCGGAAACACCACTAAAAAGCAGACTGCCACAGCCAGTGGGGAAGCTCCCCACCAGATCAGTAAAAGCACCGCAAATACTGCCACCGGTACTGCCTTGCAGAATACCATGAACGGACGCAGAATCTCCTCTGCCGGACGGTATCTGTAACTTACCGCCGCTAACAGCAGTCCTATAACCGCTCCCAGCAAAAAGCCTGCAGCAATGCGCCACAGCGAGCCAAGGGCGCTACGCCAGAATTCCGCCTGCCCCACGAGGGTTGCCAGCGATCGCAATGCCTGCATGGGTGTCACCACCAGCAGGGAATTATCCACGCACATTGCCGTGACCTGCCATACGCCCAGCCAGAAGAACAGAATGGTAAATTTTCTGATGTATTTTTTATACTTATTCTGCATCATAATAGAAATCAGATTCCGGAAGTCCGCCGCCTATGGACTGAGAATCCTGGTGGAACAGTACGTCAAGGTATCCGGAAAGTGCCTGCTTCATCTCTGCCTTATCCATATAAGTAATGTTGCAGTCGGGGATTGCTTTCTGCGCAATGGGCTCCTTTGCCACGATCTGCGCTTCCACTGCCAGTGCAGCACCGGTGGCGGGGTCTGCATTGATGGCTTCGGCACTTGCCTTATGCTCTTCCATAAAAGCTTTCACAGCTTCTTCATTCTCTTCCAGAAATTCCTTGCGAACCACCGTGACACCGGTGACCATGCTGCTGCCGCTTGCGCCCTGTACCTTATTCCACTCTTCGTTTAGGTCAAAGATCACCTTCAGGGCATCGTTCTGCATGCAGGCTGCGGTAACAAAAGGTTGGGGCAACAGGCCGATGGCTGTGGGATCCTCAGCCAGTACAGATGCTACTTCTGTGGCTTCGGATTTATACTCCAGTGTCACATCGTCCACAGACATGCCGTTTGCATTCAGCAGATACTGCAATACATAGTCCGGCGTGGTTCCCTTTCCGGTTAAATAGATGGTCTTCCCCTTCAGATCCGTAAAATCCGCAAGCCCATCCTCTCCGGATACCATATACAATACGCCCAAGGTATTGATGTCGATCACTTCCACGCCGCCCTGAGTCTTATGATAGAGGATACTTGCCACATTGGCAGGTATCAGTGCGATATCCAGATCGCCCTTGACCATCAGGGGCAGGATCTCGTCTGCGCCGGTAGCCATCCGGAATTCATAGGTATTGGCGGTCTCGCCCTTGTTCGCTTTGTCCATTAAAAATAATAATCCTAAAGAGGTCGGTCCCTTTAAGGATGCCACACGAATAAGCGTGCCATCCGCATCCGCATTTTCTACTGTAGCTTCTGTACTTTCCGTTGCGGCTTCCATACTCTCACTAGTCTGTGTGCCCGATGTGGGCTGTGTGCTCTCTGTTGCAAGACTTTCAGCTTTGTTCCCGCTGTTTCTTGCCTGTCCGCACCCTGCAAGACCGCTGCATAACAGCCCCAAAGTCAGCGCCAACGCCAGTGTTTTTGTGAATCTTGTTTTCTTTTTCATTGTTTGTCGCCTTTCTATCATAGAATAGTTATTTTTTGACAACAAAAAAACACCTTCTCTTCTCAGCTTCCGCAGTTACGTGATAGCTTCAAAGGTCAGTCACTTTTTGTGGGATTCCGGTCAGTGGATCCGATGCCGCGCTTTCCGGTCTCCGTTTCTTTCGTTGCTGTTTGAGTGTACCATAAAAATGAAAAACTTACCAGCATGAAAAAACAGCCGGTGCTCATACTAATACCAAGATAAGTGATCACAAAAAACGCTTATCTGAAACACGAAAACCCATTCCAAACGGAGGTGAACGAAATGGCAAGTAAAACCAATAGAGTAGAAGTTCCCGAAGCAAAGGCTGCAATGGATCGTTTCAAGACTGAGGTAGCATCTGAGCTGGGCGTTAACCTGAAAGAGGGTTACAACGGCGACCTTACTTCTAAGGAAGCAGGAAGCATCGGTGGTGAGATGGTTCGTCGTATGATCAAGAAGCAGGAAGAGCAGATGAAATAAGCTCTGTCTGAAGCTTCGCAATCGACAGGAACAAAAAAGAAGCTGTACAGGGGAATACCTCTGTACAGCTTCTTACTGTGTCTATTCACCAAAGACTGCCTTATAGTCCGCCTGGAACTTGGCGATACCGGCATCGGTCAGGGGATGCTTCACCATCTGCTCGATTACGGAGTAAGGAACGGTGGCGATATCCGCACCTGCCAGTGCACAATCGGTCACATGGATGGGATTACGTACGCTTGCCGCGATGATCTGGGTATCCAGATCAGTTACAGCGAAAATATCTGCGATATCACGGATCAGGTCTACACCTCTCGTGCTGATGTCATCCAGTCTGCCCAGGAAAGGAGACACGTAGGTTGCACCTGCGCGTGCTGCCAACAGAGCCTGGTTCGCGGAAAAGATCAGTGTCACATTGGTCTTGATACCTTCGGAGCTTAATACCTTACAAGCTTTCAGACCTTCTACAGTCATAGGGATCTTAACGACCATATTGGGATGGATGGCTGCGATCTCTCTTCCTTCCTTGATCATTCCTTCTGCATCTACAGTGGTCGCCTTAACCTCACCGCTGATCGGTCCGTCTACGATGGATGCGATCTCTTTGATCACTTCTACGAAATCCCTGCCCTCTTTCGCGATCAGGGAGGGATTGGTCGTTACTCCACAAATAACCCCCATGTCATTTGCTTTCTTAATATCCTCTACTTTTGCAGTATCAATAAAAAAACGCATAACTTTTCTCCTCCTGCTATGTAAATTGCTTGCCGCAGGTCCCCGAAAATCTCCCCGTGAACCTTTATTTACAGTATAATCCTTTCCCGGTTCCACAGCAAGCACTTTTTGCAATTTTTCTTGATTGTGTTCGAGCACGGAAGGTAACGCTACGGGCAATACAGCTTCCGGACATAGTAAAAATCTGCCGCCTTAGCAGCCCATCTCCTCTCCCTTACGCCTGCATCCGTCACAAGAAGCAGTCTCCTTAAATTTTTCATATCCGGGACGCGCCTTTTCCGCTCTTCGCAGGTAGTCATCTCCACAATTCTGCGTAGCCACTTTTCTCTCCTTCTGTCTTTGCCGGAGATTTTCAGATACATCTTTTCTTCTCCCAGCATCGCCGCCAGAAGCTTTCCCACCGCATAGACATCACTTTCCTCTCCCGGCAGTTCCCCCCGGGTGAACTGCTCTGGCGCACTGTAAGAATAATTCCCTGCTCCCGACCACGCATCCTCCCGGTTCCACAGACACCCCAGATCCAGGATCCCCGCTCTGCCGTTTTCTCGGATACGGATATTCTCCGGCTTCAGATCCCGATATAGAAACGGATGCTCCCGTTCATGCAGATACTGCAGTCCTTCCGTGATCTGAAGTGTCACATTAAGCGCTGTGACCGGTGACAGTCTGCCCCGCCTGTCCAACATCTTCCGCAGATCCATTCCATCCCAGAATTCAATGATCAGGTATCCCATCCCGTCTTGTGTCCAGTGCTCTCTGTACACCGGAAAAAGCGGATGCCTGATCTCCTGCCAGTTTCTGCATTCCTGCTCCCATTGTCCTGAATACTCCGATACTCTGCATGCCCAAAAACATCCTGCCTTATCCCTGACACGATAGACCTTTGCGAAGCTGCCTTCTCCGATAAATACCGGTTCTTCATATCCGTGTGCCTCCAATACCCCTCTTACCATTTGCCACCTCCCAGAATCGGCAGGATCCATACTGCTCCCATATGTTTTCCGCCCTGTGCTGCTGCCTTCTCCCCCAGTTCTCTCAGCCTCCGTCCCGCCTGGTCGGCACAGATCTTAGGTGAAATATTCTCTGTGATCTGTGGCTTCAGACACTCCGCCAGCTCCTCTTCACAATAATTAATGAAAGCATTGTCCGCTATCAGTATTGCTGTCCCCGGTTCCACTTCTCCTACCATGCATTGTCCGTCAAGTATCTTCCAACCTACTTTTCCGAACCGCCGGAAAAACGCAAGATTCCGCATTCTTCCGTGACTGAACAAAAGTACCCGTTCTTCCGCGCACAATATTCCCGCATAATTGCAGTCTTCTCCAAGCGCTGACAGCTCCTGCTGAAAACACTCCCGCAGAAGGTCTTCCCTGCCGGTCTGCCAAAGAATCTTCCCAGACAGCTCGTCATCTATTCTGTCCTGCAGATATCTCACTATTTTGCCATCGTCGGATATGCAGGCACTTACCGCGTTCCGCCCACTCTTACGGTATCTACGCTGTTGCAGAGATAAAAACAGTCCTGCATGCTCCTCTTTTTGCCAATAACCGGCAGTCACATACTCCATACACGATCCTCCTTCTGATTTTTATATATAATTTCATTTTTAATTCTGTTCTTAATTCAGGGATCTTTTGCCGATAGGCAAGAAGTCAAGAATCGCGCTACGCGCGAATGTAAAAAGAGCATACCATGAGGCATGCTCTTTGTCAACGGATATGATTTCCTATCCGAAAATCCTATCCAAAAATATTTACCAGATCATTGAATAACAAAAATACCATCAGTACCATGAAAAACATCAGTCCGATAAAGTGTACGATGCCTTCCTTTTCCGGTGGTACCGGTCTGTGGGTAATAGCTTCCCAAAGCAGGAATACCAGTCGTCCGCCATCTAACGCCGGAACCGGCAGAAGATTCAGGATTCCCAGGTTCACCGTAAGCATCAGGGTAATGTTCAGCATACTCACAAGAACATTCTGCCAACCGTAATCCTTGGTAGTCTCGTAAGTCTTGCCTACTACATTGACCGCAATCCCCACCGGTCCTGCCACATCCTGTCTGGATACCTGCCCCTGTACCAGCATTGCCAGACTCTTCCAGGTCATCGTCACACAATAACGCATCTCATACCAGGAATAACGGAAGCAGTCCAGTCCGGATAACTGTACAAAATCCGCATTACTGATACCGATCATATAACGCCCTGTACTCTCATCATACTTAGGCGTCAGGGTTGTAGTTCCTTTTACTCCGTCACGCTCATACTGTACTGTGACATCCCCGCCCCGGTAGGTCAGCGTAAACAATTGTATCTCTTCATACAGATGAATTTTACTGCCATTCAGGGAGAGTATCCTGTCTCCTGCCTGTAGTCCGGCTTCCTGTGCCGCACCGCCGTCCACAATCTCCGTCGCCACAGGATCACGGATCGTCGTGATCAGATTTACCATAATAAATGCAATAACAAATCCCAGGATGAAATTAAATACCGGTCCTGCCAGCACCGTGGATATTCTCGCCCACACATTGGCATTTAAAAACGATCCGCTGTGATCTTCCCCGTCTTCTTTTTCATTCAGGCCGTCTCCCCCCTCAAACATACAGGCTCCGCCGATGGGAAGAAGCTTCAGGGAATATTTGGTGTCTCCTTTTTGGAAGGAAAACAGATTGGGACCCATGCCCACAGAAAATTCTATCACATGAATCCCGTTGGCTTTCGCCAGCAGAAAATGTCCGAATTCATGTGCGACTACCACCACCCCAAAGATCAGTACAAACAAGATCAATGTAACCATTTATTGCCTCTCATATCAAGCTTTTATTTTTTAAGATCAGAATCCTTTGCCGTCAATATAACTGTAAACAGATGCTTCTGTCTCCAGGATCTCCTCCACGTTCGGATTCTCGATCACCTTATGCTGCTCCATGGCTTCCTGAATCAGCTCCGGGATCTGAAGATAAGCGATCTTGCGGTCTAAGAACAGTCCTACCGCCTTCTCGTTGGCTGCATTGTATACCGTAGGCATACTGCCGCCGATGCGCTGTGCATCATAGGCAAGCTTCAGTCCGTAGAAGGTCTCCATATCCGGCTTCTCGAAAGTCACCTGTGCCAGTTCATAGAAGTCCAGACGTTTTCCGGGCATCGGTCTGCGATCCGGATAGAACAGAGCATACTGGATCGGGAGCTTCATGTCCGGTGTTCCCAGCTGTGCGATCACTGCTCCGTCCACATACTGTACAGCGGAATGAATGATACTCTGGGGATGCACGATGACCTGGATCTGATCCAGATCCACACCGAACAGCCATTTTGCTTCCATGACTTCCAGCCCTTTGTTCACCAGTGTGGAAGAATCTATCGTGATCTTCCGTCCCATGGACCAGTTGGGATGTTTTAAGGCATCCTCCACCTGGATATTTTGAAGCTGCTCTCTGGTCCTGCCACGGAAGGGTCCGCCAGATGCGGTGAGAAGGATCTTCTCGATCCTGCCTTTTGGTTCTCCGTTCAGTGACTGGAAGATCGCGCTGTGTTCACTGTCTACCGGCAGGATCTTCACTCCTATCTTCGTAGCTAACGGCATAATAATGTGCCCTGCGGTTACCAGTGTCTCCTTATTCGCCAGGGCGATATCCTTCCCTGCCTCAATGGCTGCAATCGTCGGTCTGATACCAATCATGCCCACAATCGCCGTCACTAATACCTGCGCCTCGGGCATCACTGCGATCTCTAACAGTCCATCCATGCCCGTGACAACCTTCACGGGAAGATCCGCCACACGGCTGCGTAAGTCCGCTGCCGCTTCCTCGCTCCACATACCTGCGATCAGAGGATGGAATTCTCTGATCTGCTGTTCCATCTGTTCTACACTTTTTCCGGCTGCCAGCGCTACCACCTGCAGTTCGGGATTATTGCGAACGACCTCCAGGGTCTGGGTTCCGATGGAACCGGTAGATCCCAGGATTGCTATTTTTTTCATAATGCTACGCTCCTTGTATCTTCCTTTCGGACTAACGCAGTCCAATCATCAGAATGGCAAGAAAATACGTCATCGGTGCAGTCACTGTCATACTGTCAAAACGATCCATGATCCCTCCATGTCCGGGGATCAGTTTGCCATAATCCTTGATATTGTGGTTCCTCTTGATCG
>OKRU01002413.1_pt1 | contig 16760 bp, 14 predicted proteins | sample 1601131 | NCBI WGS metagenome assembly OKRU01 (sample SAMEA3541558, study PRJEB24748) | human gut metagenome | biome: human gut; feature: human-associated habitat; material: faeces | place: China | collected 2012
TTCATAACACTCATGGAATTAAATTTTTGGATTATGATATTTTGTTTAAAGGTATTTGTCTGAAATGCAGTGGGAAGGAAAAGGAGAAACAACATGGAATCCGGAGAAATTATTTTAGGTATTCTGAATCTTGATGTGCAAATTGCTCTTTTGGTGATTGCTATAATCACGCTTGTGTTGGCGTGCAAGAGAAAAAAACATAATAATGACGAGAAGTAAGTACATATAGCATGATGAAGCCGTCCAGGAACTGTTGTTCATGGACGGCTTTTTGGATAGTGCATATTGAGCAATGTTATCCTTGACAAAATTGAATATAGTATATACGATAAATAAAGTATATAAATTAAATAAAGGAGATGTTGCAATGAAAGTGATCGCAATAGCAAATCAAAAGGGCGGCGTGGCGAAGACGACCACAACGCACAATTTGGGTGCTGCGCTGGCTGCTGCGGGAAAGTGCGTGCTGCTGATTGATCTGGACAGTCAGGCCAGCCTGACGATCAGTGTCGGCATGGAGCCGCTGGAGGTTTCGAAGACGATTGTAGATGTTCTGAAGAAAGATGGCACGCCGATCCGCGAGTGCGTACAGAAAATCAATGACCGGCTGCACATTGTGACGTCAATTATTGACCTGGCTCCGATGGAGATGGAAATGCTTTCGCGGGCGAGCCGGGAGAAGATCCTCGACCGGGCGCTGAAGCCGATCAAGGACAGCTATGATTACATTCTAATCGATTGCCCGCCGCAGCTCTCGATTCTCACAATCAATGCGCTTTCCTGCGCGGATGGTGTCCTGATCCCTGTCAAGACGGACTACCTGGCATACCGTGGCCTGACGCAGCTGCAGGACAGCATTCGGGAGATCCAGGAGCTGATTAACCCGGATCTGAAGGTGCTGGGCGTGATTGCGACACTCTACGATGCGCGGGTATCGGACGATAAAGATATTCTTGCGCTGCTGAAGGAAGAGTATAATCTCATCGGCGTTGTGAAGCGGCTTGCGGTGGCGAAGAAAGGAATTTATGACGGGCTGGCGGTCGTGGAGCAGGCACCGAGCAGCGAAATTGCGAAAGAATACACGGCAATTGCGAAAATGATTATAAACGGAAATTTCGACCGGGAGGATATTGAAAATGGGTAATTTGAAAGAGCGTGAGAGCCGGCGCAGAGCGTCTGTTGTTGGCAGCATCATTGAGCAGCAGCCGGCAGAGGAAACAACTCAGCGTAGTGCCGGTCGCGGCCGGCCGAAGGAGGATCGGGAGCTGAAAAAGCGGATTAGCCTATCGGTGTTGCCAAGCTTGTATGAGGACATCCAAAAGATTTCTTATGTGCAGCGAAGAAGTATTAGTGAGATTCTTGGTGGACTGCTGGAAGAATATAGGGCAGCGCATGAAAGTGACTTGATTGAATATGAGAAGATAAAAATTAGGAATAAGGCATAAAAAACTGAACAGTCTGTTTACTTTGAATTTTTGATTATGTATGGAAAGCAGATACAGCTAAAGAATCTTTAGCCGTTTTGGAAAATGTAGTGAAAGGAAATGGATAAATTATGAAACTTGTTCTGTTTGTCATAATGGGAGTAATCATAGCGTTTTATGCAGGAGCGATGCTTAACTTCTTCCCTTTTATTGGCGATGATTTAACGATAAAAGCAATTGGTTTTTGTACTCTTATCATCTGTACTGTAGTTGCAGTATGCACACATTTTATCATGGAAAAAATGGACAAAAAGTAAAAGGGACAGCCCAAGAGATCTTGTAAATCTCTTGGGCTGCTCGAATAATAGAAAGTTAGTTATCTAAGAGATCAGTGACAACAGGACGAGAGGAACTACTCCCAATTTCAATTTTCGCTTGTGCGGAAGCGATGGAGTCAATAGAAAGGTTTCCGCTGAACCCGATAGAGATGGAAGCTGGTACTGACAGGGAAATAGAGGGGAAATCAGCGCCTATGGTAGTATGCCCATATAATGCAGCAACTTTAATATATTTTATACGAGATTCTACGCCAGATTCCAGCTTGACAGATACTTTAACATGACCATCTAATGCATAAGCTTTGTCTGTCGTTGTAGATGATTGGTATGTTTCGGCTTCTTCGAACTGCAAATTTAGAGAATTAAATTCAAGATTGGGTTCCCATGAACCGCGACGAGAGAAACATTTGGTTCCATTCGAATAGTAATTGATATTGGAAGAGTGGCTCGTTATTGTAACATCTATATCATCAGCATATTTGTCAAAAGCCAACCACCGCATAGCGACAGAATCTTTCAGCCTTACGAGAGGAGCATGATCCCATTCCCATTGATACATAAATGTGGCTTCGGTATTGGTCATCCATGTCGAGCTGATCGATCCAGTACAGGTACCGGAAATTGCACGCATGACATCAGGAGATAAAGTGGATCGGAGATTACGGGAATTGTATGTGCGCAATGCGTATATTTCGTCGTGTGTGTATCCATAGCCTAAGAGTGTTTCGGTGGGTAATGTAGCGCGTTCTTGCAAAGCAGCTGTGAAAGAGGCGACAATTTCAGCTGCATCTTCGCTGGTCAGCCCCATGTCAGATAATTTTTCAGGACTAGCTTGCTGTATGCTAAGGATATAATCATATTCATTAAAATGTGTTTCTGCATGGACAGACTGCCCATCATCGGTGGCTAGGACTGGGATAGTGAGACTAAGCGCCAGAATAAGGGAGAGAGCAACAGAAATAAATTTTTTCATAATTAAACCTCCTTGTTTGAGCATTATAGCATAAATATTTGAAAAAGGAAACCCTAAATTTTGTGATAGTTCATAAAATTTGTTGACATCCAGCAATTTATGGGTTAACCTTAGAAGTGTCGGGAAGAAAACAAATGCGGATGAAAGGAAAACGGTGATTTTATGGTAAAAATGAAAAATTTGGTTTCAATCATTTTGGCTATGGTATTGTGTTTTTCGGTATTATCCATATCGGCGTATGCAGTTTCCGATGGAGAAGTAATTACTGAGGATGAGTATGTATATTTTGTGGTGCAGGAAGGAGCGGTAAGAGAGGTTTCTCAGAATGAGTACAGTGAACTTGTGGACGGACAAAGACCAAATAATGTAAGAACGACAGGCTCTTGGAGTATAAATAATAGCCTTTTAGAGGCTGGAAAAGGAAAGTATTATTCTCAAGAGAATATCCGATATTATCTTGTCAATTATTTTGATTATATTACTTGCAATACCAATGCTTGTAATTGCTTTTATTATTAAGATTAGTGCCACCAAAGGCCCTGTGTTTTATAAGCAAGAGCGTGTTACTAAGTACGGTAAGCGCTTTATGATTTTGAAATTTAGAACAATGATTGTTGGTTCTGACCAGTGTGGTGAACTTCTTACTAAAGAAGGTGACGAAAGAGTTACCCTAATCGGTAGAGCCTTAAGAAAATATAGACTTGACGAATTACCACAGATTTTCCATGTACTTACCGGTAAAATGACTATTGTAGGTACAAGACCTGAAGTTGTAAAGTATGTTGAGCAGTATAAGCCGGTGTATTACGCAACACTTCTTTTACCTGCCGGTATTACAAGCTTTGCTTCAATTAAGTATAAGGATGAGAACAAACTCCTTAAAGAGGGTGATGATGTTGATGCAACTTATATCAACAAAATTCTCCCGGACAAAATGCGATATAATTTAAAGTATCTTCAAAGATTTAGATTAAGAAGAGATTTTAGTTTAATGCTAAAGACTGTTAAAGAAGTATTTAATTGATAGGGAGGTGGGCAAAATTAGCCTACTGAATAACTCAAGCTATTTTAGAGTAAGTTTTATTTTATGTTTGTTTTTTACTAATGTAGCCTTTCTTCAAATACCGGCTTATTGTTTTTTAATTATCCTTGCTTTTTGGGGAATTTATCTTACTATTAGGAATATAGTGAAGTATAAAGCATACAAAAAAATGGAATTTGGTTTGTGGGCAATGGCTTTTTTGGGCGTTAACCTTATTACAGCCCTTATCCATATTACAGACAATTTCCTGACAAATATGTTGTTCTTTATTTTTGTAATGGTATGTTTCTTTGTTTTTTATGGAGCATATATTGAGAAAAGTACCGGCATAAAGCATGAACTGTATACGGTTGCAAGAATTTTTCTTTATATGGTAACATTAATGCAAGTAGTAGGCATTGCTTGTCTTGTGTTTAATGTTTCTTACCACAATGAATGGATAGACTTGATTGTATATGAAAACAGATTTACAGGTCTTTTTATTAATCCTAACCTTTGTGGCTTTGCATCTGTATTTGTTGTATTTTGTGTGCATATACTAACAATACATAAGTTTGACAGTAAGTATTCTGCTTTACCTGCTACATCAAGAATTTGGCTTGCATCAGGTCTGTTTATTAATATTCTGACTTTATTCTTGTGTGACAGTAATGCAAGTATGGTTTTGTTCCTTGGCTATGTTATTGTCTTTGTTGTTACAAAGTTTATCACTTCAAGAGGTGACTATAAGAAGAAACAACTGATACTGAGATTTCTTTCCACATTAGTTGCCGGTGTTGTTATTATTTGTTGCACATATTTCCTAAGAAGTATTTGCCAAATCGGTGTATCAACACTTATTAATTCCAATAGCAATATTATTATTTCAGACAGTGATGTAGCTTCAAATATAACAACAGTATTGCCTGAAAATTCTGATGTTACTTTTGAACATGAAAATTCTAATGTTGATTCCGGTAGATTTACTTTGTGGAATCAAGCAATGACTATTTTCTCCCATCATCCTGTAATGGGTATCGGTAAGGGTAATATCCTAAGCTATAGCTACAAGTATATTGATGGTGGTATGCATTTTGCTAACCTATATAGTGGTGACTTTGCAAGTATGTTTGCCACTTTTACAACAGATATTCACAATGCATACATAACTATCCTTGTATGTTCAGGTGTAATTGGATTTTTGTTGTTTATGATTTTTGCCTTTAGAAACGGTGTATCAATTACAAAGTATTTGTTTAGAAAAGGTAAAGAACTTGAACATGGCATTTTTCCATGTCTATTTAGTTTTATTGTGTCATATCTGGTGTTTGCTTGTTTTGAGAAAGCACTGGTTTTTGATATATCATTTATGGTAATAATTTTCTGGTTTATTTTAGGTCAGATTATGTGCTATAATGTAAGAGAAAAGGAAGAACCACTTAAGGAATTTTCCTTTAAAGAAAGCGTTAGAAAAAACCTATTGTAAAATTTAGCAAAAGGTGATTTTTATGAAGTTCTATTTTAGCAAAGATACTTCAACAGTAAATTCAAGATTTGTAATTTATGATGAACTTGGTCATGTAAAGTGCTATGTGCTAAGGGACTATAGCCATTCATATTGGAATCTTGTTATTACAGACATTAGCTTTAATAAGCTGTGTACAATTTATTCTGTACCATTGCCATTTATGAAGGCTTTTACAATTAAGAATAATAATAGTACCATAAGACTTGTTTTTAACAAAAATAAGTTTAGACCAATGTGCTATTATTACGGTATTAGTTGGAGAATTTGTGGCGATATTCTTGGTAAAAATTTTGAAATTAGAGATACAGATAACTCAGTTCTCTTAACTCATTACAAGAAATGGGCAGATTTATCAAAAGGCTATGAAGTCAATATAACCGATAATGGAAGAGAAGTTTTTCTCCTTGCATCAGTTGTATGTGTTCATTTAATAGAAACAAACGAAAAGAAACAATTAGTAAAAGTGTGAGGTATTATTATGAATAAGTTACTTAAATTATTATCCGAAAATTCAAAATATACAACATCAGAACTTGCGTTAATTCTAAGTGAGCCTGAAGACTATATTAAGGCTCAAATTAAGGAATATGAAGAAAAAGGTATCATCAAAGGTTACAAGGCAGTTGTAAACTGGGAAAAGCTAGAAGACAAAGATGTTTCTGCTATTATTGAAGTTAAGGTTGCTCCTGAACCAGAAACAGGCTTTGACAAGATTGCAGAGAAGATTATGGCTTTTGATGAAGTTGAAACAGTAAACCTAATTGCAGGTTCTTATGACCTTTCTCTAGTTGTTACAGGTAAGACTATGAATGATGTTGCATCATTTGTTAGCAGAAGACTATCACCTTTAGCAAATGTTCTATCATGCCAAACTAACTTTATCCTAAAGAATTACAAAGAGGGTGGCGTTATTATGGCAGAAACTATTGAAGAAGAAGATAAAAGGAGCCTTGTATTATAATGGATTATTCAAAGGTACTCAACAGTAAAATCGTTTCTGTTAAGCCATCAGGTATCAGAAAGTTCTTTGATATTGCTGCTGAGATGGACAATGTTATTTCTCTTTCAGTAGGTGAACCTGATTTTAAGACACCTTGGCATGTTAGAGAAGAAGGTATCTCTTCACTACAACTGGGCAAAACTTGGTATACACCAAACAGAGGTTTGTCTATTTTAAGAGATGAAATTACTAAGTATATTGACCGTAGATTCGGTATTAAATATGAACCACTTTCACAGGTACTTGTTACTGTTGGTGGTAGTGAAGCTATTGATGTAGCAATTCGTTGTTTAGCAGGTCCGGGAGATGAAGTTATCATTCCTCAACCATCATTTGTATGTTATGAACCACTAACAGAAATGGCAGGTGCTACTCCTGTACTAATGGATACTAAGGTTGAGAATGAATTTAGAATTGTTCCTGAAGACCTAGAAAAAGCTATTACAGACAAGACAAAACTACTTATTCTTCCTTATCCTAATAATCCAACCGGTGGTATTATGGAAAAGAAAGACCTAGAAGCAATTGCTGAAGTTATCAAGAAACATGACTTAATGGTTCTTTCTGATGAAATCTATGCAGAACTTACATATACAAAGGAAAAACATACTTCAATTGCAAGTATTGACGGCATGTATGAAAGAACTATTGTTGTTAATGGTTTCAGTAAAACATATGCAATGACAGGCTGGAGACTTGGTTATGCCCTTGGTCCTAAGGAAATTATTTCCCAAATGACTAAGCTACATCAGTTCTGTATTATGAGTGCTCCAACAACTGCACAGTATGCTGCTATTGAGGCTCTTCGTCATGGTGATGATGATATTGAAAGTATGAAAGACGAATATGAAATGCGTAAGCATTTTATTGTAGGTTCATTTGATAAACTGGGACTTGACTGCTTTGAACCAAAGGGTGCTTTCTACTGTTTCCCTTGTATCAAGAGTACAGGCCTTTCATCAGAAGAATTCTGCACCAGACTTATTAAAGAAAAGCACGTTGCAGTTGTTCCGGGCAATGCTTTCGGTGAATGTGGTGAGGGCTTTATCAGAGTTTCTTACTGTAATAGCCTAAAGAATATTGCTGAAGCTATGAGAAGAATTGAAGAATTCCTAGTGGAGTTAAAAGATGGAAATAAAGGTTAATGCACCGGCAAAAGTAAATCTTGCAGTTGATGTACTTGGCAGAAGACCTGACGGCTATCATTCTGTCAGTTTGGTGTTACAAGCAATTTCTTTAAGTGATACAATAACTATTACTACAACAGATACTAAAGAAATTACAGTTACTTGTAACGACAGTAATGTTCCGACTGACAAGACAAATATTGTGTATAAATCAGCAGAAAGATTTTTCAGATATACTAAAGTTGAGAATGAAGGTATCAATATTGATATTCACAAGGTTGTACCTTCACAAGCAGGTCTTGGTGGTGGTAGCTCAGATGGTGCTGCCACTGTAATGGGACTTAATAAGCTATATAACACCAGACTTAAGAATAAAGATATGGAAGAAATTTGTTCTTATATTGGAGCAGATGTGCCATTCTTTATTAATGGTGGTACTCAACTTGCAACAGGTATCGGTACAGATATGGAGAAACTCCATTCTATGCCTGAATGTACAATTGTAATTTGTAAGCCCGATGTAAATGTATCCACCAAAGAGGCCTATGACGCTATAGATGCACAACCACCTAAACAGTTTAAATATTCCGATGAACTTATTAAGGGTATTTATATGCGTAGCCTAAATTCAGTTTGTACTTCAATGTACAATGACTTTGATGTTTTTCTTGATATTAAGGAAGTTAACGATATTAAGAAATTAATGTACAAACTAAAGGCTAACGGTGCTTGTATGAGTGGTTCAGGCTCAGCAGTTTTTGGTGTGTTTAAAAAAGAAAAGAATGCTATTAAGTGTGTAGAAAAGTTAAAAGAAACCTACCCACAGACATTCTTGTGCAAACCAATCAAGAGTGGTTGTTCAATTATAACTGAATAAAATTTATAAACCTGTCCATATTCTTATTGAAGGGCAGGTTTTGTATTATGAAAATATTATTAAAATCATTATCATTAGGTTTAATCTTAACAGTAATTTTTTCTTTAATTCCTTTTACTGCACAATGTAAGTCACTTGAGAAAGATATTTTTAGGTTACATATCCTAGCAAATTCCGACTTAGAAAGTGACCAAGAATTAAAATTAAAAGTTAGAGATAAGGTTCTTTCCTATACAGAAGATTTGTACAAAGATTGTGAAACTAAGGAAGATACTATAAAGGTAACAGAAAATAACCTTGTAAATATCCTGAATGTAGCACAGAAAGAAGTGTATAACTTAGGTTACAACTACAAGGTAAAAGGTGAAATTACAAATATGTATTTCAATACAAGACAGTATGGAAAATTTACTGTACCATCAGGTTTTTATGATGCATTGCGTATAACTATAGGTAAAGGCGAAGGTCACAATTGGTGGTGTGTAATGTATCCATCATTCTGTTTAGGTGAAAGCAGTGATTTGGAAAATTCCAACTTAACTGATGATGAAAAGACTTTGATTTCTGATAATGATAATTATAAAATAAAGTTTCAAGTAGTAGAGTGGTTTGAAAAAGTAAAATCATTTTTTAAATAATTTGAAGTTTTTTTAATTAAGATATAAGTCCCATTTTTGGGACAGTAGATGTGTTATAATATTTATGGTGATGTAAATGCTAAATATAATTAAAGGCGAAAGTGGTTCAGGCAAAACCACTTACATAACAAATCTTCTTGCCAATATGGTAAAAAACGGCGAGAAAAATATTTTATATATTGTACCTGACCAAAGTTCCTTTGATACCCAGAGAACTTTCCTGGATTTATTAGGACCAAAGGACTCTCTAAATATAAATGTACAAGGCTTTACAGGTCTGTGTGATTATATATTTTCAGTAAACGGTTCAAGTGGCAAAATCCCACTTGATGATGGTGGTAAGGCAATTATTATGTCTTTGGCAATTGATGAATGTCAAGACAATTTGCCTCTATTTTCCCATACAAAAAATAAAAATGAACTTATAAATTTAATGCTTTCAGCAGTCAGTGAATACAAAACTTGCAATATTACAAGTGAAAAAATCCTTGAAACTGCAAGTGAAATTGAGGATGAAACTCTCAGAACAAAGCTAAAAGAAACTTGCCTAATTCGTGATACTTTTGATGCATTGGTTAGCGAAAGTTATGTTGATCCTGATGACTATATTACCCAAGGCTATAATTCTTTATTAGAAAATAATATTTTTAACGATTACATTATTGCACTTGACTCCTTTAGTGGTTTTACAAATGTAGAACTTGAATTTCTATCAAAATTAATGGTAGATGCTAAGGACTTTTACATAACTGTAAATACCGATTCAACCAACAACAATGAACTGTTCTTTACAACTGAAAGAACTTTAAATCAGCTAAAAAAGATTGCCAGAGATAATGATGTGAAAATTGCCTCCCCAATAGTTTTAGCAGAAAATCATAGGTTTGAAACAAGTGAACTTATACCAATTCTAAAGAATGTTTATCGAATTGAAAAGACTTCCCTTGACCAAGGAACTAATAATATTATTCTGTATGAAAGCAAAAATAAATATACAGAATGTGATTTTGTAGCCAGAAATATCAGAGAATTGATTATTGACAATGACTATACATATCAGGATATTGCAGTTATTTACAGACAAGATAATTCCTATGATGGCATTATTGACAGTGTTTTTGATAAGTATAACATTCCTTATTTTATGGATAAGGAGGAAGATATTTTCACAAAACCACTAATAAAATTAGTCTCCTCAATACTAGAAACAATCAATAATTCTTATCAGAGGGAAAATGTACTAAATATCCTAAAGTCAGGATTAATGCCATTTACTTCAGAAGAAATTTCTTTATTCGAAAATTATATACTAATGTGGGATATTAAGGGTAGTAACTTTAAAAATGACTTTGTAGATAATCCACAAGGTTTAGTGTCTGACTTTAGTGATGATGACAGAAAGACACTTGAAATTATCAATAAAGTAAGACAAGGTGTTATTAACCCTTTAGTAGATTTTCAGTTAAAATCAAAGGATACTACTGCCACAACTATAACTAAGAATTTGTATAACCTACTTCTAAATTACAACATTCCGGAAAGTATAGTTTCAATGTGTGAAACTTTAGAGGAAAGTGGAAACCTACCTTTGTCAGAAGAACAAAGAAGATTATGGGAAATTCTAATGAATATCCTTGATAAAATGATAAATCTACTTTCTGATAAAAAACTTTCTTTAAAAGAATATACAGAACTGCTGATGCTACAATTCAACAACAGTACAATTGCATTTATCCCAAAAGCAATGGATGAAGTTGTTGTTTCAGGTGTTGAGAGAGTTCGTATGCCACAGAAAAAGTCAGTTTTTGTAATAGGTTGTAACGAAGGTATTTTCCCACAAGTGCCATCAGCTAACGGTGTATTTACCGATAGTGAAAGAAAGATTTTGCTTGAAAAAGGTATGGAAGTCAACGACTCGGTAGATGAACTTAATTATAAGGAAATGTACCTTGCTTACTATGCATTAACTTTACCATCACATAAATTATTTGTAAGCTACTCAACAAGCAACTTGCAAGGAGAACTCTTAACACCATCATCATTAGTAAGAGAAGTGAAAGAAATTTATCCAAAGGTAACTGCCCTTAGTGATTATTCATTAACTGCAGATGATATGTTGTGGAGCAAGAATTCTGCTTTTCAATTTGTAGCAAATAACATTAAGTCCAACAGTATTACAGAAAAAACCTTGGAAAATTATTTTTCCCAAGAAGAAAATTATAAAGAAAAAATTGCTACAATTAAAGACACTTTACAGGATAATCCTATCCAAATTAAAGATGAAAATATTGCAGAAAAACTATTCGGCAAAGATTTATTCCTTTCAGCCTCTCAAGTAGAAACTTATCACTTGTGTAAGTTTAAATATTTCTGTCAATATGGTCTAAAGGCTGAGGAAAGAAAAAAAGCAGAAATAGATTCTTTACAGTATGGTACTTTAACCCACTATTTATTGGAAAGATTTTTAAGAGAATATAAGAAAACCGACTTTGCATCTCTAAGCAATGAGGATATAGCAAAGATAATTTCTCAGTATCTAAACGACTATGCAGTGGAAGAATTAGGTGGAATAGACAACAAACCGGCAAGGTTTAAGTATCTGTTTTATAGAATTCAGGACAATGCAATTAAGCTACTGATTCATATTATAAAGGAACTTTCTCAAAGTGAATTTGTACCAACTGCATTTGAATTAAATGTAGGTAAGGATATACCGGCCTATAAGCTGACCCTTGATGATGGCTCAACACTTTCTGTCAGAGGTTCAGTAGATAGAGTAGATGTAATGGATAAAAACGGTGAAAAGTATATAAGAGTAATTGACTACAAAACCGGTTCAAAAACCTTTAAAATCGGTGACATTATGTATGGCCTTAACTTGCAAATGCTTATTTACCTTTCTGCAATTAAGGCAAACGGTAAGGATTATTTTGGTGATAATATAGTGCCTTGTGGTGTGCTTTATCAACCGGCTAAGGCTAAGTTTGTTTCTTCTGATGACAAAAACGATTCAGAAAAAAATCTTAATGAATTTGACAAAAACTTGCGTATGAACGGTATTATCTTAAATAATGACTCTGTAATTATCGGTATGGACAGCACAGAGAAAGCCAAGTATATACCGGTGAAAAAGTCCTCAAGAGGTGGATATACTGGTGCTGATTATCTTTATGACCTATCAGAACTTGGCAAGATTTTCAAGAACATTGATGACACCTTAACAGAAATGGCAAAGACACTTCATAAGGGAAATATTGAATACAACCCAACCAAAGATTTTACTTCTGCAAGTGATAATTATGATGCTTGTAAATACTGTCCTTACCTTTCAATTTGTGGATATGAGGACGGTAAAAATTGCAGAAATATTGCAAAGTTATCCAGAAAAGAAGTAATGAAAATGCTACAAGAGGAGGAAGAAGAAAATGCCTAATTGGACACAAAATCAGCAAAATGCTATACATTCAACTAACGGTTCTATTCTTGTTTCTGCCTCAGCAGGTTCAGGTAAAACAGCAGTACTTGTTGAAAGAGTAATCAGCAGAATTACCGACAAAAAGAACCCAACACCGGCAGACAGAATGTTAGTTGTTACCTACACAAAAGCAGCAGCTGCCGAAATGAAAGAAAGAATCATTGCAAGACTTTATGATTTAATCAAAGCAAATCCATATGACTCCCATTTGCGTTATCAGCAACTAAAGCTACAGAATGCCCATATCTCAACAATTCATTCATTTTGTAGCCAATTAGTTAGGGAAAATTTCTATAGTCTAGGTGTTAGCAAAGACTTTAGAATTGCCGATGATGGGGAACTTTCTGTACTAAAGAATGACGCTATTGATGATGTTTTTGATACTCTTTATTCTAAAGAAAATAATTTATCATTCCTAAATATTGTAGAGGCTTTTTCCGACAATAAGGACGATAAAGCACTAAAGCAAGTTGTGTTTAAACTATATGAATTTTTGCGTTCACATCCTTTTCCACATACATGGCTTGAAGAAAAACTTTCTTATTACAATAGCAATATTGATATTTCCACTTCAATATGGGCAGAAATTATTTTTAAGTATTCTTATCAAGCACTTGCTTATGGAATTTCTTTAGTTGAAAGTAACCTTGAACTTTCTGCAACTGATGAAAAGTTACAGTCAGCTTTAACAACTGCACTTACAGAAGATAAAATGACTATAACCGGTATTATGTCAGCTATTGAGGACAGAAAATGGGATGATGCTTATAAATTAGTTTCTGAATGTTCCTTTGGCAGATTCCCAAGTGTCAGAGGTTATAAGGATAACCCAACAAAAATAAAAATCAGTGAAAATCGTGATAAATACAAAAAAATAGTTTCTGATTTATCAAAGTATTTTATCTACGATGAAGAAAGTTGTAAGGCCGATTTAGATTTACTGAAACCTGTAGTAGAAGAAATGTTCAATACAGTTCTTTTGTTTGACCATAAATTCCAAGAGCTTAAGAAACTAAAGAACATTCTTGATTATAGTGACCTTGAACATTATACTCTTAAATTACTTGTAAAAGAGAAAGACGGTAAGGTAGTTCTAACAGAAATGGCACATAAAATTGCTTCTCAGTTTGACGAAGTAATGGTTGATGAATACCAAGATGCTAATGAAGTTCAGGATATTATCTTTAAAGCAGTATCAAATGAGGAAGAGGACTTGTTTGTTGTAGGTGATGTAAAGCAAAGTATCTATTCCTTTAGACAAGCTATGCCTAAAATCTTTATTGACAGAAAAGAGAAATATCCTCTTTATGTAGCAGAAAAGGACAACTACCCGGGCAGAATAGTTCTTGAAAAGAATTTTAGATCCAGAAAAGAAATCACAGATTCAGTTAACTTTGTTTTTGACTCAATAATGTCTAAGAATTGTGGTGACATTGAATATAATGAGGAAGAAACTTTAGTTTGTGGTGCAACTTATAATGATACTGATGAAACCAAAGTTTCTCTTAACCTTATTGATATGGATTATGAAGAAGAAACCGATAAGTGTATTGTAGAGGCTGACTTTATAGCAAAAGAAATTTTCCGTATAAAATCCCGGAGAAGTGTTTACGATAAAGGTGAGTTAAGACCTGCTAATGACGGTGACTTTGCAATCCTACTTAGAAGTGCAAATAAATATGCCCATATTTATGTTAATAGATTGAAAATGTGGGGTATTCAAGCCACTTCAACAGTTAGCGAAAGCTTCCTACAAAATCGTGAAATTGTTATTATAACAAATCTACTTAGAATTATTGATAACCCATTACAAGATATTCCTTTGCTTTCTGTAATGGCAAGTCCTTTATATGGATTTACAGGAGATGAACTAGCCTTAATGCGAACAGAAGACAGAAAGAAAAAAATTTATAATTCACTTGTAACCTTTGCAGAAAATGGCAGTGAAAAGGCAAAGAGATTGCTTGAAGATTTAGACAGATTTCGTACATATGCAGTAACTATGCCTGTACATACTTTACTTGACAGAATTTTTGAAGAAACTTTCTATACTTCAATTTTTGATGGTGTATCTGAAACAGATGTGCCATACAACAATATTCTTCTATTTAAAGAATATGCAACAAATTATGAGTCAAGTGGCTACAAGGGACTATCAGCATTTGTAACTTATATTGATAACCTTGTTAAGCAAGAAAGTGACCTAAATGCCAGTAAAACAGGTGAAGACAGTGACCTAAACGCAGTAAAGATTATGAGTATCCATGGTAGTAAAGGTCTTGAATTTCCATTTGTATTCTTAGCAAATACTACAAGAAAGTTTGTCAGCGACTCTAACGACAATGTACTTATTCATAAGGACTTAGGTTTCTCACTAAAAGCTAAAGATTATGAAAATTCAATCCGATACAACACCTTGCCAAAGGTTGCAACTTCTATTGAAATTAAAAACAGTGAAAAGTCTGAGGAATTAAGAGTACTTTATGTTGCCTTAACAAGAGCAAGGGAAGAACTTCATATGATTTGCACAGAAAAGAATATGGCAAATTATATTAATAAGATGGGTGCATATATCTCAGATACTGAGAAAATTTCACCTTATGCAGTGTCCTCAGCTAACAAAATTTCTGATTGGTTAATTATGTGTGGACTTATCCAAACAGATGGCAGTGAACTTAGAAAAATTGCAGATGTTAACCATTTCTCTAAATTCAAACCTTGTCCTAAGTGGGATATTAAGTATATTAAAGGTGTGAATAGTGAGGAAAAAGTTCAGGAAGAATGTGACACTACTACTACCCAAGATACAGAAGTAACCGATGATTATATTGATACAATTATCAAAGACAGACTTGAGTATAAGTACAAGAATGAAGGTATCAATGCTATCCCAACAAAAGTTGCAGTATCCGATATTAGTCACAATATTTCTAAGGAAAGATTTAAGAAAGTCCTTGCACGACCTGACTTTATGTCCGAAAAGTCAATGACACCAACTGAAAGAGGTACAGCAGTACATTCAGCTTTACAGTATATTGACTTTAAAAATGCAAGAAATGACTTTGACGGTGAAATAGAAAGATTAGTCTCTAAAGGTTTTATCACTAAAAGACAAGGTGAAGTGCTTGACCGTAATAAACTACTAAACCTTGTAAATTCACCTTTAACAGATAGAATTGTAAATTCTGAAAAAGTATATCGTGAGTTTAAGTTCTATACAAAAATCTTAGCAAAAGATGCATTAGAAAATGTACCTGAGAATTTCTCAGAACAAAAAATTATCCTACAAGGTGCAGTTGACTTAGCACTTGTAGAAGATGATTCACTTGTAATTGTTGACTACAAAACCGATAGAATTAAAGATGTTTCAGAACTAAAGGAACTGTATTCTCAGCAACTTTTACTTTACAAAAACGCTATGGAACAGTGTACTCCATACAAAGTTTCTAAATGCATAATCTATTCAATCACCTTAGGTGAATTTGTAGAGGTGTAGGTGATTTTATGAGTAAAATTCTTATTTTAGTGGGTAGCGTTAGGAAAAATGGCAATACAGAACTTTTAGCAAATGCCTTTAAACAAGGTGCAGAAAAGCACAATTCTGTGGAAATTATTTCAGTAGCAGACTACAAAATTAATCCTTGTGTAGGTTGCGAATATTGCCAAAATAGTGACGGCAATGTTTGTATACAAAATGATGATATGAAAATTATCTATGAAAAGCTGAAAGAATGTGACACATTGGTTATTGCATCACCGGTGTATTTTTACGGAATTTCTGCCCAATTGAAAGCACTAATCGACAGACTACACACACCAATGAGAAATACTTTTTCTGTTAAGAATATGGCTTTGCTATTAGTAGCCGGTGCATCACTTCCACAAGTTTTTGACTCAATCCTAGTTCAGTATAACCTTGTGCTTAGTTACTTTAAACTTAATGACTTAGGCAAGGTTCTAGTAACAGATGTTAGACAGAAAGGTGCTATCAAAGATAACAAAGCCCTGCTTGAAGCATATAATTTAGGTATGTCAATAAATTAAATTTGTAGTGATTAATTAATACCAATCACAAAACGCAATAATAATTAATTCCAAATCCCAATAGTTAATCATAAATCTCAATAATTAATCATAAATTACAATAGTTTGTAAACAAAAAGCTCCCAATTGGGAGCTTTTTCATTCTGTTATAAATCAGTTTTTAATTAAATTTTGTGTCAAGTTTAGTTAGATAAATTAGGGTTTGTAGTGCTAGAACTTGCCTTGTTATGTGGTAGATATTTAGAATTAGTAGAGACTAACCAGCCTTCCTTGTGTAAAGGAAGGGGGACCACGAAGTGGTGGAAGGATTGTTTT
>OKRU01002424.1_pt1 | contig 16733 bp, 11 predicted proteins | sample 1601131 | NCBI WGS metagenome assembly OKRU01 (sample SAMEA3541558, study PRJEB24748) | human gut metagenome | biome: human gut; feature: human-associated habitat; material: faeces | place: China | collected 2012
GAGTCATCTGATCACCTGTGTAAGCATGGATTGTTACCATGATACCAGACTGGATAGCTGCGTACTTGTTAAGAGCGTCAGCCATAGGTGCAAGACAGTTTGTTGTACAAGAAGCTGCAGAAATGATGTTATCCTCAGCCTTAAGTGTCTCATGGTTTGTGTTGTAAACGATAGTAGGAAGATCATTTCCTGCAGGAGCAGAAATAACAACCTTACGAGCACCAGCGTTGATATGAGCCTGTGCTTTCTCCTTAGATGTGTAGAAACCTGAACACTCAAGAACAACGTCTACACCAAGCTCGCCCCATGGGCAGTTGTTTGCATCAGGGAATGCATAGATCTTAATCTCCTTACCATCAACTGTGATGGAATCCTCTCCAGCTGAAACTGTGTCAGCCTTCTCATACTTACCCTGTGATGAATCATACTTTAACAGATGAGCAAGCATCTTTGGGCTTGTCAGATCGTTGATAGCTACTACTTCATAACCCTCTGCACCAAACATCTGTCTGAAAGCAAGACGTCCGATACGACCAAAACCGTTAATTGCAACTTTTACTGCCATTTTTAATTCCTCCTAAAATATAATTTATAATATACTGTCACTGCTGGCGCTGTGCAGTAATTAAGCATTTCTCATAACTGCCCGATTACCTCGCAGTCACAACCCACTCATTATTGTAGCGGACTTGTCCTAAAATTTCAAGCCTTTTTGGGATTTCTTTGGGATTTCATACAATTTTATCAGTTTCTTAAGGATTTTGCGGATTCCAGTATACAATATGCCCTGCCGCAAGTGATTCCTGCACCAGGATCGTGCGCTGGTTGGCAGAACCCTTAAAGATCAGTCCCAGATCCTTCTGTTCGATCTTAAACTCACCATCCACCAGCACATCCAGATAGGAAAGAAATTCTTTCGTCTCCTCCCATTCCGAGACCATCCTGCCGATCACGTCCTTCTCGTAATCATATCCGGTAAAGCACCATACGGTCTTGTCTGGCAGCTTTTCCCTGATCCGGCGCAGCAACGGCAGAAGTCCCTGCTGGTTCACATGCTCCATCGGCTCTCCGCCAAGCAGCGTAATGCCCTTGATATAACCCGGACTTAACAGCTGCAGGATCTCATCGATCGTATCCTGTGTAAACGGCTTTCCAAACCCGAAATCCCATGTTTCTTTATTGAAACACTCTTTGCAGTGATGGGTACAGCCACTTACAAACAAGGACACACGCACCCCCGGTCCGTTCGCCACATCACATCGTTTTATTTCTGCATAATTCATCTGATCGACTCCTTTTAAATTTGTTTTGACCCATATTCAAAATACTACTATAATCTATTTTATACGGCAGTGTCTGTATTCTGTAACACCGCTGCCATTCCACCTGTGAACGGAGGTATCCATATGAAGAAATCATCTGTAAAATATATTCTGTGTACCCTGCTTGTTGTGTGTCTGATCACCGCGGAAGGGATCGCACTCTACCGTCATCATCAGAAGGCTTCCCCGCAGACAGCCGCACCTGTCACGACCTCCGGTCCGGACAGCCGGACAGATGCATCAGAGACTCCCCTTCCGGAAACAACACCGGATCCGGATTCCCCGGAGGGGAAAATCTACTATGCCTTTGAGCAGATCTTAAACGAACCGTCCTTTCAGGTGGATACCGACGCTACGATCAATCTGAAGGGCAGATTGATCAAGGGCAAACGCGTTCTCTCGGCGCACGCTCATGTGACCGGAGCCGATGACCGCGACAATCTGAAGCTTGATATGACAACAAAAACAACCTCCCGCGGCAAAACAGAGAAAACACGTTCCACCTACCGTAACGGACTGTACTGCTCCGATAACGGCAAGGAGAAAACAAAAAACGAGCGTTCCCCGGAGGAGGTACTTTCCATGGTTACCTTTATCTCGGATATTATGCAGGATGCCTCCTCACAGCTTGAAAATATGAAGATAACCTCCGACGACAGCGATACGATTTATTCGTTTACACTGCCGGGCGAAACCGCGTCCTACTACTTCAGCCGGATCATCGAACAGGCTTCCATGAATACCGAGGAACTGAAACATGTTACAGGTTCCGTGGACTCCCTGAAAATGAAATGCCGCCTGAACAAAAAAGGCGTTCTGACAGAACAATCTGCCAGTGCTTCCGGGACGGTTTCCAAATCCATTTTTACCATTCCGGTCACACTGACAGAAAATACGTCTTTTATGATCCCATAACTATGATTCCGCAGAACGTTGCTGCGGGCGCAGGGCATTTGCTCCCTTTTCCTCACGGACACCGCGGATTACTCCCGCCTGCTTTTACAGGTGAAGCGTTCTTGCGTTGATCTCCTTTGTCTTTCCGACATTCCAGAAATTCTCTCCAAGATATCCGCAGGTACGTCTTGTGACGTTCATTTTATTCTTGTCCTTATTATGACACTGCGGACACTCCCACTCCAGATCATCGTTGATAATGATCTCTCCATCATATCCACAGACATGGCAGTAATCCGACTTTGTGTTAAACTCCGCATACTGGATATTATCATAGATAAACCGTACCACATCCTCGAGTGCTTCCAGATTATGGCGCATATTCGGAATCTCCACATAAGAGATCGCACCGCCGGAAGATATCTTCTGGAACTGGCTTTCAAAGCGGAACTTCTCGAATGCATCGATCTTCTCTCTGACATCCACATGATAAGAATTGGTGTAATAGCCCTTGTCGGTTACATCCGGAATCTCACCGAAGCGTTTCTTGTCAATCTCTGCAAAGCGATAACACAGACTCTCTGCCGGTGTTCCGTACAGTCCAAATCCAAGACCTGTCTCAAGTTTCCAGGTATCACATGCCAGACGAAGACGCTTCATCAGACGCAATGCAAAATTCGTTCCTTTCGGGTCGGTATGGCTGACACCTGTCATAAGCTTTGTTACCTCGTACAATCCGATATATCCCAGAGAAATTGTGGAATAACCGTCATGCAGAAGCTTGTCGATCGGCTCCCCCTTCTTAAGGCGGGCGATCGCACCATACTGCCAGTGGATCGGGCTTACATTAGAAAGCGTTCCTTCCAGTGCATGATGACGACACATCAGAGCCTCGAAGCACAGTGCCAGACGTTCCTCTAACAACGCCCAGAACTTCTCCTCATCTCCCTCTGCCAGAATACCGATCTGTGGCAGGTTCAGGCTGACAACGCCCTGATTGAAGCGACCCTCAAACTTATAATTACCATTCTCGTCCTTCCATGGTGTTAAAAAGCTCCGACAACCCATACAGGAGAATACATTTCCCTCATAATTCTCACGCATCATCTTGGCAGAAACATAATCCGGATACATTCTCTTGGCACTGCACTTTACCGCAAGCTTGGTGAGGTAATCATACTTTCCGCCTTTTAAGCAATTATGCTCATCCAACACATAGATCAGCTTCGGGAATGCCGGTGTCACATAGACACCCTTCTCATTCTTAATGCCCTCGATACGCTGCTTTAAGATTTCCTCGATGATCATCGCATTCTCTTCGATATACGGATCATCCTTATCCAGATTCAGGAACAATGTGACAAACGGAGACTGTCCGTTTGTTGTCATCAGAGTGTTGATCTGGTACTGGATCGTCTGCACGCCGGAACGAAGCTCATCACGGAGCCGGTCATCAATAAAACGCTCTCTGACTTCATCGGAAATAATATCTCCGTACTTTTCTTTGTAGTGGCGCTCATATTTATCTCTGGTCTTACGCAGATACCTGCCTAAGTGGCGGATGTCAACAGACTGACCGCCGTACTGACTGCTGGCAACCGCGGAAATAATCTGTGTCATAACGGTACATGCAACCTGGAAGCTCTTCGGGCTCTCGATCAGCTTTCCGTTCATGACCGTTCCATTCTCAAGCATATCACCGATATTGATCAGACAGCAGTTAAAAATGCTCTGCAAATAATAATCCATATCATGGAAATGGATCACACCATCCTCATGCGCCTTAATGATCTTCTCCGGCAGGAGGACACGCTTGGTCAGATCCTTTGACACCTCACCGGCGATCAGGTCTCGCTGCGTAGACGCAATATATGCATTCTTGTTGGAGTTCTCCTCCATAACATCCTTATTGCTGTTCTTGATCAGGCTCATGATGGAATCGTCTGTGGTGTTGGCACGGCGAACCATTTCTCTGGTGTAGCGGTATATAATGTACTTTTTGGCAAGCTCATACTTACGCTCTGCCATAAGCTTCTGTTCGATCATATCCTGGATATCCTCCACCATAAGGTTATCCTTTCTTTTATTTTCAATGCTGGCAACAATGGCATCGATCGTCTCCTCAGAAACCTGCTCATAGCGGTCTACCTCAACATTTGCTTTCTGTATGGCAAGCACGATCTTATTTCTGTCATAGTCAACAACTCTTCCGTCCCTTTTTGTTACTTTCATTGTCCCAAAACACCTCTTCTTTCTTCATTTTGTTCACCCCTGCCTGCGAGCTCCATGCCCCTTTCTTTGCCCTCCAAGAATTGCTTCGCAATTCTCGTTGGCATTCCACCACGTTACGAGCATTTTCCTATATATTGAAAACAGTCCATTCCATCGTACCGAACGGACTTTTCGCAAGCGCGTCTATAGTCGATTATAGCAAACCCATCGCCAAAAGTCCACAAGATATTGTATGTGTTTTTAAATATTTTTACCATATATAGTAGAAATGCTGATTTCACTAAGTCCTACGCGTGTAGACCGAAAACAAACAGCCATCTTAATAACATAAATAGACGACCCCCACGGAGCTTTTTGAGTTTATAAGAAACAAGAAGTTTCCTATAAACTCAAAAAGGATGCCGTACCTGATCGCTCAGATACGGCATCCCGTTATTTCAGAAAATCTACCGTCCGGTAATTATTTTACCTTCTTGTATACCTTCTTAATTTTCTTCTTGTTTGCTTTCTTGCTCTTACCTGTAACCTTAATTTTCTTTTTGCACTTCTTGAATGCAGACTTGCTTACAGATTTCAGCTTCGCATTGCACTTGATGGTTGTAAGCTTCTTACATCCCATAAATGCCTTAGCCGGAATCTTCTTCATCTTCTTGTTAAGTTCTACGGTCTTGAGCTTCTTGCAGTTCATGAATACCTTAGAAGGAAGCGTCTTAACGTTTGTAGCCTTCTTAAAGCTGAACTTCTTAAGCTTAGCAGAGTTCTTAAATGCACCTGCCTTAACAGATGTAATCTTGTAAGTTTTTACTGCCGGTGCAGATGAAATTGCACTTGGGCTTGCTGCCTTCACTTTAATTGTTTTGCCCAGAGAAAGATTTGCTTTCTTCTTACCTTTCTTAGAAAGACCTACTACCTGTGCCTTGTTCTTGGTAAGCTTGTACTTAAAGTTTCCAATAGATACTACACGGCTATTAAAATCTACACCAGAAATAGTGTATTCAACCTCAATAGACTTAGTCGGCATAACTTTCAAAGTCTTTCCATCAGGATATGCTGCATTCTTTGTTCCGTCTGCCGGTGCATATGCATCTGCTAACATAAACTGATAATACTTAGATGCATCACCTTTGTTTGGAACAACCTTATAATTCTTAATTGTCTTTCCATCAATCTTCAATACTGCATTCTTCACAGTAACTCCCTTCATTGAAAGAGGAATATCTGTTGATAAATACAGCATATTGAACTGTGTTGATGCCTTTGAAGTCTTCTTTACATTAATACCGTTAATCGCAACTGTATACTTGACATCATTTTTCGTCATCTTTGCATCTGTAATAGATGTTACGTCAACGGCCTGTGTCTTACCATCATGGCTCCATGCAACCTGCTTCTTATAATTATAGTCCTTGCACTTAAGACCGGTATCTGACTGCCAGGTATCACGGAACATCCAATCATTTGTCTGGAATCCAAGATATGACATGTAAGAAGTAGACGCTCCAATTGCCTCAGGAGTTGCTGTTCTGGCTGGTGCCGGAGCATCTGCCGTTACATAGAATGTAAATGAAATCTTATCTCCCTTATGTACAGCAATTGTATCCTGAATTGTGTTTACATCTGCTTTCTTTACAGGATCTGTTTCATAATTATTGTAAACTGTTAATCTAACATCACCGGAACTGTCAGCTCCCATTCTGGTTCCCCATTTATATGATGTATTACCAACCTTAACAGACTTACCTACCAGATTGAAATCCTTTGGCATGGTAGCTGCACTTCCATTAATCATGATAGGGAACCAAACAGCACCTACATCAGTGAAACTTGTATTATCTCCCCTTGCGGTAACTGTAAGCGTATACTCACCTGTCTTAGTAATAGTAGCACTTGCACTATCCTCAACAATATAATCCTGCTCTGCCTCATCCAGAATTGTCTTTCCGTTAGCGCCTTTAGTAGCAGCGATCTTTGCTTTCATCGCCTGAGATCCAAATGTTGCTGCCTGAATCTTTGTCACACCATCAGCCTTTAATCTTGCTCCCTCAGCAGGGCTTAAAGCTGTATTCATGTTTGATGACACACAGATATCAAACGGTGTCTTTAATGTAACTTCCGGTGGTGCAGTTGCTTCCGGTGCTGCAGTTGCTTCCGGTGGTGCAGTTGGTTCTACGCCATCTAACGGTGCCTTCGACCAGTCAACACCTGTAATAGAAAATGTGATTTCAATATCAAATTCCCCTTCCGGTGTCTTTAACTCTGTAACATTTGCTCCCAAACCGTCTGTTCCCGCTTTTGGATCCTTCTTAAAGAGTGTATCCGCACTAATCTTATCATCAGCAGTGTAACCATCAGCAATCATAAACTGATAATTGCTTCCCTTGTTAAGATCACCCTTCAACGGAAGTACTGCGTTTGTTGCAACTTCTTTGCCTGCCACTTTAATACTGGACGCTTTTACGGCAATATTATCTCCAGATGAGATCGGAATATCTGTCGCAACATACAGCATGTTGAAAGCTTTTGAAAGTACATACTTTTCTTTCTCTTCCTTAGTCTTCCATCCCTTATTCACATTCAGATTCTTAATAGAAACCGTGTACTCACCGTCCGCAGTCATCTTAACATCCTGAACGGTAGCTCCCGTACATACTCTGGCAGCTTCCTGGGAAGGTGTTCCCTCGGTATTCTTTCTCCATGTCTGCTTCTTTGAATTGTAATCCGGAACATTTCCAGCAAAGTAAATATTCTGACCGTTATAATCATCAGTCAACGGATCACCATTGTCGCTACGCCATTTAGCATATGCCTTTTCGACTGCCAAACCATCTGCTGTTGTCTTAAACTCATCACGGCAAGTATAAATATCGGTCTGAAAACCTACCCTTGCCCTATAATATCTGAGCGCACTGCCTGAGGTAGTCTGTGCAGCCTCCTTGCCTGCGCCATTTGTCCCCTCTGCGCTTGCAGTACTGAAAGTCATCCCGGAACCGAGAGAAACCATCATTGCTGCTGAAAGCACAAATGACATGACTTTTTTGAAACCTTTTCTCATTATATTACCTCCTTTTGCTGCAATTTTGGACGGTCATGAGAAGAAACCTGTCCACACGCAGCGTATTATAGGTTATATTATAGCAAAACAACGGTCATTTGGCTATAACAAACCTCTCATTTTTTATAATAATTTTTCCACATAAAATACACAAATTATTTGCTCTTTCCTGTGTTTAGGCTCCCCTGTGTTTCAAGGATTCATTATTGACATAATCCCCGTTTTTCTCTACAATCGGAGAAAGGATAAAACTCTACAGAATAAGGCAGAAAATTGCCATGAAAGGTTGTATGAATATGGATCAGAATAAATTATTGGAATGCATGGAAGAGATCAAGGCGATCGCACAGTCACAACAGAATCAGATGACAAAGGAGGAGGTTCACCGCTATCTTTCCGATATGGAATTAAAGGAAGAACAGTTTGATGCTGTCTATCAGTATCTGGTCACCAACGGCATCACGATCACCGGCTTTCACCCTTTCCAGACAGAAGATCCCGTGCTTTCTTCCACTGAAACACTTTACCCCAGCGAACCGGAAGCTTCCACGGAGGCAGACGACAGCCATCCTCTAGAAAACGCAGATGCTCCGCGCCGCATTTCCAAGGCAGAGCGCAATCTCGAGCTTTATCGCAGAGAGGTTTCCGCACTCACTGCGCATAGCGGTGCCGAGCTTTCTGCTCTCTGGGACTGCTATCTCTCCGGCGATACCTCAGCAAAGGACGCCCTTGTCCACGAACAGCTCGACAAAGTATTCCGCATTGCCAAAACTTATGAAAAGCGCGGCATTGCACTGGATGAGATGATCGCCGAGGGCAACATCGGTATCCTGATGGGACTGGAGCGTATCGGAAAGACTCCGTCTGACTTCCGCGTGGATCGGGCACCGGATCTGGAACAGATCAACGCCGTGATCGAGGAAGAAATTCGTCTTGCCATCGAAAGCATGATTGATTCCGTCACGATTGCAAAGGACTGGGAACACACGGTTCTTGCCAAGACAAATTTATTGCATGAGGCAGCCAAATACCTCGCCGAGGAAAACGGTCGTGCTGCCACTCCATGGGAACTGGCAGAATATACCAAGATCCCTCTGGCAGAGATTCATGATATCATGGGATTATCGGAGGATGCCAAGAACATCTCCAAGACAAAATAAATTCTGAAAGGTACGGTATTCCTATGAATAAGAACATTTCCTCTCCTGAGACAATACTGCATAAAATCACCACTCCGCTTACGACCTGGTATCAGATAAATGCCCGTTCACTTCCCTGGCGGACTCCTGCCGGCAGCTCATCCCGACCGGATCCCTATCATATATGGATCTCCGAGATCATGCTGCAGCAGACCCGAGTGGAGGCAGTAAAGGACTATTATACACGCTTTTTAAAACGCCTGCCGGATGTTTCCTCTCTCGCAGGCGTTTCTCATGATGAGCTGATGAAGCTCTGGCAGGGGCTCGGCTATTACAGCCGCGCCAACAATCTGCAGCGTGCAGCGATACAGATCATGGAGGAATACGGCGGCAGCTTCCCGGAGCATTACGAGGAGATCCTGACGCTTCCGGGCATCGGAGAATATACAGCCGGTGCGATCGCCTCAATCGCATTCGGCGAAGCCGTTCCTGCGATCGACGGCAATGTATACCGTATCTACACAAGACTTTGCGGGGATGATTCCGACATCACTAAAACACCGTTTAAGAAGAAACTGCGCTCTCTTCTTTCCAAGGCCGTCCCGGTCACAGAACCGGGCAGCTATAATCAGGCATGGATGGATCTTGGTGCCACTGTCTGCCTGCCAAACGGTGCTCCCCTGTGCAGCGAATGTCCTCTGAGGGAATTCTGCACTGCTTATAAGGAGGATTCCTGGTCACTCTACCCGGTGAAGCCGCCCAAAAAGAAACGAAAGATCGAAGATAAAACGATCATTCTTCTGGAATATCAGGGAACCTATCTGATTCAGAAAAGACCTCCGAAGGGACTCCTCGCCGGTCTGTGGGAATTTCCGTCCGAGGACGGCTTTGTCTCACCGGAAAAGCTGCAGGAACTTCTTGCGCAGTGGGATACCGGTGCCGACAGCATCGAGCTTCTCGGCAGTGGAAAGCATATCTTTTCTCATATCGAATGGCATATGATCGGCTACCTGATCCACTTAAACCGTCTCCCTTCTGTCCCGCCCGCCAACGAGGGCGTCTGGATCAGCACACAAAAAATGCAGAAGGAATATAGCATTCCCTCTGCATTCCGGGCTTATTATTCTAAGATCACTTCAATGAAGTAAATTGCTTTATCACCTTATCAACCGCACTCTTGTCTGCCGTGAACTGCATTACGCCGTTTACACTGACACGGTAGGAATTCTTTCCATCGTAAGGAAGAATGATCATCTTCGTTGTTTTCTTCTCCTCACGGAATGTAAATTCCGCCACCGGCTTGTTACTCTTCACGGTAACCTTCTTATCGATATTACCGCCCGGTGCAAGATAACTGATCACGCTGTATGCCGTGTTGAAGGTATCACTGTCAACCTTCTTGCCACCGCTTGTGATCGTATAGGTGTATTCTGTCTCTGATTTCTTTTTCTTCTTGGAGACATCAAAGGTGTATTTCTTTCCATTGTAAGATAACTCTACCTGATCAAGCTTCTCTTTATCTCCCACATACAGACGCTGATATACATAATCAAGTGCATTGATATTAACCAGCGTACTGACCGTGGAAGCATCCATCAGATAAATACCATCCTCCCCTTTGACCTTCACATAATAGCTGCTCTGATCCTTCGTTTCTTTACCAAAGTAAAGGGTCAGCTTCTTCTTGGCTGTCTGAAAGCTTAAGGTGTATGCCGGCGCATCAAGTCCGTATTTCTTCTCAAGTGCAGCGTCCTTTTTGTAGGTCACGCCGGAGCCCAGATCCAGATTGGTATAGCTGCCAAACAGATTCTGGAGCTGATCCTTGTCACCGGCTACCGGCTGGGTATACGGCTGTTTGATCGACCATCCGTAAATATCCTTATACGGAGAGTTCTTCTCGTCATACTCTGCTTCAAAGCTCTTGCCTGTGGCAGATTCCAGCTTCAGATAGCGGATCTCGTCTGCCTGTACACTCGGAAGCTCAGGCACCTTCATCAGCTCTCCCAGACTGTAATTAAAGCTGTCATACAGAGAGGTAGAGATCAGATAAACCTTCTTCTCGTCGCCGCCGCAGTATGCATATCTTCCGCCACCGGCCACGGATTCCATTCCCACATAGATCGTAGTATCCTTTCCATCGTTATCCGTCACCGTCACCGTCAGATCCGGTTTGTCCAGATTATACTCCGTCAGATCACCGCAGCTTGTAGTAACTGTCTGTGTGGCAGCAACCCCTGTTGTCTCATCTACCATATCAACAATACGATCCTGATTCAGCGGATAGTTCTTATCAGAGGATAGCTTCCAGGTCTTACCGTCCTTATCAAAGGTTAAGGATGCCTTCTCTCCCTTAAAATCCACTTTACAGATATCATCGGAGGAAAGCTGAAACAGTCCCTCGTTCTTTTCCTCTTCCGCCTTCTCTGCTTTCTCCTTTGCTGCCTGATAGCGGGTCAGTGCATAATACCCAACACCTGCGGCAATCAGAACCAAACAGAGTACCACAAGCGTCACTGTCTGTCTCTTTTTTTTGCTCATGCTTTATTTTCTCCTCCTTGTAAACCAGATTCCGAAACCAGCCAGAAGCAGACCTGCCGGAACAAGAATGACCAGTACAACAGACCACATGATCGCACTTCCCGCACTCATTGTGATCGTTGAAGAAGACAGACTCTTTGCCTCGATCGAGGTTGCAGCCGTTCCATCCCCGGAATCTCCCAGCATACCGCTGATCACATTCTGCATCAGATCATCCTGCACTTCATTGGTTGCAATTACGGTCAGCTTTGTCGTTCCCTTATCTAAGGTTTCCTCAGCATATACGGCTGTTGCAAACGGACCGTCTACATCTCCCTTTTCCTTATCGGTATTCTGGGAGCTTGGATCCTTCTTTAACAGAGACTGCTTTGAAGTTGTCAGAAGATCCGTCAGTGTCAGGTCACTTCGCAGAGAGGATTTCTTTGCTTCCTTAATACTCTGTGAAGAACCGATCACCACATAATCCTTGTCATCAAATTTAGACATTACATCGGCATCGGTATTGATCGTCGGTACAATCCAGTTCAGATAATTTTCATAATGACCGGCACCCTCATAAATAATTCCTTTGTCGAGGCTCATGCCATAATAGTCCAGGATCTCGTCAATGTTCGGCGTATCCTTTTCCACATAGCCCGGCATTAGAATTGCCGTGCCGCCCTTTTTCAGGTAATTAAGCATTACCGTTTTCTCACTGTCACGAAGATCGCTCTGCGGACCGTAATCGATCAGAAGAGAACAGTCATCCGGCACCTTTTTCTGGGTAACAAGAGAAATCTCCTTCACTTCTACATTCATTTTCTCAAGTGCCTTGGAAAGGGAATCGCTGATACTCTGCTCATCGTGACCGGTCACCATATAGATCTTTTTCTTATCGGTAGAAAGAACATTCTGGATTGCTGATGTGATCTGTCCCTCGACATCCAGATACTCCTCGGAGCTTCCGGTACTATAATAGCTGTACTGGTCAGAATACAGCATATCACTGTTGGAGACATACTTGGCTGCTCCCGTCGTATTATCCACAACGATCACATCATTGTCGGAAACCGCATCGTCCACATACTTCTTGGAGAAGTTCGGATATACAACCGGATCCTTCTTTACGACCTTAATATTGTCAGAAACTTTGTTGTACTGCTTAATGACACGCTGGATATAATCCTGCTCACTGCCATTTGCCACCATATAGTAGATCGTAATATCATCCTTGACATCCTTCAAAACCTTCTGTGACTCTTTGGTCAGTGTAAATAAGCTGTCCGATGTCAGATCGGTCGAAAGATCCAGCTTATTAAATACCAGGTTCACGATCACAACCAGAGCGATCACGATCACAGTGATCACTGAACTGTACGCACCTGATTTGAACTGACGGCTGGAAAAGGATTTTCTGATCCTTCCGGGCTTTTTATTCTGCGTCTTTTTTTCTTTATTTTCGCTCATCATTTACCTCATTTCCGCGCTGCTTTCTGCGCATGATCTAGTTATATCTCTTTTTCTTAATACTCTGAATTGTCAGAAATACAAATAAAAATGCAACGCTCGCATAATATACGATCACGTCATATTTCAGAACGCCGAGCGTAAAATCACTAAATTTGGACGATAACGCAGCACAGTTTAAGATATTGGAAACAATTCCCTCATAAAGAGAGGATTTTACTGCATATATGATCCAGATTGCTGTTTCACCAAGCACACCCAGAATGATCGTGACGGTCAGATTACGCATCATGTAATATGCCACTGCTGCCACAATGATCCACAGCACTGCAAGGATCGCCGCCTGTGATAACTTGTCAGAAGGAAGTGCTCCCGCAATATTTGAGATCAGTACACTCATCAGAAGTACCAGGAAAGATACGACCGCTGCGATCGGCTGGCTCTCTGTCAGCGAGGAAATAAATGTACCAACGGCAATATAGGCTGCCCCCAGAAGGAAAAATCCAAGCAGAGCACTGTATGCCGGTGCAAGCTGAACGCCGGTGCTTCCATAATGCTTCAAGATCAATGGGTAAAGTCCGATAAACAGGATACCCATTCCAAACAAGGAAATCAGTGCCAGATACTTTCCGATGATCACTCGACCGATAGAGATCGGTGCCGTGTACAGAAGCTGATCTGTTTTCTGATGCTTCTCCTCCGCCAAAACTCTCATGGTAAGGATTGGGATCAGCAGTACAAACAGAAAGGTGGATGAACTTAATGTCGTCTCAAAATTACCAGCCTTTCCGTAGAAGTTATTTGCCCATGTATAGATACTGATGATCGCTATAAAAAAAGCAAGAAATACAAATCCGATCATGGAATGAAAATATTGCTTTAATTCTTTCTTATAAATCGCAAACATTATGCTTCCTCCTTTTCTTCAGGATCGTTCTGAGACTCCGCCTGCTCACTGCCGGTCACAGTCCCTGTTTCTTCCTGTGTCTCCGGCTCCGCAGCGGTGTTATCTTCCGTCTCTGCTGTAGTATTGTCTTCCGAGGCATTGTCCTCCGCAGCTTCCCCCTGCTTCTTCACAGGCTTTCTGCCGCCGAACTGACGGGATCCGCCCTTTGTCAGAGCAATAAATGCCTCCTCAAGTGTTGTCTCCTGACGGTGCATTTCAAGGATCGGACATTCTGCCTTTGCCAGAGCAAAGAATACGTCCTCTCTGAGATCCTTCTTATCGATGGAATAAAGTGTCAACCCAAGTGTCCCCTCCTCCATCTGCTCATCATAAACGACATTCTTGATACCGGAAACCGTCCGGAGGGCTCCCTTGATCACTGCCACATCACCCTTGATCACAAGATGAAGTCCGTTGGATGCCATATGCATTGTCAGATTATCCGGTGTATCGCACGCGATCATCTTTCCTTCATTGATAATGATGATCTCATCACAGACAGCACTGATCTCCTGCATGATATGAGAGCTTAACAGGATCGTGTGAGATTCACTCAAGTCACGGATCAGCTCACGCATCTGTATGATCTGGTTCGGGTCAAGACCTACCGTAGGCTCATCCAGGATCAGGATCTCCGGATATCCCATCATTGCTCCCGCCACACCGACTCTCTGCTTGTAACCCTTGGACAGATGGCGGATCAGTCTCTCAGACACATCCACGATCTTGGTCCGGTTCATGATCTCATTGACCATGACATCACGCTTGTTACGAGCCACCTTTTTGAGCTCCGCAACGAAATATAAGTATTCTCTCACTCGCATATCCGGGTATAACGGCGGATTCTCCGGAAGATAACCGATATTCTTACGGACCTTCTCCGGCTCCTCCTCCATATCCACACCATCGATCAGTACTGTGCCCGATGTCGGTGCAATATAACCCGTGATCATATTCATTGTTGTTGATTTACCGGCACCGTTCGGTCCCAGAAATCCCACAACCTTGCCCGTTTCCACGGTGAAGGAAAGGGAATCAACTGCTGCATGATTTCCATACAGCTTCACTAGATTTTTAACTTCAATCAATGTTTCGTCCTCCATTCTTTGCGATCTTACGCAACATCAAAAATTACTTTAACATAATAATGTCAAAGAATTGTGAACAAACAGCACTTTCCTATACGAAAAAAGAGAGATCCCTTTACGGAAATCTCTCTGATTCATCATTCTAAACTTGTCTGCGTACTTTTCATTCACAGCATGATCATTCAGGACTCATTATGCCATACGCCAAAAAGCATCCTAGCACTTCTCCGGGTCCGGATAATCTACGCCGAAGGTATCTGCTGTAACCTTGATCATCATCTGTGGCTCTAACGGTGCATCTCTGAAATCCGTCTCCACCTCTGCGATCTTGTCCACAATATCCTGTCCCTTTGTCACCTTACCAAATGCAGCGTATGCACCGTCAAGATGTGGTGCATCCTTATGCATAATAAAAAACTGGGAGCCTGCGGAATCCGGCATCATGGAACGTGCCATGGATAATACGCCTGCGGAATGCTTCAGATCATTGGCAAAGCCATTCTGTGCGAACTCGCCCTTGATCGAATACCCCGGTCCACCGGTTCCAACACCGTCCGGATCTCCTCCCTGGATCATGAAGCCGTTGATCACGCGGTGAAAGATCAGACCGTCATAAAAACCCTTTCCAACGAGTGATAAAAAGTTGTTTACTGTATTAGGGGCAATCTCCGGATACAGCTCTGCCTCGATTGTTCCCTGTGTCGTTTCAAATGTTACGATTGGATTCTGTGCCATGTCAAATTTCCTTTCTATTCTTTTTGACTGCATATCCGTTGCGATATCACAGCCTCTGTCTCCATCATAAAGGAAATGCGCCAAAATGTAAAGAACCGCCTGCCAATTCACTCCGTTGTCTGAGACGGATTCATTTCAAGCCGGCTCATGATCCGGAACATATCCTCCTGTTCCACGGCATCCCTGCGCAGCGTTGTCGCATTGACTCTTCCCGGATGATAGGCCACACCGCCAAGAAGTGCACATTCCCACAAGGCGTCTCCTTTTTTAAGCATTTTCCCAATCTTATCCTTCTCATATGCCACGCGCCCCCAGACACATGCCATATCAAGAGATCCGGCGCAGATCTTCCGAATACATTCCACAGTTGTCAGATCCCCCTTCGGGACAAGAAGCTGTGTCGGATTGACTGCCTCCCTCTGATAATAAGAATTGCAGCAAAGGGTAACCGTATCCTTATCCTCCTGCTGCAAAACATAAAGACCTGTGCCAAGATATCCGTCCTGTTCTCCCGTTCCCGTGACCAGATAAATCTCTCCCAGCCGCTCCAGATCCTGTCTGCGGTATTTCGTTGTCTCGATCCGGATTGTTCTGTCATCCACCTTTGATATCCCTTCGATCACTCCGGCACCTGCTGCCGTCTGCTTCCACAGCCTTTCCGCAGCCAGTCCCCGCAGCTTTTCCCGGTAGCTGTTTCCTGTCATTTCCGATAACCGGTCAAGCTCTGCCCCGTACTGGTCTGCGATCTCTTCCACTGCCTTTTCGGCGTCCTTTCCCTTGCCGGTATACGCTGTGGAGGGAGCATAATAATATGCAAAAAGCTGCACAGGATCCGGATATTTCTGACACAGCTTTCTCGCCGCCATATCATAATACAGGCTGCGCACCCATTGATATTCCCGGCGCAGTATCGGTGTCACAAGCTGACCCGCGATCTGACGGCGAAGCGTCTTATCCGGCTTCTTAAGAACCTGCGCTGTCTTTTTCTTCCGCTTCCGCAACATTTTGCCGGATGCACCATAACGGTATACGTCCAGCCCTTTCACCGGCACCTCACAGACACGGTCATCTCCGGTATATCCCGTCTGACAGCGGAGATAATAATTATACAAAAGAGTATCTGCCGTCACGAGCCGTCCCTGTGAATCCGTCACGTCCGGATGCAGACAGATCTCATAAATAGCGCCCTTGTTCTGTCTCTTCACCGTAATATCAGCAAGTTCCTGCACCCGCTGATAGACCAGTGCCATCAGCCACTTATCCCCTGCGCTTTCCGTGTGAAACGGTTTGATACCTGATATACTATACCAAGTCTTCTTATCAGACATAGTAGGTAATATC
>OKRU01002429.1_pt1 | contig 16684 bp, 15 predicted proteins | sample 1601131 | NCBI WGS metagenome assembly OKRU01 (sample SAMEA3541558, study PRJEB24748) | human gut metagenome | biome: human gut; feature: human-associated habitat; material: faeces | place: China | collected 2012
TGCATCGATGAAAGGTCCTTTCTTTAATGAACGTGCCATTGTATCCTCCATTCTGTCGGCTGTGCCGACTATTCCAACTCTTCATAGAAGTCATGGTGACTTAGCAATTATTTTGCTAATGCCTTACCATCTCTTCTTCTTACGATCATCTTGTTTGACTGTTTGTTCTTCTTACGTGTCTTCAAGCCAAGAGCAGGTTTACCCCAAGGAGTGCATGGACCTGGACGACCGATACCTGTCTTACCTTCACCACCACCGTGTGGATGGTCATTAGGGTTCATTACGGAACCACGAACCGTAGGTCTGATACCCATGTTACGCTTACGTCCGGCTTTACCAATGTTTACCAATGCATGCTCACCGTTTCCGATAACACCTACTGTAGCACGGCATACGATAGGAACCATTCTCATCTCACCAGATGGAAGACGAAGTGTTGCATACTTTCCTTCTTTAGCCATGAGCTGTGCGCTGTTACCAGCGGAACGAACCATCTGTCCACCCTTACCAGGATGAAGCTCGATGTTGTGAATCTGTGTACCAACCGGGATATTCTCCAGTGGCAAGCAGTTACCAACTGCAATCTCAGCCTCAGGACCGTTCATAATCTTCTGACCAACCTTAAGTCCCTCTGGAGCTAAGATGTATCTCTTCTCGCCATCAGCATAAGCAACTAATGCGATATTTGCTGTTCTGTTTGGATCATACTCAACAGTCTTAACGATTGCCGGGATACCATCCTTATTTCTCTTAAAATCGATGATTCTGTATTTTCTTCTAGAACCACCACCACGATGTCTTACTGTGATCTTACCCTGTGCATTACGTCCAGCGTTCTTCTTAAGAGACACTGTCAAAGACTTCTCAGGCTTTGTAGCAGTCAACTCTGTCTTATCAAGAACGGACATCTGTCTTCTAGACGGGGTATATGGGTTAAATGTCTTAATTCCCATTTCTGTTCTCCTTTCTCATATCCTTTATCAATATGACCTGTAAGATAGGTTTTCCTTACAGGATTTACACGATTTGATTTTACAGACCCTCGAAGATCTCGATGTCTTTAGAGTCCTCAGTCAACTTAACGATTGCTTTCTTAGTCTTAGCAGTCTTGCCGGCTGTTCTACCACGACGACGTGTCTTACCGTCAAGGTTCATTGTGTTTACCTTAGCAACCTTAGCTCCCTCAAAAAGCTTCTCAACAGCTTCTTTAATCTGGCTCTTTGTTGCCTCAGGGTGTACTGCGAATGTGTACTTCTTCTCTTCCATAGCTGTCATAGATTTCTCTGTGATGATCGGCTTCTGGATAATATCATAATACTTCAAATCTGCCATTATGCGTACACCTCCTCAATCTTAGATACAGCCGCTTTTGTAATGATGACTGTCTCATATTTCAAAATATCGTATACGTTGATCGCATTTACTGCTACAGCACGTACACCTGCAATATTCTTCGCAGACTTTGCTACGTTCTCGTTGTCACCGTCTAATACAACCAATGCTTTCTTTACTTTCAAAGCATCCAAAACGCTAACCATTTTCTTTGTTTTGATCTCATCAAACTTAAGAGAATCAAGTACAACGAATTTCTCTTCGTTTACTCTAGAGGTCAGTGCAGACTTAATTGCACCAGCCTTCTCCTTTCTGTTCATCTTGAAGGAGTAATCTCTTGGCGTTGGAGCAAATACAATTCCACCGCCTGTCCACTGTGGAGCGCGGATAGATCCCTGTCTTGCATGACCAGTTCCTTTCTGTCTCCAAGGTTTTCTTCCACCGCCACTTACTTCAGAACGGGTTTTAGCCTTCTGTGTACCCTGACGCTTATTTGCAAGCTGTAATACAACAGCCATATGCATTAAATGCTCATTAACCTCAACAGCGAATACGTTGTCGTTTAAGTCCATCTTCTCAACTTCGCTGCCTTCCATATTATAAACAGATACGTTAGCCATCTGTGTGTTCCTCCTTTCCAAAAGAATTATTTCGTCTTAACGCTTTCCTTAATTACTACACAAGCCTTCTTTGGTCCCGGAACAGCGCCTTTAACAAGGATCAGATTCTGATCTGCGTCAACTCTGACGATCTCAAGATTCTGGATTGTTCTCTGTACGCCACCCATCTGACCAGGCATCTTCTTGCCCTTGAATACACGGCTAGGATCGGAACAAGCACCGTTAGAACCTGCATGTCTGTGGAACTTAGAACCATGTCCCATAGGTCCTCTGTGCAATCCGTGTCTCTTGATCGCACCCTGGAAACCTTTACCCTTTGTTGTTCCGGTTGCATCGATCTTGTCGCCTGCTTCAAAGATGTCAGCTTTAATTTCCTGACCAAGTGTGTACTCTTCTGCGTTCTCAAACTTGAATTCTTTCAGATATCTCTTACCGGATACACCTGCTTTTGCAAAATGTCCCTGTAATGGCTTGTTTACGCCGTGAGTTCTCTTGACCTCTTTCTTACCTGTAGCATCCTTCGTGATAACTTTGTCTTTCTTATCAACAAATCCTACCTGCACTGCACTGTACCCATCATTATCAACTGTCTTTACCTGTGTAACATAGCAAGGACCAGCCTGAAGTACAGTAACCGGAGTTAATACTCCGTTCTCGTTGAAGATCTGTGTCATTCCGACCTTCGTAGCTAAAATAGCTTTCTTCATAATGTTGCACCTCCTGTTAATCTACAGCGGAATGCATCGCCAAGCAATCGCTTCGCCTGCATTCATCCTAGATGGTCTATAAGTTGGAAGTTTGTAAACCAAAAACTTAATGACGCTCCAAGGCATCACCTCTTTGCTGTCGTCTTTATATAAACCCTAAGGATCTTACTATTTCATAAAGAGAAATTATTTCTCTTTCATGACCAATTTAACTGCTACGCCAGATGGCATTTCCATCTTTGTCAGCGCCTCAACCGTCTTCTGGGTTGGAGCAATAACGTCAATCAGTCTCTTATGAGTTCTCTGCTCGAACTGCTCTCTGGAATCTTTGTACTTATGAACGGCACGAAGAATTGTTACAACTTCCTTCTTAGTTGGAAGAGGTACCGGACCGCTAACCTTAGCTCCTGTCTTCTTTACCGTATCAATAATTTTACCAGCTGCATGATCGATCTGATTGTGGTCATACGCCTTAAGTGTAATTCTCATTACCTTTGTTGCCATAAAAAAAGCCGCCTCCTTTTCGCACTTTCACGGACATTACTGATCTTGGCTCTTCGCCATGTCCGCCTGTTTCAGCGCAACAAGTGGTGACTGTACACTCATCCGGGTGTGTCCTGTCGGTTTACAAATTATACAGAACTCTTCCCGTGTTTTCCGGGCATATTCTTACAAATATGCTCTACAGAATATTGGATTTTCGTACAGTGACTTGTCGCCAATTCTCAACTTGACATTCGCTCCACGGAAAACCTCTTATCCGTTACCAGGTAAGAGCAACCTCACGCTTCTACGCTATCATGTCACAGCATTTATTACTATACTATATTTTTCAAGGGTTTGCAAGCATTTTTTAACATTTTTTTAATTTTTTTCAAGCACAGTTTAAAGCGAAACAAAATGCTCTGTTGCAGACATTTCGAAAGACAGGGGAGCTTTTCGGATTGTGTTTCTTCTTATTATAATATATAAAAAACTGGGCTGTGAGAGACCCGGCTTTACGGTCGACGTTACCTTTGGCGTTTCGGTCGGTTTCACAATCAGTGTGCCCCACTCAATGCCATCGATCGTAAATGTCACTTCAAGCTTCCTCTGCTGCCCCTTCCTTTGTTCCCTGAATGTTGCCTGTAAGTCCCAATACCATTGCAACCGCCAGAAACATCGACAAAATCTTTTTTGTCTGTTTTTTCATTTCACTTTGCACATATGAACGTGTCAAAAGCACTCAATATAAATAGAAATCGTGATTTTAAAAAAGCACCGCCCCGGCAGCAAGCATTCAGCTCACTACCAGGGCGGTTATGTTAGTTTGATTGCGTGCAATCCTCATCACACTTCGGAAGTCTCCTCCTCATCAGCAGACTCCTCCATAAACCTCTCATATCGTTCTAAAACAATCGCCTGAAAACGCTCACGCGTTTCCCGGTTGATCGGATGCGCTACATCGCGAAATTCTCCATCGCCAGATCGACGACTCGGCATGGCAATAAACAATCCTTTCTCACCTTCGATAACTTTAATGTCATGTACAACAAATTCATTATCCAACGTGATTGATACAACGGCTCGCATCTTACCTTCTTTCGTAATCTTGCGTATCCTAACATCTGTTATCTGCACTCCCTGTAACCTCCTTTGGTTATTTTTCTGTGCATCATCACATCTTTACTATTCCCCTATTTCTTGAAAAGAATTCTCCTTTCTACAGTGCGTATCTCTCATTCTTCTCAACTACAATGCGAATCTTACCATCCTCTGATGTATAATTTGTATTGGCACGAATCGTATCTCTGCTTTCAACGATGCAATTCTCAATATGTGTATTATCACCAATGTAAACATCATTAAGGATGATCGAATTTTTGATGGTGCAATTATTTCCAATATATACTTCCTTGAACAAAATGGAATTTTCAACAGTTCCATTAATGATACATCCACTGGAAACCAAACTGTTCTTCACATTTGATCCGACATTATATTTAGCCGGAGGAAGATCCTCAACTTTCGAATAAATGTCCGGATATTGACGGAAGAAATAATCCCTAATATCTTTGTTCAGGAAATCCATATTCGTGTTGTAATAAGAATCTACCGAAGAAATGTTGCTCCAGTAGGAATCCATTGGATATGCATATATCTTCTTTACATTCTTATAACGGATCAATATATCCTTCACAAAGTCATAACGTTCTTCCTGCATAGATTTCTCGATCAGCTCGATCAACATACGACGACGCACAATATATACACCGGTCGAAACAGTGGACGTTTCGGCATTGATCGGTTTCTCCTCAAAATCTGTGATCCTGCCGTCACCATCAACACGGAGCACACCAAAGCGGCTTGGATCATCTTTGTCGGTTACATCTGCAGTTACAACAGTAAAATCTGCTTTTTTTGCAATATGGAACTCCAACACTTTATTGTAATCCATCTTATACACGCCATCGCCCGAAGCGATCACAACGTATGGCTCATGACTGTTCTTCAGAAAACTCAGGTTCTGCGCCATCGCATCCAACGTTCCGCGATACCAATAACTGTTTTCCGGCGTCGTTGTCGGCGTGAATACATACAGACCGCCCTGCTTTCTTCCGAAATCCCACCATTTTGAAGAATTCAAATGTTCATTCAGCGACTTTGCATTATATTGCGTAAAAACCGCAACTTTCTGAATGTGAGAGTTACTCATGTTACTTAGTACAAAATCTATGCTGCGAAACCCTCCCGCGATCGGCATCGCTGCCGTTGCACGTTTATTGGACAATTCACGCATTCTGCTATTATTACCACCTGCTAATACTATTCCAATCGCTCTCATTATCTGTCACCTACCTTAATCAAAGTTTCACCGCCTGCAAGAACTCCGTCCGGATAATCTGATGGTTCCGTAACGCCTTTGATCGCTGTGTTTTTACCGATCTGCACGCCATCCGGAATCACGCTGTCTTCACCAATAGTTACAAGACCAAATGCATACACATCCGGTTTAACCTTATTTGGCAGCTCTTCTCCGACACCAAGCTTACAATCTTTGCCAACAGTTACATTCTCAGCGATAATCGACTTATCGACTATCGTTCCCGCTTTGATCGTAGTAGAACTCATAATAATAGAATCCCGCACAATCGCACCCGGCTCGATCGTAACACCCGAACCGATAACAGAGCTATGTACCTCTCCGTATATCTCTGATGCTTCACCAATGATCGCCTTATCAACGATGGCATCCTCTGCGATATACTGAGGCGGAATACGATCACTCTTCGTATAGATCTTCCAAAATTCTTCATACAGATTGAAGACCGGAATGAGATCGATCAACTCCATGTTTGACTCCCAATATGAGCCAAGCGTTCCGACATCTTTCCAATAGCCATTGTATTCATATGCAAAAATACGATCACCTTTCTCATGGCAATATGGAATAATGTGTTTACCAAAGTCACATGCCGGCTGATCCTTTAACTTGATCAACGCTTCACGAAGCACCGGCCAAGAGAAAATGTAGATACCCATCGAAGCAAGGTTGCTGCGAGGATGCTCCGGTTTCTCCTCAAATTCCTGAATCTGCTTATTCTCATCTGTGATAACAACGCCAAAACGACTAGCCTCTTCCATCGGAACCGGAATCGTTGCAAGCGTTACATCTGCCTTGTTTGCTTTGTGGAAATCAAGCATCACTTCATAATCCATTTTGTAAATATGGTCGCCACCCAAAATCAGCACATAGTCCGGGTTGTAATATTCCATATATCGCAAATTCTGATATATAGCATTCGCTGTACCTGTATACCACTCACTGCTGGTACTCTTCTCATATGGCGGCAAAATAGAAACTCCACCTACATTACGATCCAAATCCCAAGGAATACCAATGCCAATGTGTGTATTCAGGCGCAACGGTTGATACTGTGTCAGCACGCCGACGGTATCTACTCCCGAATTAATGCAATTGCTCAATGGAAAATCGATAATACGGTACTTCCCACCAAACGCTACCGCTGGTTTAGCAACATCAGCAGTCAGAACCCCCAACCTGGATCCCTGTCCACCTGCCAGTAACATTGCTATCATTTCTTTCTTAATCACGCAATCACCCCTTACTATGTATTTCTTAATGGTTTAAGTATATCACAACCACTGTAAAATGTGAACAAATTTCATAAATTTTCTTTTGAAAATTGATATTTTTTATACATTTCATACAATTTTTTGCATAAAAAACCCTTATTTGACGAGTTTTTTACATTGTCCACCAGCTTTGTTTCAATTTTTAACAAATTATTTCTAAACTGTAAACACTATTTAATTTGCTTTTTTGCATTTGTGTTCTATAATAATAGAAAAGACTGACACAAGGATTGGTTCGCTGGAGCACATTTCTTGCAGGCAGGCCAATTTTACAAAATATGCCGCCCCACTTTTGGACGGCTTTTATATGGAGGGAATTATGTATCAAATTCAATTAACCAAACCATGTACTGCATATTTTATAGGCATCGGAGGCATCAGCATGAGCGGTTTTGCTGAGCTGTTACACGATGCCGGCTTTACCGTAAAGGGCTCCGACGCAAACCGCAGCAAAATTACAGAGCATTTGCAATCCTTAGGAGTGGAAGTATTGTATGGTCAAAAAAGCAATAACATCACTTCCGACATTGACTTTGTCGTATACACCGCCGCTATTCATCCGGACAATCCCGAATTTCGCGCCGCCAAAGAAATGGGACTTCCTATGATGGAGCGTGCCGAAATGGTTGGACAGGTCATGAAAAACTATACGAATGCCATTGGCGTTTCCGGTACACACGGCAAAACAACAACAACTTCCATGCTGACACATATTTTCTTAGCCGCCAAGAAAGATCCAACGATCTCCGTTGGCGGTATCTTGGATGCGATCCACGGCAATATCCGTGTCGGCCATTCCGAGAATTTCATCACCGAAGCCTGCGAATACACCAATAGCTTTCTGAAATTCCATCCAACGGCAGGTATTATTTTGAATATTGATGCAGATCACCTAGACTTTTTTAAGGACCTGGATGACATTCGCCACTCTTTTCACCGCTTTGCAAAGCTCTTGCCAAAGGACGGTGTACTGATCATCAACTCCGATATCGAAAAGCTTGATACGATCACAAACGATCTAGACTGCCGGATCATTACATTCGGCTTGGAAAATCCTGCAGATTACGAAGCAAAGGATATTACATTCGGTGAAGATGGCTGCGGTTCTTTTGAATTAGTTCGATTCGGCAAAGAAACCGGCATCCGCGTTCGTTTGTCAGTAATCGGAAGACACAACGTAGCCAACGCTTTATCAGCCATCGCCACTGCAGAATATTATGATATTCCTATGGAGACGATCCAAGAGGGACTCCTCGCCTTCCACGGCACGGAACGTCGTTTCGAACAAAAGGGATCGTTCCACGGAGTCACCGTGGTCGATGATTATGCACATCATCCTACGGAGATCAAAGCAACGCTGCAGGCTGCTGCCAAGTTTCCACATAAGCGTCTTTGGTGCGTATTCCAGCCACATACATACAGCCGTACCCGAGCATTGCTGCATGAATTTGCAGAGGCGCTATCCCTCGCAGATAATGTTGTGCTTGCAGACATATATGCCGCCAGAGAGGCTGATCCCGGTGATATTTCTTCTAAAACTCTACAGGAAGAAATGAAGAAATTAGGCAAAGATGCTTATTACTTCCCGGATTTTGAACAGATCAAAAAATTTTTATTGGAAAATTGTATCGACGATGACTTGTTAATAACTATGGGTGCCGGAAATATAGTAACTGTTGGCGAAGACCTGGTCAAAGAATAGTTATCCACATTATCCACAATGTGACTGTGCATATCTCTGCACAATCCGTTGTGGATATTTTTTACACAATTAACAGCAGATAAATGCTGAAAATCCGCAATTTTGATCATTTTAATACGAGTTATCCACATTATCCACAATTTAGTCCACAGCTTGAATGTGTATTTGTGTGCTATTTTCTTTCCAAAGAAACTGTGTTAAAATACAATTCGCACGGAAATATAACGTGTAATTTACTTTACATATACGGAGGCTGCAATGGATCATATATTACTTTGTACTAACCATATACCGCCGATCACAACGATATATAACAGCTTTATTGAAGATTATATGCCAGCTGCCAACGGCAGTTACGTTAAGGTGTATCTCTACATTGCGAAATGTCTGCAGGCAAAGGAAAGTAATTTTTCCATTTCCTCTCTTGCGGATCAATTAGAAAATACAGAAAAAGATATTTTGCGGGCGTTAATGTACTGGGAGAAAAAGGGGCTTATGTCCTTAAACCGCGACAAAGCAACCGGAGAGATTTTAGGACTCGAAATGCTGATCCCCTTTGCGGAACGTGATTTCGACACTTATGAAAACACTGCAAAAGAATCTGCTGCATCGCTAGGTGTAGATTCTGACCTCTCAGAAACCGGTGCGCTCAATAGACGCAATTCTGATCTCTCAGAAACCGGTGCGCTCGATAGACGCAATTCTGATTTCTCGGAAACCGGTGCGCTCGATAGACGCAATTCTGATTTTTCGGAAACCGACGCAGCGAATACATCATCTTATGAATCATCCGGAACCGACGCTCCTTCTAATGTCAATTCCGATGTTCACAGAGCAAGCAATTCCGCGCAGGAGAAGAATTCCTCTGCCGTGAAACCAATTCAAGTTCCTCCGGAACAGATTCAAGAATTGTCCGCCAACGAGGATTTCGTATGGGTATGCAATGTTGTCGAAAGCTACCTTGAACGCCCGATGAAACCAACCGAAATACAGCTCATTACCTATTTGTATGGTACACTGCATTTTTCCAGAGAACTGATCCTGCATCTCTACGACTACTGCATTTCTATGGGAAAGACCGCCTGCAATTACATTCAGACAGTCGCCCTGTCATGGCACGAGCAGGGGATCAAAACGCCGGAACAGGCACAGAATGCTTCTGTACGATATCTGGCTTCCTACAATGCTGTTTCCAAGGCTTTAGGACTTGGTCGCGGTCTTGCAGAAATCGAAAAAAAATATGTGGATCATTGGCAAAATGACTGGAATATGGATCTTAGTGTGATCTTAGAGGCCTGCAACCGCACTGTGCTTAAGCTGCACCACGCAGACTTCAAATACACCGAAGGGATTTTGTCTCATTGGAATGAGCAAAATGTTCGCACATTACAAGGTGTAGAACAATCAGATCTGCACTATGCACAGACCAAAGAGCAAAAAGAAAAGAAGAAACCTTCCACATCCGGTAAACAACCACCGCGCAATCAATTCCAAAATTTCAAGCAACGGGATGTCAGCAGCGAGGAATTACAGGAATTGGAGCGCAAATTACTTATGCAATAGTACGATCTGATGACAGACCGCAGCACATACCATCACGCAGCAACCAGGAGGAGACGCCATGGGAATATCCAACACACAATATCGCGATATCATGTTTCAATATGATCAGACGCGAATGAACAATCAGCGCATACTGGATAAGCGGTACGAAACACTTTTTGCTGAAATTCCGGAATTAGAACATATCCAACACGACATTATGGACTTATCGCTAACACAGGCGCGCAAAGAATTGTTTCAGACCGAACCGGACCCAAAGAGCGAAGCTGAATACAACGCAAAACGCGAAGCATTGCTGTCCCGCAAAAAGGCGCTGCTGTTACATCACGGCTATCCGGAAGATTATCTGCAAAGCATTTATACCTGTCCGGACTGCAAAGACACCGGCTATCAGAACAACGAACCTTGTCACTGCCTTAAAAACGCTGAGATCAAGGCTCTTTATGAAAGTTCAAATCTTATGGACATTCTGAATCATGAGAATTTTGACACCTTTGATGATAGTTACTACGATGACACCATCGTCAATGAAAATCTTTCTCTAACAGCCCGTCAAAACATCCGCAAGGTAAAAACGGTCTGTCTGGACTATATCAAGCACTTTGATGATTCCTATGACAACCTGATATTCTATGGTTCTACAGGCGTCGGCAAAACCTTTCTGACGCACTGTATCGCCAAGAAACTTTTGGATACATCACACACGGTGCTTTACTTGACTTCATTGCAGCTTTTTGATATTTTAGAGAGGAATAAGTTCCGTCATGAGGATATTTCCACTTCAAACGAACAAATTGCATATATGCTGCAAAGCGATTTGCTCATTATAGATGATCTTGGGGCAGAATTGGTCAATGGCTTTACGTCTTCTCAGCTGTATTATTTTATTGAGGAGCGCCATATCAACCATAAGTCAACCATCATCTCGACCAATTTATCGTTTCAGGAATTACGTGACCGATACAGCGAGCGTATTTTCTCACGTTTTATCGGTTTTTATCATTTCTTCTTAATAATTGGAGATGATATACGTCAGAAGGCTAGATTAACTGCCAAATAACATGATAACAATTATATAAATTCATACGGAGGACATTTTACTATGAAACGACATGACAAGTTAGCAGACACACTTCCTGTTGGTACCCTTGGTATCTTGGCGCTGGAGAGCAGCCACGACATGGGCAAACGAGTAAACGATTATATCGTTGACTGGAGAAAGGACCGCGCTGCACAAAATGCTACCGCATCTACCTTTGCAGGATACAACCGTGATTCTTTCTTGATTGATTCCGCCTGCCCGCGTTTTGGTTCCGGCGAGGCGAAAGGCATCATCAACGAATCTGTGCGTGGAGATGATTTGTATTTATTAGTTGATGTCTGCAATTACAGCTTAACTTATACCGTTTGCGGACACACGAATCACATGTCGCCGGATGATCATTATCAGGATCTTAAGCGTATCATTGCTGCAGTTGGTGGCAAGGCACGCCGCATCACTGTGATCATGCCTTTCTTATATGAAAGCAGACAACATCGACGCAGTGCACGCGAATCCTTGGACTGCGCAATGGCATTGCACGAATTAACACAAATGGGTGTTGAAAGTATTATCACCTTTGATGCACATGATCCTCGCGTTCAAAACGCAATTCCTTTGAATAGTTTCGAAACCGTTCAGCCTACGTATCAATTCATCAAAGCACTTCTGAAGAACGTGCCGGACCTTAAGGTTGATGCAGATCATTTGATGGTGATCAGCCCGGATGAAGGTGCTATGGGACGTGCTGTATATTACGCAAACGTTCTTGGTATCGATATGGGTATGTTTTATAAACGTCGCGATTACAGCCGCATTGTTGACGGACGCAATCCGATCATTGCCCATGAGTTCCTCGGCTCTGACCTGCAGGGCAAAGATGTTATCATCGTCGATGATATGATTTCCTCGGGCGAAAGCATGATCGATGTTGCAACACAGTTAAAGCAGCGCAAAGCAAATCGTATTTTTGTTGCTGCAACGTTTGGTCTGTTTACAAACGGCATGTCCAAATTTGATGAAGCACATGAAAAAGGCTTGATCGATAAGGTTCTCACAACAAACCTTGTATATCAGCCGGAAGAAGTTTTGTCTAGAGACTATTATGTCAGCGTAGACATGAGCAAGTATATCGCCTTATTGATCGACACCTTAAATCACGATCAATCCATTAGCGGTTTATTAAACCCTGCAGAACGTATTAATGCCATTTTGGAAAAATATGGACAGCGCTAATTAAAGCATAAAATCGAGAAAAGCAACAACAAATTTCCTTAAAACGCTTAGACCGCAAGGTTTGAGCGTTTTTTTACAAATCGTTTTGAAAATTAAGATTTTTTTTAGAATATGGACAAATTCTGTCCACATTTGCATGCTATTATGTATACATAGAAATCAAAGAGAACAGATTTCAAGAAAAGCAGTGAAATCAAAAGAAGCATTTGATTTCTACCAAACTAGCCGACTGACTTATGTTTGAGATAGATTCTTTTTCATTTTTTTCATTGGGCCTGTGGTAGCTCCCTCTGCCACAGGCCGACTCCTTTTTAAACCCCAGATCATTCTAAAGTAATTCGAGCGAGACACCTTAAATCAAGTGCATCGCTGCCATTTCTCTCTTTAAGATCTCCTTGTTAGCATCTTCCATCTCTGTCAAAGGCGCGCGTAATGAACCAACGTTTTTACCCATCATATTCATAGCAGCTTTTACCGGGATCGGATTTACTTCACAGAACAATGCATCACATAACGGAAGTGCATCAAGCTGCATCTTGGCACTCTGCTTCACATTTCCATTTAAATAATTCATAACCATCTCATGTGTATACTTCGGTGCGACATTTGACAACACAGAAATCACGCCTTTTGCTCCCAAAGAAAGCATCGGAATTGTCTGATCATCATTTCCGGAATACAGATCCACATTACCATCGCACAGGTGCAGAATTTGCGCTACAGTGCTGATGTTACCGGAAGCTTCTTTCACACCTGCAATATTGTCTACATCTTTAATAAGTGTAGCGATGGTCTGTGGTGTCATTCCGCAACCGGTACGGCTTGGTACATTGTATAAAATGATCGGTGCCGTGATCTCTGACGCAATCTTTTTATAATGTGCAATCAAACCATTCTGCGTTGCCTTGTTATAATACGGAGTTACAACAAGCACACCCTCTGCTCCTGCCTCAGAAGCTTCTTTGCTAAGCTGTACTGCTGTTGCCGTGCAGTTAGAACCGGTGCCGGCAATGACCGGAATACGGTGATTTACACGCTCAATCGCAAAACGAATCACATTTGCATGCTCTTCTTCAGATAAAGTTGCAGACTCTCCGGTCGTTCCACAAATAATAATCGCATCCGTTCCCTCTGCAATCTGCCACTCCAAAATCTCATCTAGTTTGTCGTAGTTTACCTCCAAGTTCTCTTTCATTGGTGTGACCAAAGCCACGCCTGCTCCTGTAAAAATTGACATAATTTCCTCCATTCTGCTTTCGCTATTCCCAAATCGGGGTTCTGATTTTTAGATATTGGTTGTCGTTTGAGCATTTTCCCACCCATGCACTCACAGTTACCTTTTGCAAATGCCATTTTACGGGAAATTCGAGTTACCCAGCTAACAAAAAGAGGTGATACACAGGATGTATCACCTCTTTGAAGTATCTCTTCAAACCGATAGCTCTCCATCCTCTTGATGACAGTCATGTCGTTATTCACGCCATGCCCAAGAAATCTTGCTGCAGGACAAGCCTTCTTTCGGCACTGTTCCCTTTCTGATCTCATCTACTGCGCCTGACGCATCCGAAATCCTACTCATGAAGAGTGCGACCTCTATCTTTTTTATATATATGAGAATATCACTATCCTCTGCTTCTGTCAACGCCAACTTATGCTTTGCTTTATGAGCGTTATGCCATCAGCGCCAACTTATGTTCTTCAACAGTATACCAAGCCAAAAACCTCATGCTCCTTATTTATCCCACTGAGCAATAATTTCCTGTACCGCTGCCAAAAAACGATCCATTTCCGCATCCGTTCCAATGGATATTCGCAGATAATTGTCAATGCGCGGACTGGAAAAATGTCTGACAAAAATGTGCTGCTTGCGCAATTCTTCAAACAAATGTGTAGCCGGAACGGTTTTATGGGTCGCAAAAATGAAATTCGTCATCGAATCTCCAAACGTAAAACCAAGCTCCGTAAGTGCTTGTTTGGTGCGCTCTCGTGTTGCAACAATCTTCGCTGTAGTCTCCTCAAAATAATCCTGATCTGATAACGCAGCAACGCCAAGTGCTACGGATAAACGAGTCATCGGATAACTGTTAAACGAATATCGAACGTCGTTCATTGCCTTGATCAATTTCGCATTACCGATTGCATGACCAATACGCATTCCTGCCATAGAGCGAGATTTTGAAAACGTTTGTACTACCACAACATTTTCATACTCGTCCACCAGCGGAAGTGCTGTATAACCGCTAAAATCTGCATATGCCTCATCAATTATAACAACAACATTCGGATTAGCTTCGATGACTGCGCGCAAAAACTCCTCACTCTGACGAATACCCGTCGGTGCATTTGGATTGGCTATCACGATACCGCCATTTTCGCACTGATAATCTTCCAATCGAAGTGCAAAGGCATCGTCCAAAGCCGGACGCTCATAAGGAACTTGAAATAATTCTGCCCATACATCATAGAACGAATATGTAATATCCGGGAACAAAATCGGTTTACCCGAATTAAAAAATGTCAAAAACGCAATAGCAAGTACATCATCGGATCCTACTCCTGTATACACCTGATCTGCCTGCACATGATATTTTTCTGCCAGCGCATTGACTAAGTCTGTCGATGCCGGATCCGGATATAATCTCAAGCTGTCGAGTTCAAACTTCTGCAGTGCTTCTGCCACCTTTGGTGATGGCGGATATGGATTTTCGTTAGTATTCAACTTAACCATATCCGGCAAATTAGGCTGTTCGCCCGGAACATACGGCTCTACTTTGCGAAAATTATCTTCCAATCTACTCATGTCGTACCTCTTTTCCGTCTATTTCTGTCGTCCACTTGGAATTGTTACGCTTATTTACTGATAACACTCAGCCAGCTTCTTAAATGCCGGGAGTGAGCGCTCGATCATCGCATGATCCACGCAATAAGCAATCCGCACATAGCCAGGACACATAAATGCACTTCCCGGAACCATTAAAATATGGAACTCTTTTCCTTTGGCAACAAATGCCTTATCATCTTCCTTAGCCTTAACCCAAAGATAAAAAGCCCCTTCCGGTTTAGCACACTCAAAGCCATACTCTGTCAGAGCATTGTAAAGCAGCTTTCGGTTAGCATCATAGGCTGCAACATCCGTTGTCGCATCCAGACATTTTGATACCGCAAGCTGCATCAAAGATGGTGCATTTACAAATCCTAAAATACGATTCGCAACATTTGCTGCACAAATAACATTTTCAAAATCATCTACCTCATCCGGAATCACAAGGTAACCAATACGCTCACCCGGAAGAGACAGAGATTTACTATAAGAATATCCTACAATTGTATTACGATAATACTTCGTCAGATATGGCACTTCTACGCCATCATAAGCAAGCTCACGGTATGGTTCATCTGCAATAAGGTAAATCTGCGTTCCGAACTCTTTTTGCTTCTCCTCCAATACTGCTGCCAATTTCTGAGTCGTTTCTTCTGAATATACTACACCGGTAGGATTGTTCGGATTATTGACTATCACTGCTTTCGTCTTTGCCGTGATCTTCTTTGCAAACGTCTCAAGATCGAGCTGAAAAGAAGGTACATCTGCCGGTACAACTACCATTACACCGTCAAAGTTAGCTACATAATTATTATATTCTCCAAAATATGGTGCAAATGCGATTACTTCATCGCCCGGATCTAACAATGTTTTAAGCGCAACATTAAGACCACCTGCAGCACCTACTGTCATAATGATATTATTCTGAGAAAACTTTGTGTCAAAGCGGCGATTTAAGGACTGTGCAATTCTCTCGCGCACTTCCTCGTATCCGGAGTTGTTCATATAACCATGCACGAAATTCGGTGCATCCTCATTCAATGTCTCAATAATGGCTTCTTTAACCTGTTTTGGAGGCTCTACGCTTGGGTTTCCAAGACTGAAATCATAGACGTTCTCTGCGCCAAACTCAACCGCCATCTTCTTCCCTTCCTCAAACATTGCTCTTGTAACCGAGCTTCCCTCAACAAATTTCACCATCTTTTTTGCTATCATATTATGTACCTCTCTATACTTTGATTTTATTACAACGAGAAAATATATACACAATACCGGTCACCCGGTTTACACATAAAACGTATATCAAAATACCGCCTACGCAAGTATTTCTATGTCTCGCCGCATCTTACTCGCACTTTTTATTATATGCCTACGGATATATTCATGTCAAACCTTTCCCGTCATAGAACACAGTAATTCCATATAAATATATTTTTCATTCTAGCGAATAAAGCAGACAGCCCCACTTCACCAAAAGCAAAGCCAGCGCTTTGCTTTGCAAGAATTGCTAAAGCAATTCTTGGCGAT
>OKRU01002433.1_pt1 | contig 16665 bp, 15 predicted proteins | sample 1601131 | NCBI WGS metagenome assembly OKRU01 (sample SAMEA3541558, study PRJEB24748) | human gut metagenome | biome: human gut; feature: human-associated habitat; material: faeces | place: China | collected 2012
CTCATGCGGTAGTTGAAGCCCTCCTTCTGAAGGAAGGCAGACATTTCGGCGCGGCCGCCGAGCTCGCTGATGAACTGCACGTCGAGCCAAGGCTTGTAGATCTTGAGGTTCGGGTTGGCAAGAAGACCGTAGCGGTAGAAGCGCTCGATGTCGTTGCCCTTGTACGTGGATCCGTCACCCCAGACGTTGACGCCGTCCTCACGCATGGCGGCGACGAGCATCGTGCCCGTCACGGCGCGGCCGAGCGGAGTGGTGTTGAAGTAAAGCTGGCCTGCCGTCGAGATGTGGAAGGCGCCGGACTGAATGGCGGCGATGCCTTCGTTCACGAGCTGTTCGCGGCAGTCGATCAGGCGGGCGTTTTCGGCGCCGTACTCCATGGCGCGACGCGGAATGGCTTCATAGTCAGTTTCGTCGGGCTGGCCGAGGTTGGCCGTGTAGGCGTAAGGCAGAGCGCCCTTGTTCTTCATCCAGCGAAGAGCAGCGCTCGTATCGAGGCCGCCGGAAAAGGCAATGCCGACTTTCTGGCCGACGGGAACGCTTTGAAGGATCGTTTCAGACATGTTTTGAGTTTCTTGTGAGTTCGTGTTGTTGTTTACCCAGCAACCTGGGGCCTGTGGCGATGATTATCCGCTCTCTCAGCCCCGCCTGCCGCCTCCGAACGCCACTATGTGAGACTTTTTGAAGAGTCCTCAAACAGCTTGAGGAGTTGTACCTAGACGGTCTGAGAACAACAGACAAATGGTCGACATATGACCGCATTTGTCCGCCTGCGCACCGCACCCATCGCAGGGAAACACACCAAATCCGTAAGAACCCTCAGGTACATGCTTGTTTGCTCTTAAACGACACCCTCCCTCCTTTCCCCTCCAGGAGAACAGTTCTCGAACAATCCGTTACAGGAAAATCAGGGAAGGGCTTTTCCATTTTTCCATAGGGGTTTTCCTATTTTTTAATCTTTGTAGTCCAAGATCAAACGCAATGCACTGTTGATTGCTTGACCTCAATCAATCCGTATAGACTGAATGAGTTACCTGAAGGTACCGCGGTTCCAGGACCATGAAAACGAACTGCAGGGTACGCCTGACGGCCGGTCCGCCGTTTTTCAAGCGGCGGACACTCAAACAACAGGAGCGCCATTCAACTGACGCGCTCCAAACTAGAGGAGCAAACAACCATGTCCATGAAGAAGACCCTGATCGGCCTCGGCCTCGTCGCCGCCTCCGGCGCCGCCCTCGCCCTTCCGAACATCGCCGTTCTCGCCACCGGCGGCACGATCGCCGGTGCCGGCGCCTCCGCCACGGGCACTGCCTATCAGGCCGGCAAGGTGAGCGTCAACCATCTCGTTGCCGCCGTTCCGGAACTTGCCAACATCGCCAACGTGACCCCGAAGCAGGTCGCCCAGATCGGCTCTCAGGACATGTCCGACGAAGTCTGGCTCAAGCTCGCCCAGACGATCAACGCCGACTGCAAGAAGTATGACGGCTTCGTCATCACGCACGGCACGGACACGATGGAAGAAACCGCCTACTTCCTGAACCTCACGCTCAAGTGCGACAAGCCCGTCGCCATGGTCGGCGCCATGCTGCCGTCCACGGGCCTCGGTGCTGACGGCCCGCGCAACCTCTACAACGCCGTTCTGACCGCCGCCACGCCTGAAACCGCCAAGCAGGGCGTCGTGGTCGCCATGGACAACATCGTCGTCGGCGCTCGTGAAGTCATCAAGACCAACACGGTTCAGCCCGAAACGTTCCAGGCCGCCAACTTCGGCAAGGTCGGCACGATCTTCAACAACAAGGTGACGTACTCCACGCTCCCGGTTCGTGCTCACACGACCGCCACGCCGTTCGACGTCACGGGTCTGAAGGAACTCCCGAAGGTCGGCATCGTCTACAACCACGCCGGCGTGGAAGGCCTCCAGGCTGAAGCGCTCGTCAAGGCCGGCTACAAGGGCATCGTGAACGCCGGCGTCGGCAACGGCAACATCCACAAGTCCATCTGGCCGGTTCTTGAACAGGCCACGAAGAACGGTGCCGTCGTTGTTCGCTCCTCCCGCGTTCCGACGGGCGCCACCACGAAGGACGCTGAAGTGGACGACAAGGCCCAGCACTGGGTCTCCTCCGGCGAACTGAATCCGCAGAAGGCCCGCGTCCTCCTGCAGCTCGCCCTGACGAAGACCTCCGACTGGAAGGAAGTCCAGAAGTACTTCGACCTCTACTAATCGAAGTCTCCGCCTGCGCTTCACATGATTGCTGAAGCGCATGACTCAAGTCTTGAAAAAGCCCTGATCCGAAAGGTTCAGGGCTTTTTTCATCACAGCGGCGGCACGGCCGCAGCCAAGGCAGCTGTTGAACAAATACAGGGACTCTCCAGAAACGGCAATGGCCCGTTCACATTGAACGAGCCACTTCGTTTTGACGTCAAGATGTGCCTGGTGCGGCCACCGGGACTCGAACCCAGATCCGTCCCTTAGGAGGGGACAGTTCTATCCAGTTGAACTATGGCCACCACCGTCCTGTCTTGCGTCAGGGTAGTGAATTCTAGCAGATCCTGACCGATTGCAGTGAAGTCCTTGCAAAAAGCCAGTCCCGTGCATCACTTCTTCTGCATGTTCTTCGCTGCAAGCGCAAGGAGGAGCTCCTTGCGGCCAACGTCGTTGAAGCGGATGTAGACGCGGGCATCATTGCCCGAGCCCGTGATCGACTCAATCACGCCGCGACCGAACTTCTTGTGCTCTACCTTGTCGCCCGCCTCGTAGCCGAATGTAGAGCCTGCTGCGCGCGCGGCCGCCTTCTTCACGACGGGATCCTCACCCGAGCGGTAAGTGCCGCCTGCGCCCGAGAGTCCCCTGCGCCAGTCGTCCTTGTCCTGAGAAGCGGACGAGCGCGAGGAACCGTAGGAGGACGAGCCACCGCGGGACGACGAAGACGAACTCCAGCTGCGGGAGGAAGAGGACGAGCGGCCGTAGCTTCGCTCGCCGCCGCGCGATCCTCCGAAGGACGGACGCTCCCATCCGTAACCACTTGCGCGACTCTGCCCGCCGTACGAACTCCTGTAGCCCTGTGCTTCGGCCGTCAGGTCCTTGTTGTCGACCAACTGCTCAGGAATCTCGTCAAGGAAGCTTGAGGGTTCGTTCCTGCGGTATTCGCCGTACTGCATGCGGCTCTTGCAATACGTGATGACCAGACGCTGCTTGGCGCGCGTGATGGCCACGTACATCAGGCGACGTTCTTCGGAGACACCTGGACCCCGCTCGTCCTTGAGAGCGGAGAAGTGCGGGAAGAGTCCTTCTTCGACACCGGCGATGAAGACCTGCGGGAACTCCAGACCCTTGGCGGCGTGCACCGTCATGAGCTGAACGGCGTCCACATCACCCTGCTCGTTCTTGTCACCCGCCTCGAGCGTCGCCTGAGTCAGAAAGCCCTGAAGCGGCGTCTGACCGCCTTCATCGGCGGGCCTGAAGGCAGGCATGCTGTCGGGCAGACCCTCGTTGGCGATGTAGCCCGCCGCAGCCGACATCATTTCACGCATGTTCGCAATGCGGTCCTCGCCGTCCTTCTCGGCGTTGTAGTGGGCCTCAAGACCCGAGCGCACGATGACGAGCTTGATGGTGTCCTGAAGGCTGAGGGAATCCGCTTCCTCGCGCATGTTCATGATGAGCTCGCGGAAGGCCGCGAGCTTCGGGGGCACCTTGTAGTCGGGCGCAAAGAGTGTGCCGAAGAGCGTGAGTCCGCGTGCGGCGGCTTCCTCCGCCAGCGTCTCGATCGTGCGCGCACCGATCCCGCGAAGCGGGAAGTTGACGACGCGCTGAAAGCTCGTGTCGTCGCCCGGGTTGTCCATCAGGCGCAGATAGGCGAGCACGTGCTTGACTTCGGCACGCTCGAAGAAGCGCTGTCCGCCGTAGATGCGGTAGGGAATCCCTCGGGCAGCAAAGGCGCTTTCGAGCGCGCGCGACTGCGCGTTCGCACGATAGAGGATCGCATGGTCGCGCCAGGCGCGGCCTCGGGAGCGGTCCGCCTCGATTTCGCGGGCGATCCACTCTGCTTCAGCGCGGTCGTCGTCAAGCTCTGCCACGCAGATGCGGTCGCCGCGGCTGCCCGACGTCCAGAGATTCTTGCCGAGACGGTTCGAATTGTGTGCAATGAGCGCGTTGGCCGCGTCAAGAATCGTCCCCGTCGAGCGATAGTTCTCCTCAAGCCTGATGGGCTCCTCAACGCCGAAGTCGCGGAGGAAGTCGCTCATGTTCCCCACGTTCGCACCTCGGAAGGCGTAGATCGACTGGTCGTCGTCACCCACGGCGAAGACGGCGTTCATCGGTGCGCCGCCGGGGCCTCGTCCGAACCCCGCCAGCATCTGAAGCCAACGGTACTGCAGGACGTTCGTGTCCTGGAACTCGTCGACGAGAATGTGACGGAAGCGGTTCTGATAATGCGAGCGGACGATTTCATTGCGGTCGAGAAGCTCGTAGCAGCGCAGAAGAAGCTCGGCAAAGTCCACGACGCCTTCGCGCTGGCACTGCTGCTCGTAGGCCTGATAGACCTTGACGGCGGTCTCGTCGCCGCCCTGCTGGCCTGCGGCGTGCGACGCACGCATGCCGTTTTCCTTGTACCAGTTGATGACGTTCGCCACCTGACGGGGATCGTAGCTCTCGGTATCGATGTTGAGCGCCTTCATGACGCGCTTGACCATGGAGAGCTGATCGCTCGAGTCAAGAATCTGGAAGGTCTTCGGGAGCCCCGCGTCTTGGGCGTGGGTGCGCAGAATGCGGTTGCACAGGCCGTGGAAGGTTCCGACCCACATGCGGCGCAGATCGTAGGGCAGGATAGCCTCCAGTCGGACGAGCATCTCCTTGGCGGCCTTGTTCGTGAAGGTCACAGCCAGAATGTCTCCCGTCTGGGCCTTGTGCTCGCTCAAGAGCCAGGCGATGCGCGTCGTCAGCACGCGCGTCTTGCCCGAACCCGCGCCCGCCAGAATGAGTACGCTCTTTTCGGGGGCCGTGACGGCCTGCAGCTGGCGGGGATTGAGGGACTGAAGAAGATCGGACGACATGCGGGAAAACCTCCGGCGAAGAATTCGGAAGCCGGCAGGAAGGGCCGGACGGGCTAAAAGGTAGCACATTTCGACGACAGGCTCACGCCCCCGCTCCGCTCCCCTCCCCAACGCCCGAAATCACGACCTGGATGCCATCCGCTAGGCAGTCCCTGCAATGCCGAAGGCGCTCCGCAACAGGTATACTAGGCAATTATTCTTTTTTTGAACCCTCTTCTTTGGAAGGCGTTATGCGCGAGACTTACTCTGCTCAGGCAGTGGAATCCGAAGTCCAGGCCATGTGGAAGGCCAAGGACGTCTACCGTGCCGTCGAGAACGCGGTCGACAACAACGGACAGCCCAAACCCAAGTTCTACGTCTGCTCCATGCTCCCTTACCCGAGCGGCAAGCTTCACATGGGACACGTCCGTAACTACACGCTCAACGACGTGATGTACCGCTTCTACCGCATGAAAGGCTACAACGTGATGACCCCGATGGGATGGGACGCCTTCGGCCTGCCGGCTGAAAACGCCGCCATCGCCAAGAAGGTTGCTCCCGCCGCCTGGACGTACTCGAACATCGCGGACATGAAGAGCCAGATGGAGCCGCTCGGCCTCGCCTTCGACTGGTCGCGCGAAGTCGCCACTTGCAAGCCCGAATACTACCGCTGGAGCCAGTGGATGTTCCTCAAGATGCTCGAGAAGGGCATCGCCTACCGCAAGACCCAGATCGTCAACTGGGACCCCGTCGACAAGACCGTGCTTGCCAACGAGCAGGTGATTGAAGGCCGCGGCTGGCGCTCTGGTGCCGTCGTCGAAAAGCGCGAGATCCCCGGCTACTACCTCGGCATCACGCAGTATGCTCAGGAACTCCTTGACGACCTCGACCAGCTTCAGGGCTGGCCCGAGCAGGTCCGCCGCATGCAGGAGCATTGGATCGGTCGCTCCGAAGGCGTGAACCTCTCCTTCCCGTACGAACTCGAGGGCACCCCGAAGCTTCTGCGCGTCTACACGACCCGCCCCGACACGCTCATGGGCGTGAGCTTCGTTGCGATCGCCGCCGAGCATCCGCTCGCCGCCTACGTCTCCCGCAACCGCCCCGACCTTCAGGCCTTTATCGAGGAATGCTCGAAGGGCAGCGTGAGCGAAGCCGACATGGCCTCCATGGAAAAGAAGGGCGTGCCCACCGGCTTCTACGTCCGCCACCCGATCACGGGCGACAACGTCGAGGTCTGGATCGCCAACTACGTTCTCATGAGCTACGGTGAGGGCGCCGTGATGGGCGTGCCCGCCCACGACGAGCGCGACTTCGCCTTCGCCAAAAAGTTCGGTCTTCCGATCCGTCAGGTCATCGCCGTCGAGGGCGAGACCTACTCCACCGAAGCATGGCAAGACTGGTACGGCGACAAGACGCTTGACGGCCGTCTCGTCAACTCCGGCAAGTTCGACGGCCTCGGTATCCACGAAGCCTTCGACGCCATCGCCACCGACCTCAAGGCCCGCGGCCTCGGCGACAAACAGGTCCAATTCCGTCTGCGCGACTGGGGCATCTCCCGCCAGCGCTACTGGGGCACCCCGATCCCGATGATCAACTGCCCGTGCTGCGGCCCCGTGCCCGTCCCCGAGCAGGATCTCCCTGTCGTGCTGCCTGAAGACCTGATTCCCGACGGCTCCGGCAACCCGCTCACCAAGTGCGAATCCTTCCTCAACGTCAAGTGCCCGAAGTGCGGCGGCGACGCCCAGCGCGAAACCGACACGATGGACACATTCGTCGACAGCTCCTGGTACTTCCAGCGCTACTGCTCGCCCGACTGCTCCACGGCCATGGTCGACAAGCGCGCCGACTATTGGATGCCGATGGACCAGTACATCGGCGGCATCGAGCACGCCGTGCTCCATCTGCTCTACGCCCGCTTCTGGACGAAGGTGATGCGCGATCTCGGCCTCGTCAAGTACGACGAGCCGTTCAAGAACCTCTTCACCCAGGGCATGCTGATGGCCGACTGCTACTACCGCAACGGCGACGACGGCCGCAAGGTCTGGTTCTACCCGGACGAGGTTGAGGTCCAGTACGACGAGAAGGGCCGCCCCGTCGGTGCCGTCTGCAAGGCCGACGGTCAGCCCGTCACCCTCGGCGGCATCGAAAAGATGTCCAAGTCGAAGAACAACGTGGTCGAGCCGCGCGAAATCATCAAGAAATTCGGCGCCGACACGGCCCGCAGCTTCGTGATGTTCGCTGGTCCTCCCGATCAGTCCGCCGCCTGGTCCAACTCCGGCGCCGAAGGCACCTACCGCTTCCTGCGCCGCATCTGGAACTGGGCATTCGCGAAGAAGAACCTCATCGCAAGTGCAGGTGCCTTTGAAGGCCAGATGCTTCCGCACGACGCCAAGACCCTGCGCCGCGAAGTCCACACGACGCTTCGCCAGGCCGAGTACGACTTCAGCCGCATGCAGTACAACACGGTCGTCTCCGCCTGCATGAAGATGTTCAACACGATCGAAGGCTTCAAGGGCGAGACGCCCGCCGATCTGGCGGCTCTCTGCGAATGTGCCTCGATCCTGCTGCGCACGCTCTACCCGATCGCCCCGCACATCACGACGGCGCTCTGGCAGGAGCTCGGCTTCGTCGAACGCATCGGCGACCTGATCGACGCACCGTGGCCCGAAGTCAGCGAAGACGCAATCAAGGCCGACGAGCTCAAGCTCGTCGTCCAGGTCAACGGCAAGCTCCGCGGCGAGATCCTCGTACCCGCCGAGGCCGCTCAGGCCGAAATCGAGGCCGCCGCACTCGCCAATCCAGACGTGCAGCGCTTCACTGAAGGCATGACGGTCCGCAAGATCATCATCGTGAAGAACAAGCTCGTGAACGTCGTGGTCGCCAAGTAAGGCGCCGCACCTTCAAGCTGACCATCCTAAGGGGGCCTGTGTCCGACCGGACGCAGGCCCTCGTTCTTTCGCACTCCCCCGTCTTCTTGACTCCTTCTCGACTCCTGCGGTCGGCCGTTATAATTGATGATTCCGAAGCCCTTCCAAGGGGCCTCCAACATCATCCTGCCATCCCGAGGATCATCTCCGTGACTTCCCGTCGTCATCTTCTCGGCGCCGCCCTCATCGGCGCACTCCCGCTCACAGGCTGCGGCTTCCGGCTGCGCGGCTCCTATTCGACGCCGTTCAGGACCCTGTACCTCCAGATGCCGGAAAACTCGTACCTTGCGGTGCGTCTCAGACAGGAGCTTCTGGCAGGATCCGACGTCACGATCGTGAACACGCCCTCCGAGGCCGAAGCGATCCTTGAACTCCTCTCCGACTCCCGTTCGCGCGACGTCCTCTCGATCAACGACACGGGCCGCGCCCGTGAATACGAGATCACGCTCTCGCTCTCCTTCCGAGTGTCGAACCCCAGCGGCATCGACTACATGGAAGCCGTGACGCTCACCGCCAGCCGAGACCTCACCTACTCCGAATCGGACTTCCTCTCGCGTGAAAAGGAGGAGGCATTCCTCTACCGCGACATGGAGGCCGACCTCGTCAACCAGCTCATGCGCCGCATCGAGGCGATCAAGCCCCCGAAGCAGGCGGGAGGCTGATCCGTGAAGGCCGACCAGCTCCAGGGCTACCTCGCGCGATCCGCGAAGGACGGACGTCTGGATCCCTTCTGGCTTCTGACGGGCTCGGACGCCTTCCTCGCCGTCGAAGCAGGCGACGCCATCCGTGCCGAAGCGCGCCGACAGGGCTACACAGACCGTCAGGTGCTCGACATGAACGCCTCGGCGGACTGGTCGCGCCTGACGATGGCCGCCGCCGACATCGGCATGTTCGACGACCGCAAGATCGTCGACGTGCGTCTCTCCACGGGGAATCCGGGCAAGAACGGCGCGCCCGCCATCGTGAAGTATCTTGACAACCCGATCGACGGCGTCGTCACGCTCATCACGATGCCCGCCCCCGACTGGACGGTCACGAAGGAGGCGTGGTGGGGGGCGCTTCAGCGCAAGGCCACCGTCGTAGACTGCTCGCCCGTGGAACGCGCACAACTCCCCGCCTGGCTCAAGGCAAGACTCGCCCGCCACGAGCTCGTCATGTCCCCCGAGACGCTCGACTACTTCGCCGATATGATGGAGGGCAACCTCTTTGCTGCCGCACAAGAGATCGAAAAGCTCTCTCTTCTCCATCCTAAGGGCGAGATCACCTCCGAACAGCTCCGTCAGGCCGTCTCGAGCAACGCCCGATTCGATTTCGACACGCTCTTTGAGAGCATGCGCCTCGGTCAGGCCGACCGCATCGTGCGCATCATCGACGGGCTTGAGGCGCAGGCCGAAGCCCTGCCCTTCCTGCTGGCCATGCTCACTGCCGAAATCCGTTCCCTCATCAAGCTGCGCACGGGCTACGACAACGGCCAGTCCAGAGTGACCGGAGTCTTCGCAACGCCGTCCCTTCAGAAGGCCGCCCGCCGCCTCACCGTGAAGAAGCTCTGCGGCGCCCTCTCCGTCTGCGCCGACATCGACAGGCTCGTCAAGGGGCTTTCCGTTCCCAAGCGGGACTCCGATCCCTGGATCGAGCTCAAGAGCGTCGTCCTCTTTCTCGCCTCCTGAAGCCGGCTCCACGGGAGGAGGCCTTCGCGCATCCGCAGGTCCTGCAAAGATCAAAGAGATGCCGTCGTTCGGGCTAAAATGGAAAGACATGCCCGGAAAATGCATGCCGCCCCGTCCTTTGAGGGCGGCGTTCTCCGGCCCTTTTTCAGGAACCGCGCATCATGCCCGAAATCACCATCACTCCCAGCGATTACATCAGCCGCATCGGCCGTCAGGCCCGCGAAGCCTCGCGCTCCATGGCTCGCGCCTCCACGGCCGCCAAGAATGCGGTGCTTGAACGCATCGCCGAGCTTCTGCTCGAACAGGAGGCGGACATCCGCGCCGCCAATGAGGCCGACCTCGAGGCCGCCTGCGCCGAAGGTCTGGACGAGGTCTTTCTCGATCGTCTGACGATCAGCGCCGTAGGTCTTCGCGCCATGGCCGAAGGATGCCGCCAGATCGCCGCACTCGAGGATCCCGTGGGTACTGTCACCGATCTTGCCTTCCGGCCAAGCGGCATTCAGGTGGGCCGCATGCGCGTGCCCCTCGGCGTGCTCGCCATGATCTACGAGTCCCGTCCCAATGTGACGATCGACGCCGCCGCCCTTGCCGTCAAGTCGGGCAACGCCATCATCCTGCGCGGCGGCCATGAGGCGCTTCGCAGCAACACGGTCCTCTGGGAGCTTGTCGGCCGGGCCCTTGCCGAAAAAGGCCTCCCCGCACGCGCCGTCCAGCTCATCGAATCCTCCGACCGCGCCCTGGTGGGCGAGCTCATCCGTGCCCGCGACTACGTCGACGTGCTTATTCCGCGCGGCGGCAAGAGCCTCGTCGCCCGTCTCACGGCCGAAGCGACCGTTCCGATGATCAAGCATCTTGATGGCATCTGCCACACCTACGTCGACGCCGAAGCCGACCTCGACATAGCCGTTCGCGTGACTGAAAACGCCAAGACCCAGCGCTACTCGCCCTGTAACGCCACTGAAACGCTGCTCGTGCACCGCGCCGTCGCCTTCGACTTTCTGCCTCCCATGGCCCGCGTCTTCCACGACCACGATGTCGAGATGCGCTGTGACGAGCTCTCCCGCCGCATCGTCGAACAGAACGGCATGAGCGCCGTCGACGCCACCCCGCAGGACTGGGATACCGAGTACAATGCCCCGATCATTTCGATCCGCATTGTCGAAAGTCTCGACGGGGCGATTGACTTCATCAACCTCCATTCCTCGCACCACACCGACGCCATCATCACGAAGAACTTCGACAACGCCCGCCGCTTCCTGCGCGAGGTGGACTCGAGCTCCGTGATGGTCAACGCCTCGACTCGCTTTGCCGACGGCTTCGAATACGGCCTCGGCGCTGAAATCGGCATCTCTACCGACAAGCTTCACGTGCGCGGTCCGGTCGGTCTTGAAGGCCTCACCTCGCTCAAGTACGTCGTGCTCGGCCACGGCGAAGGCCGCCGCTGACCGCCCCTTTCTGAACACACACCGACTGACAATCCATGGCCAACCTTTCCTTTTACGCCGTCTGCCCCTTCGGGCTTGAAGAACTGCTTGCTGGCGAAATCTCCGCCTGCGGCGCCGAACGCATCCGCGCTGCGCGTGGCGGCGTCTCCTTTTCCGGCTCCGCCGCCACGGCGATGGCCGTATGCCTCAACTCCCGCCTCGCCAGCCGCGTGCTCATGAAGGTCGCCGAGGCCTCCTACTGGGACACCCGCGACATTTATGAAATGGCTGCAGACACCCCTTGGGAGAAGTGGTTCGGTCCCGACCTGACGATCAAGGTCTCGGCCAACGGCCAGCGCTGTCCGCTCGAATCGATCGACTTCGCCGTGCTCCGCATCAAGGACGGCATCTGCGACCGCTTCCGCGACCTCGCGGGACGTCGTCCCGACGTCGAGCGATACAACCCCGACGTGCGCATCGCCGCCTTCCTCACCTACGACACCTGCACCTTCTATCTGGATCTTGCGGGCGAAGCGCTCTTCAAGCGCGGCTGGCGTCTCACCCACGGCGAGGCTCCCCTGAAGGAAAACCTTGCGGCAGGTCTTCTGATGCTCTCGGGCTGGGATCCCTCCCAAACACTCATCGATCCGTTCTGCGGCTCGGGCACGATCGGAATCGAAGCTGCGCAGATGGCTGCAGGCATGGCGCCTGGCCTCAACCGCCGCTTCGCCTTCGAAAAGCTCGAGGGCTTTGACGTCGACCTCTGGGCTGAAATGAAGGAAGATGCGCGCGCCGCCGTCAATCGGCACGTCAGGATCCGCATTGCAGGCAGCGACATCTCGTCCCTCGTCGTCGAGAAGGCCGAGGAAAACGCCCGCCGCGCGGGCCTCGGCGACATGCTCGACGACGGACGCCTTACCTTCCGTCAGGGCGACGCCCGCGAAGCCTGTCCCGAAGAAGGCATGGCGCCCGGACTTCTCATCGCAAACCCGCCCTACGGTGAACAGTCCAACCCGAAGTCCGCCTCCATCCAGTCGATGATGAAGCACGTCGCCGACAATCTGAAGGCCAACTTCGCAGGCTGGACCGCCTGGATGCTCACCTCCGACCGCACGCTCCCGCAGCAGATGCGCCTCAAGGAGTCGCGCAAAACAGTTCTCTTCAACGGACCGCTTGAATGCCGCTTCTTCCGCTTTGACATGGTTGCGGGCAGCAACCGCAGAAAGCCGCGCGAAGAGGCGGACGAATAAGTCCCTCCGTTCTCCTCGCAACAGAGCCCCCGTGCACAGCATGGGGCTCTGTTTTTCGAGCGCGAAAAAAATCCCCGCAACCGAAATCGCGGGGATTTTTCATGTCTGTCAGCCGGAGCCTTCAGATTAGTTCTTGCGAACCAGCAGTTCCTTAATACGAGCGGCCTTGCCGGAGCGGTCACGCAGGTAGTAGAGCTTGGAACGGCAGACATCGCCGTAGCGCTTCACTTCGATGGAAGCGATCGTCGGGGCGTAGAGCTGGAACGTACGTTCAACGCCTTCGCCGGAAGAGATCTTGCGGACGATGAAGGAAGAGTTGAGACCGCGGTTGCGGCGGGCGATCACGACGCCTTCGAAGGCCTGAACGCGCTTGCGGGAACCTTCAACGACGTTGACGTTCACGACAACCGTGTCACCGGCGCGGAAAGAGGGGATCGTCTTGCCAGCGGTGACGCGGGCCATTTCTTCCTGTTCGAGAATCTGAATCAGATTCATTTTTTTCTCCAAAACCATCGTCATGCGGCTGTTTTTGAGGGAGCTGAGCCCACCGCCGAGAGGATGGCAAAATTAATCCAAAATCTTACTTCCAGCCGTTGGCGCGCAACCACTTGCGGTCCGCATCGCTCAACTTGCCAGAAGAATCCGCGATTTTAATCAAGTCCGGGCGAGTTTGCAAGGTGAATCGCAAACTTTCTTCGCGCGTCCACCTGCTGATGTTTGCGTGGTGCCCGGAAAGGAGCACGGAGGGCACCTCCATGCCGCGCCAGACTTCGGGACGCGTATAGTGGGGCGCGTCAAGAAGCCCAGTCGCAAAGCTCTCGTCCGACGTGGAGAGATCCTTGATGGCGCCGGGGAGCTGTCGCACTACGGCGTCCATCAGGGCGCATGCAGGGATCTCGCCGCCCGAGAGAACGAAGTCCCCAAGGCTCACCACCTCGTCGACATAGGTCGACAGGAAGCGCTCGTCAATGCCCTCATAGCGTCCGCACACGAGCACGACACTCTCATCCTCGGCCACCATGCGGCGAACGCGCTCATCGGTGAGCTTCGTGCCGTTGGGTGCAAAGGAGATGACGCGGCCGCGGTTGCCGGATGCACGGATCATGTCGACCGTCTTCGCGAGCGGATCGGCCATCATCACCATGCCGGGACCGCCGCCGAAGGGGCGGTCGTCGACCGTGCGGTGCACGTCCTCGGTCATGGCGCGGGGATTCCAGGTGTGGCAGGACCACAGGCCTCGCTTCATCGCACGGGCGGTGATGCCGCACTTCGTGATCGAGTCGAATATTTCCGGAAAGAGCGTAACGACGTCAAAGCGCATGATCCGCCTCCTCAGCGCCAGTCGGACTGCCAGTCGACGGTGATCGTGCGGACGTCGGTATCAATGGAGATCAGATAGACGTCCTTCACGAGCGGAAGCATGAACACGGCCTTCTTGCCGTCAGCATTGTCGTAGGCGATGACGAGCAGATCCTGCGCGCCGTTGGAGCCGATGCTCTCGACCGTGCCGAGGGCCGTGCCCTCCTTGTTGACGACCTTGCAGCCGACCAGATCGACGGCCCACACGGCGCCCTTGCCCGCATCAGGAAAGTCCGCGCGGGAGACCGACACGCGGCCTCGGGCGGCGTCGGCCGCCTCCTTCGTTTCACAGCCCGCCCACTTGGCGATGAAGCCGTCTCCGTGACGACGGAAGGCCTCGATGCTGAGCGTCGTGCGCACACCCTTGAGGTCCGTGAGGACCCAGGTCTTGGCCTTCTGAAGCACTTCGCCGGATTCCAGCGGCACAATGCGCACCCAGCCGCGGAAGCCGTAGGCGCCGGCGGTGCGTCCGAGCTCGACGAGATCGTCCATAACAACAGTCTCCGAAAATCAATCGTTTTTTGCGAACAAAACAAAACCCCGCAGACTCTCAGGCGTAGATACCGGGCTCCAGGTGCTGCGAACGGATCACGATGTGCTGGACACGAGAGGCACGACCGCTTGCGAGCGAGCCCGCACTTGAGGTTTTGCGGGGTTTCCGCGCCGTTTAAAGTCCGGCGCAATGACTAGTGCTTTCCGTCAGGAAATTAGGCGGCAGCCTTGGCTTCCTTCACGAGACGGGCAACCGTTTCGGAGAGCTGGGCGCCCTGGCTCTGCCAGTAGGCCAGACGTTCCTGGTTGACGTTGAGACGGACGGCCTGACCGGCAGCCATCGGGTTGTAGTAGCCGATGCGTTCGATGAAGCGGCCGTCGCGGCGGCAGCGGCTGTCGCAGACGTTGATGCTGTAGAACGGACGCTTCTTGGAGCCACCGCGGGCGAGACGAACGATAACCATGAGTTTACCTCTTTAACTTATTGGTTCAATTGAAAGCCGAAGCCCCCGTCACGAGGAGCGTTCGGAAGAATTCTTCATGCAGCGCGCGGTCAATCCGCCCGTTGCGAAAAGTCTGAATTTTATCTCACGGGAATACAGGACGCAAGTCCGTCAACGCGATTTTTTCAGCCTTTTCTAAAAAGAAGCCGCCCGCGCAAGGCGGGCGGGCATGCAAGCGGGGAAACTCCCTCTTCTTACTTGGTGCCGAGTCTGGCGCGCAAAGCCTCAAGCGCCTCGACGCCGTCGGCGACGAGACCGTAATCGGCCACCTCGAAGATCGGAGCCTCGGCGTCCTTGTTGATCGCCACGACCGTCTTGGCATCCTTGATGCCAGCGGTATGCTGAATGGCACCGGAGATGCCCACGGCAATATAGAGCTCTGGGGCGATCATCTTGCCCGTCTGGCCCACCTGCCAGTCATTGGGGCAGAGCCCCATGTCGACGGCGGTGCGGGTGGCGCCGACGGCCGCGCCGATGGAGTCGGCGAAGGCCTCAAGGGTCTTGAAGCCGGCCTCGTCGAGAAGACCGCGCCCGCCGCCGACGACGATGCTGGCGGAGACGAGTTCGGGACGGTCGGACTTGGCTTCGGAGAAGCGCACGAAGCGGGAGGCGTCATAGCCTTCCGGAGCGATGACCTCCTCGACGACAGCGGATCCCTCCTGAGCAGCGGCCTCGAAGGCCGTCGTGCGGATCGTGGCCACGACGACGGGATCGGTCACCTCGACGGTCGCGAGAAGCGAACCCGCATAGATGCCGCGCACGAAGGTTTTGGGGCCCTTGACGTCGAGAACGTCGGAAACAGGGGAGACGTCGAGCTTCGCGGCCACGCGGGGCATGGCGGACTTGCCGACGGCGGAGGCGACGAAGAGCACGTGCGAATAGCCTTCGGCTTCGTCAAGCACGAGGCGTGCGAGCACTTCGGGCGACTCCTGGGCGAGCTGGGGATGGTCGGCGTAGTAGACGGTGCGCACGCCCGAGAGCTTCGCGGCCTGCTCGGCAACGGACTGGCCGTTGCTGCCCGCCACGAGGACGTCGACGACGTCCGTCATCCTGAGCGCAGCCGTGAGCGCCTGAGCCGTTGCGGACTTGAGCGTCACGTTGTCATGTTCGGCAATCAAAAGAGCTGTCATTTTGCTTTACTCCCTCTTTTCTCAGATGACGTGCGCTTCGTTCTTGAGGCGGTCGACGAGCTCGTCGACGCCGGAGACCATGACGCCTGCCTTGCGGGCGGGCGGCTCCTCGACGCCGAGGATGCGGATGCGCGGAGCCGTGTCAATGCCGAGGCCGGCAAGCTCAATGTCCTCGACAGGCTTCTTGCGGGCCTTGCCCATGGCGGGCAGCGTCACGTAGCGCGGCTCGGCAAGACGCAGGTCCGTCCTGCATCGCTGGTGTGGCAGGTGTCAAAACATACTCTGAGCTTGTCATTGTAGTTAACGCCATCATATATGCGTGCCAGCTCCTCGAAGTTTCTTCCGATCTCGCTCCCCTTGCCCGCCATGGTCTCAAGCGCTATATGGCATGTAGTGTCTGCGGTCAGGACTTCATTCAGGCCCTTTACTATGCTTGCAATTCCCTTGTCCACGCCCTCTCCCACATGTGAGCCCGAATGAAGGACTATGGTCTGTGATCCCATCGCTGTCGCCCTGTCAATCTCCTTTGCAAGAAATTCCACTGCAATCTCATAGATTGCAGGATTCACAGTATTTGCAAGGTTGATTATATACGGCGCATGGACCACGAACTCCTCTATGCCGTTCTGAACCATGAGTTCATGTGCCTCCTGTATCCTAAGCTCCGATATATCTTTGCGTCTCGTATTCTGTGGTGCGCCTGTGTAGAGCATAAATGTATTTGCGCCAAATGCCACAGCATCCTTCACTGAGCCTAGCATCATCTCCTTGCCCGACATACCCACATGACATCCTAATTTCAACATAATTTATCTCCATTCATTCTAAACTGGTTTCAGTTTACTCTATCCTCGCCGACTGCACAATACGCTGCCGCTGCAATCAATA
>OKRU01002448.1_pt1 | contig 16575 bp, 21 predicted proteins | sample 1601131 | NCBI WGS metagenome assembly OKRU01 (sample SAMEA3541558, study PRJEB24748) | human gut metagenome | biome: human gut; feature: human-associated habitat; material: faeces | place: China | collected 2012
GTGCTTACTCTGATATTCCGGTATTATTATTAAATCCTGGATATAGCTTATTACACCTTCTCTGTCCGGGTCTCCGGCATTGTAGATGACATCCACATCCTTGCGGTTCATCTGCTGGTTGGCGACCTTGATAAGGCCCTGTACTTTTTCCTTGCCTTCAAACTCAAACTTCCAATCATCCGGAAAGAACGGCAACTTCTTCAAATCCCATGGCTGTTTCACAGCAGGGTCATAGCCCGGGAAATACGCATCAAGGGCTATCAGTTCATACAGGTGTCCGACCAGAGATACCACGATATAATTATCGCTTTCGAGCCAGGTGTTGCGGTCTTTTCCCTGCCTCTCGAACTTCTCACCCTTCCACCATGAAATAGCGCCCGCGATACTTCTTCCAAGCGAGGGTTTCTCGGCGATTACCAGAATCTTTCCCATAAAATGGTGCCTCCGTGCTAAAATCGGATTTCGTGTTTTCAGTATACGGCAATTCGCACACAACGGCAACAGCACACCGACCGGTCAATTTTCCGCAACGGTGTGCTGTTTTTGCTTTAGCTTAATCCGATACTGAGATTTCCTTCGGTATCCATTGTAATGCGCAGCTTATCGACCAGAGATTTCCGGAACAGTTCCTTCTCCTTCTCGGTCATCTCGATGCGCGTCTGACCATAGGCGCTTTGCAGCATATCCTCAATGTTGCAGCTGCCCAGCTGCTGCTTGAGATAGGATGCACATTCAAGAGCCAAAGCATCGTTGCGAAGCCGGTATGCATCTCCCGCCTTGCAGAACTGGTCCGTATAGCAGTAAAGCACATGATGTTCCCGCATCTTATTGACGATAGCCTTGCTGGTCTTTTCCCGCTCGAACATCATCAAGAACCTGGCCGTTACGACATTGTTGATGAGCGGCCAATAATCGGAATCTGAGGAGAACAGAAGAAAGCTGTCGATTTTCTTATCGTAGTGTTCCTGACAGCAGCAGACTGCGACCGTCATATCGACAACGCTCTTTCCTTCCACAACGCGCTGTGTCATGAACCGGTCCACCTTGGCTTTCGTATAATGCTCCACGAGTCCCCAGATGGACGAAGCGTTCACATCATCGAACAGGAAAATCTTCTGAATCTTCCCGATAGCCTCAGGAGAAAGGCTCTGCAATACAGCAAAGAACTTCAACGGGTCACAGTTCTCGCAGTCCACGAGAATTTCAGAACGGACGGAATGAAGCAGGAACTGCTCGACATTCTGCTGCGTCTGTTTGCTTTCCCCGCGAACCTTGTCGTAATCGCAGAAGGTATCTCCGTTCTGAGCATACAGCCGGATAAGGAACTGTTCATCACTGCCCAGAAGGTTTCCGCCCTCGTCAGCCTTGAACTGCCAGTTGAGGAAGACATTGTACGGGAATCTGATAATATTCTCGTTGTAGTACAGCCACGCTCTTTCCTGCGCCCTGTCCTTTGTCTTGGTCGGAAACAAAAACATCTGACGAATATATTCCCACGGCACCCACATCGGGAAGATATCCTTGCAACCCTGAATACGATTTGCGATTTCAGCTGCGATTCGGGGCCGGTATTCGTCCAGCGTACAATTCGCTTTGACAATGTCGAGCCCGTCCTTGCGCAGTGCTTCGGTCGCTGCCTTTGTCATATCCATGGAATGCAGATTTTTGAGGTCGTTTACCATCTGCATCTGCAGCTGCTTATAGCAATGCTCAATGCAGGTAAACAGAAAACATAAGTTGCGCACCATCCGCGCATCCTGATTTTTTTCGAGTTCTTCGTAAATTTCCGGCAGCAACTCTCCGGAATCAAAGATGTTCTTATCAACGCCGAGCAAATACCCGGCTTTTGATACGATTTCCTTTTTGTCGGTATAAGTATCGTTTGCGAGTGCAGTTTTAAGCTTTGCTTCGGCAAATAAATTGCCCATGCGGAATCCCTCCTTTATGTTTCGATGCAGCGTTTAATTTCTGACGTTCAGGTAACAAGAAACCCGGCATTGGTTTGCCGGGCAGGAATGTTATCTGAATTTGTCGCGGATTTCTTCGTCCGTTGCCGGGCGAGGTTCGCGGTGTTTTGAGATGATATACGCGGAGCACTGCTCATTCAGCCAGTCGATATCATTGCGGTCTACCTGACTGAATCGCTGGCACAAAACATACACATGTACGCCAGCCTTCGCAGCAGCTTTGAGCAGTTCGCGTCTGCCGTTGAAGATGTCGTGGCGGCACTGGTCGTAAAACAGGAACACCATCGGTTTCCGGCTTTGCGCTTCCTCGCTCTCGGGGTCCGCCATCACAAGACTCTGCGCCTGAAAGTTTGCAAGGTCTACAGACTTGCCGATTGCTTCACCGGCACTATCCTGCAACGCGAACAGCAACCGTCCGTGCGGGGCGTTGCCGTACTTGGTGCGGACCATTCGGCAGATGCGGGCGAATTCCTGGTCAAAGCCGATATACAGGATAATATTGTTCTCATCGCGCAGGCAATCGACTACTTCTCGCGCCGCCCAGAGCGTCTTACCGGCTCCGGGGCGTCCGGCAACGACATTGATGCGATTATCGATGTTCATACGGCGTCCACCTCTCTTTACTCTTTCTCGGCCTTGCCCTCCTCGGCTTCAGTGGGAGCCTCAGGCTCTTCTGCCTTTTCAGCAGGCTCCTCCTCAGCTTTCCCGGCATCCGTGTCGGCAGTGTCGGAAGCCTTCTTCTCGCCGTCCTCGTCCTTCTTCCCGGGCATGGGACAAGGGACCTTCATGACATGGACCAGAACGACCGGCTCGTCATCTTCGTCCTCGTTGTCGGTATTCTTCTCGGCGCATTTGCGGCAACCATCACAGGGAGCGTCGTCGCGCAGTTCATCGAGGTCGAAGTCATCGTCATCGGCGGTCATGGCCGTCGTGGCACCAAGCACAACACCGACAGCAACAGCGCCGAGGGTAACAGCACCGACAGCAGCGAACAGATTTTTCAGAATGGACATGATAGTTTTCTCCTTTTTGCCAAATAGCAGTTATTTAATATTCTTGGATATTCAGAAATTTCAGATACCCGTGTGTGTATCCGAACAATCCCCACAGTGCAGCAGATGCCGCATCGCGCCGTGCCTTATCGGCAAAAGCCTTGAACGGAACGACCGCATCTTTCAGGTTCCGGTATTCGTCAACATCGACATTCATGAGAGACTCGATAGTCTCAGGCATCTCGTTGCGGAAGAAGATATATACTTCCTGCCACTGCAGTTCCTTTTCTCCGCCGCCGACGAGCAGGTATTCGATGCCGATACGAAGCGCACCGGAAATTAAGGTCTTGTAAAATTCATCGTCAGGGTCAGGAAATCCCGCGAGGATTGTAGCCGTCATGTTCTGACAAGCAGCTGAAACTTCACGGTTTCTGTTAAACGATTCCGTTCCGGCACCGGGCAATACGAACTCGCTCGGCAATCTCGGACAAGAGCCCTGTGCGGGGCCCGGTATACCGGATTCGATATCGGGATTCAAAGCCGTAGTATTCTGACGGATAAATTCGGCAGGCTCCGGCATCGGATGTCGTTTAGCCCAGGGCCAACTCATGCAAATCACCTCTAATTTTCATTATCTGCAATTCGCACGAATCGGCAAGAGTTTACGGGTTGTTTTTGTTTTGCTGTTCCTCGGCTTTGAAGTGTTCAACGCGGATACGAGAGACTCTTTCCACCTCTTTGAGCGTTGCGACCTTGACGACGATATTCTGGGCGGAAGCATCCTTACGGTCCTTCCGAGCCACCGCAACATGCCGCATCATATCCCAATAGAGGTCCGGCGAAATATGGTCAATCGTGTAAATGGGGTTCTTCGTGGTTTCCAGAATATAATTAGCAGCCATTGCCCGGATATGTTCACGCTCATACATACCCATGGTGCAGGGGTTATTATTCACGAGAACACGGAGTAAAACAGTCGGTACGAACTGAGGGTGTGCTGCGCCATCGCCATCGAACGCATACGAGAGACCAAAGGCAGTGAAATCCATGGTACGCCACTGTACGACCTTGTCGTTGTCGCGGATGGCGGGTGTAAAAGAATTTTTCGACACATACTCGGCGCTGACGATTTTCTCACCGGGGTCAAGTTCTTCCTGCAAACAGGCAACGATTTCGAGGCGTTTACGCTCGCAGAGTTCATCAGTGAGTTCTTCTTCCCCGCAGCAGACCACGATATCATGGCACAGCGTACGGGTGCCGCGCTGAGTGACAATACGCAGATAGAGTTCTTTCGGATTGATGGATGACATCAAAATATCAGTACCTCCCGGCAGCAAGAGTATGCTGCAGATATTTTACGCCGTTTACGGCGATGAAGAGTATGCTTATCATTACAGCCGGTGCGGTGGATACTGCCATCGCAGCTAAGACCGTGCGGATAATCCAGAGAGAAAGGTCAAGGGTGAAATACCGGAAACTGGAAAAAGTAATGAGCAATGCAAATATCAGAATTGATATCCAGGACCCCTTGATATCCTGAGCGCTCGGACAGGAATGATAGGCTATCTGTGCCATGAGTATGGCAGCGACCCATACACCCGGTTCACAAAGAGCAGCTGCAGTCCCGCCGTTCTGCCAAACCTGCATGACATACCAGCCGAGCAGGCAGACATTGAGGCTTCCGAGCAGTGCCGGGGCAATGCCGATGGTGGTTTTCTGCAACAGCGGAAGAAGGAAAAGTCCTCGCGGTGTGTAGTTGACATACCCGAGTGCTTTGTCCCCTTCCTCGCGCTTGAAACGATAGAGCCGGAACTTATCGATGCGTGCGCCGGTGAAAAGAGCGACCAGAAGATGCGAGAGTTCGTGGTGGATGACGCCGATTGCTGTCCAGCGTGTATCGTAGCGTTCCGCAATCTCGGCACCAAAAGCTTTCTCCATGAGCCAAAGACTTCCCTGCCGTCCCGCCCATTCAATCGCCATGATGATGACAACAGTGGCAATCAGAATCACGCCGCGATAGGCGTCCAGATACGCAAGAACGGCATTCATCACCTGCTCACCTTCTTCTTGTGGAGTTTCTGCTTCTCGCATCCGCCGCAGCGGAGCAGACAGCGGTAGTGTTCATGACGAATCAGCGCTTTGCAGTAGGAGATTTGCGTACGGACGGCGTACGGACATGCCCTGTCTTTGACTGAACAAAGCTGGACATACTGATACTTTGCCACGAAAACTCCTCCAAAAACTACATTTATTCGTCACATCCACATTATACCAAATGAGGTGTACTGAATACAAGCATGATGCGATTTAGTTGCATTTTGTTCACAATTTACTTTTGCCGGTGCAAGTTATATCGTTCCCGCTCAAAAGCCCTGCATGTGGGTCTGTTTCGAGCGATACCCAGCTACACCCTTCTGATGCAGGCGGAGATGCCTCAAATTCGAGCCATACACCGCAGGAGGGTAAGTTTATGCCTTGACCGAAATGGCCGTACTGACATAGACGCTCTTGCGGGAAACTATGCACAAGAGAGCAAACGGCTGCTTAAATCCGACTGCAGTACGTTGAGTTTAACCGTGCTCTGTGCGAGACCCACTGCTGAGACAGGCAGAGATGCCCCGAATTCGAGTTGCAGCCGTAAGTAGGGTAAACATACGCATCGGCTACGACAGGCTCGTCTGCCCTAAGCGTTCTTCGCCCTGGCAGAGCATAGGCGGCGATTCCCGCATGCGACCTCTGTCGAATAGTGCTGAATGCCCGGATGTGATGGACCCGGAACGCGGGAGTGTTAGTTCCGGTGCTGTGGTAGCCTTGTGCCGAACGGTAGCCGGTCGTGTGCCAGCGTGCAAGTGCCGTGCCGAGAGGGTTCAGCTGCGAGGCAGGCTGGTGCCGCTCCAAGGCTATCAGGTGCGCTCAGGGGAGGTTCAGAGGTCTAGTGCCGAACCGGGGCTTTCTGGGGCAATCAGGGGCTTACAGGTGCTTCCCGGTTCCGTGGACTCCTGCTATCCCTCACCGCGCAGTTACGCGCAGCTGCGCTGCGCTGCTGCGCTAGGTGTTCTCCGTTGTATTGGCTACTACCTGCGAAAACGCAGTTGCCGCCATACGGCGGCCTACGGGAGTTTGAGCTTAAGTGTTTGCGTAGCCACCCTACCCTACTCAGGTTCTCCCCACAGGCACTCTCAGGGGCTCCAGTGCTTTCTTAGCCGCTCTCCTACTCTTTCCGGTTCTTTCCAAAAAAATCTAAGACTCTCTTAATCTTATAGAGCTCTATATATCTAGGGCCGCACAATACCTGTTTTCTTATTGCCACCATTTTGCGTAAATTTGCGAAACAAAACGGGCTCAGCAAGCGGTTTTACCACCTGCTGGATACTTCGTCATCGTATTCACCCGGACACTCAGCAGACATCTGGAACGCGGCGTCATCTGGGAAATCCGGCTCAAAATGCTCGGGGTCGTCATCGGGTTCTGTGAGCCAAAGGTTTGCTTTTGAGTAGTCCACGCGCTTCGGCCGGAACTCATCCAGCAGCAACTCATCCATCGAGCAGACGGTCTGGTAGTCGCCGCCGAGCCGGACAGCCACGCTCAAGTTGCTGCCTTCAACGACCTGTTTGCGGGGCAGTGCGAGCGTTGCGGGAAGGTAACCGGCATCTTGAAACGGCTTCGTGATTCGGTCGATGGTCTTCTGTCTGGCGTACAGGTTAAGACGCAGCTCGGCTTTTTCGAGAACGGGCAGGAACGGATTTTTCATCTGCTCGACTGCCTCAACAGCCTTGACTTTGAGTTCATTCGTGTGCTCGACAACCCTGTCAGCAGCTGCGCGAATCGAGCGCTCAAGTTCTTCGGCAGTCTGCTCAATGACTTCCTGCAGAGCGCGGTAGACGGTCGCTACATGGCACTTGAACAGTTCCGCAATCGCCTTGACGCTCCAACCCTCGCCGGAGAGTGCCTGCATCTCGAGGGTACGGCGCATACGGCGCTTCTTCTCCTCGTCCACGATATCAACACCGCGAATTGCAGCCTGACGCTTGACAGTATCGATGCCAATTTTGAGTTTTTTAGCAATCTGCTTGATGCTCAGTTTTTCCTTGTCAAAGAGCTCGATGATGGTATCGTACATTGCCTTCTTGGCTTCGCGCTTTTGTGCCGCTTCCCAGATTTTTCTATGGTTGCGGATACGGTAATCCGGAATGACCTTGTGGTCAATCAGAACGCCGAGCATCTTGCGGTCAGCAGCGGAGCTGGCAACCGGGTACAGAATTCCGTCACAGGTCTGACGGCTCCTATCCATTTTCTTCTTGAAAGTGCTGATGCGCAGATTCTTAAACTCTTCCTTAGTCAGACCAAGAGCCTCAGCGATGGTCTCATCCTTGAACGGATGCTTCACCCAGCTGACGATTTTTGCAACTTCCTTGTCCGGAAGCGGCTCCGCAAAGGTAGAGTTAATAAGCTGTGCCTTTTCCAAAGACGCAGCTTGGTGATAATCGCATGCTGTAGATAAGCAGTACAGCAGCACAGTATGTCGTTTTCCAACAGGGGTCGTGTTTCTGCGCAGGAAATCGATGACCGCATCCCAGCGCTGTGTGATGCAGCGTTCGGCAATCTCAGACCAGGGTCTTGCGATACTTCTGGCAGAAACGACCGAGCGCTCAGTATTCCATTCAAGAACACGCTGCGCAAAGCGTTTCTTTGCCCATGCAAGTTCCTGCTCGTCGGTGGTATTGAAGATTTCGCGGTTTGAGACGACCGTATCGTCCACGATGCGCCACTCAACATCGATAGAATCCGCAAGGACATACAGGTCGTTGAGCCGGTATCCCACTGCAGGGGCATGATAGACATGGCAGCAGCGCCCGGCCCTCGTATTGAAAGTGCCGGGCAGACGCATAACATGATTGATGCCTTTAACGGAATCGTCTACGGAAGCGTACAGGTAATTGTCGCCCCAATTCACAATCTCCGCTTTCAGCATCGTGCGAATCTTGGTGTGTAACCGCTTATAGATTTTCAGGGCGTGCTTGTTGTTCGGATTGACAGGGTCAATGAAAATCCAGTAAGCCGCGCCGCGTCCGGTATTGACAACAAAGCCTTCCGGAAGAAATCCGTTATAGATAGCGGTGGTCAGCATCTTGCAGATGCCGTCACTGTAATAGAGAGGGACACCCTCCTCATGACAGTCGATATCAAAGCCCAGAGAAATCAGCTGAGAGATACGGGAATCTGTACGAATACCGCTCTCACGCAGGGATTTGGCCCAGTACGCCGTGTTATTCGTGATGTACAGGTTCGTGGTGCAGTTATAGTATGTGAGCCGATTCGACTTTTCGCTGGTCTTTGTGAAGATGCTATGCAATTCCGGCATGATAGAGTTCGGAGCGAATTGACGAATGGCGCTAAATTTGTGTCCGACACCCTCGGGCCTAGAATACACCTGAAGAGCGCCTTCAGCTCCGCAGAACTCGTAAGTCTTGTAGAACGCAATATCGTTCTCCGTAGGGTAAATACGGCGCTCGCACTCGGGATAATCAGTATATTCGATTGTAGCAGCAGTTGCAGCTTGCATTGTGATACCTCTATATATGGTGTTCTGCTACATTACGGACACATCATACTGTGATTTCGGTTGCTTATTTCCCATTATCTGCGATTCGCAAGTATCCGCAAGTGGGGCAGGCAGGGGTTTATGGCAAGTTGCACAAGTAAATTGAGTGTATTGAATACAACCATGGTTCGGCAAATGTTAGCGCAGAACGGCCCGGTTCTGTCAGTGTTCAGAGCGGGAACCAGCCAGAAAGCGCCAAAATCTTCTCTGTTTTCACCAAAACAAAAAGCTCCCCGGCAAAAATGCCAGGGAGCGAGCAAACAATATTATGTTTTTGGGACAAACACAACATAGTATTGAGACTCGATAGCGCGGGTCCAGTCAGGAAGCAGGTCCATGACTTCGATGCACAGCTTATGCTGAGAGAGGTTGAGCAGAACGGCATCAAAATCCCACTTATCGAGAGTATCCTGAACCGTGCGTTCAGTAGCACTTTCCGAGCCAGTGCCCATCGAGATAGAAGCGTCTATCACATCGTCCGGATACAGGTCTGCGCGGCTGTCTGCGAAGTCTTGGAACCCATGGTATATCGCTAAGCCTCCGTCGTTATAGCCCGTGTATAGGCGCTGAGGATTTAGTTCGTGAAGCTCCTGCACAAAGACAGGGTCCATCTTGTCGTAGGTCTTGTCAGGGTCATTGATAACAAAGGGAGCATAGAGAACGATGGCGGCGACCAGCACAACTGAGGTGAGAATTGTACTCCTCTTCGCCTGGCCTGTGAACCCTTCCGTTGGCCTGCCGCCGGTCTTCCACATCTTGTTTTCCTGCTCATTCATCATGACAGTGACCTCCTTTTTTGAAAATGGGGATAAAAAAAGACCGTCAACTTTTCGCAGATTGCGACCAGTCAACGGTCAGTTTTTCGGTATTCAGTTGTTGTGTTCAGTTCGGTAAATTGAAGTTGGTCAAAGTTGTTGGCGAAGATATTCCACAACATTTCCATTCGTATCATAGAAACAGATGTTTCCTACATTGAGGGGCAGGACAATGGCGAAAGGCTTGCCACTATCAATATCAATCACCTGAATGCCGTTGCCATCATCTACTTCAAGTCGAACAATATTTTGGGTATTCATTGAGATAAATGCCCTTTCGTTATTTCCCTCAACAACAAACTCTGCAATGTAATCATCAACCTCAACTATATCTCCACCACCACGGAAGAAATATCCAAAAGACAAGCCAGGGCGATTTACATAGACAGAAAAAGTGTGGTCTGTCTTGTCCTGTGGGTAAGAAATAAATGCAGCCATTGTGTCGGAAATGCTTCCATCAACAATCCAATCATCCAAAATTTTTTGAGATTGGCGAATGTCTGCTTCTAAACTGTTTGCGGTTTTACCAATGTCATTGTTTGCATAAAGGAAACCGAAAACCAACACACAAGCCAAAATAACACCCAAGAGGATTATGGGTAATTTCTTTTTCATAGAATCACACTCCTTTATCAAATTAAGATTCTTGATTTTCAAACTTGCTGGCGGCGAACGGTTTGTCAAAACCGTTTGCGGACGGCAAGTCCACAGGGGATAGCCGCTTTAGCGGCGCAAGGGGGTGTAGCCACCTTGACGGAACGAAGTGACGCAACATTCTCGGTCATGCAGTTTTCTTCTGCTGACGGAGAATGAAGCTCCGCAGGACGCACTACTCTCGACAGAGAGTATAGAAGTGCGCCCTTTAGTTCCTAAAGGGATTTTATCAGTTCGCCAAACTGAAAGTTTCCGTTGCTTGTCTATTTATATAAAGCCTCTTTTTTTTGCTTCTTCAATCAATATAGGTTGAATTAAAGGATATGTCCAATTTTCAACTAACTTATCTGAAATCAATATCTTCTCAATCTCACTATGTAATTCCTCAAATGAGTTAATGTCTGCAATAAATAACATTCCGAAAGTTTCATCATCAATATTTTCATTTACTCGTGTCTTTCCTTTAACAGAATACACACATATTGGTTCAATTCTAAAATCAACTGCTCCTGTTTCTTCTTGTAATTCTCTTTTAGCTGTTTCTAAAATACTTTCTCCAGGTTCTCTGTGACCTCCTGGTATTTCATAAGTCTCTCTTTCTTTGTGTTTACAGAATACCCACTTGTTATCTGTTTTGGATATTATCACTGCAATATATTATATCTTATATCCTTTGCTTATTTCAAGGTCATAAGCAATTTTTTTCATATCTTCGGCAAATTTCATGCTTCCACAAATTGTATAAGTTTTCACCCAATCACCTCATCAAATTCCGATTTGTTGCTCACTTTTCGTATTCAAATTATACCATAAAACTTGTGAACAGTTCTACCGCAACTTTGGACTATATGAGAAAAGTCCGAACAGTTTTCTGCCCGGACTTTCTCGCTCAATCATAAATCAATTCCGCTTTCACAACTTCCTCTGCCTGTGCCTTGCAAGTGTTCATCTGCCGCACCCATTCCATTTGGTTTTCAGCTTTCAGTTGCTCGGTCACGCCGTTTCGCTTCGCCAGCTCCGGCACGATCAGATCCATGCGGTTTCGTGCCGCTTTGTTGATTTCAGCACAATACTGTCTTACGCACACCTGCCAATGAACGCGGGAACTTTTTTTATACCTTTTGCAGGGGGATCATGATTTCAGTGACGAACTTTTCCGTGTCGGTCGTGAAGCCGTAGTCGATGACTGTAATCTCGCGCGAAAATCCGGCGGCGGTGTAGCCTTCCTCGCGGATGAACTGCATCAAGCGACGGTACTGCGCGGGCGACTCGGCGTGGTGCTGAGCGCCGCGCCCGCGGGGCCGAGGTGCAGCGTGCCCATGAAGTAGCAGTCGAGCGCGATGTTGACGACGCAGGCCACGGCGATGAAGTACATGGGACTCTTGCTGTTGCCAAGGCCGCGGGAGATCGAGGCGATGATGTTGTACGCCGTGATGAACGGAATACCGATAAAGCAGACCGTGAGATAGGCGAGCGTGCCCTGCACGGCCTCCTCCGGTGTAGATATGATGGAGACGGTACCCCCGCGCAGCGCGAGCAGCAGTGCCGTCAGCGCAAGAGACAGCAGCATGAAGAGCGTGACCGTGTTGCCAATGGCAGCGGCAGCGCGCTTTTTGTCGCCGCCGCCGGCGGCCTGCGCGATGCTGACCGTCGCGCCCATCGCAAGGCCGACGAGCATGACTGTGAGCATGTGCATCACCTGCGAGCCGATGGAGACGGCGGTCGTGCTGGCGACGCCCTCAAACTGGCCGATGATGAAGAGGTCGGCCATGCCGTAGGGCGTCTGCAAAAAGTAAGAGAGCAGATACGGCAGCGAAAAGGACAAAACGTTGCGAAAGACGCTGCCGGTGGTGAGATCGTTTTGCATCGGAAAGGACTCCTTATCAGTATAGCATGGAGTCATCATAAACTCTATAACAATTGTAGAGTCAAGCGTAGATTTTTCCGCGCGGAAAAAAGTCTCACTTTCCCGGATAGCCCAGTGCGGCGGAAAGCATCTGCCCTGCGGCGACGACCGCACGCTCGGCGTGCGCGAACTCGTCCGAGTGCACGGAGCGGAACATCCCCAGTACGCTGACGACGTACTTGAGCGCGCCGCCGCCGGTGAACACCGGCGCGGAGATGGAGCGAAGACCGATCTTATACTCACCGTTTTCCACGGCGAAGCCCGCTTCGCGGCAGGCGGGGAGCGATGCGAGCAGCGCGTTTGCGTCCGTCTCCGTGTGGGGCGTGTAGGGCGTGAGCGGCGCGCGGGCAAGGAGAGTCGCCGCCTCGCTCTCACTCATGCAGGCAAGGACGATCTTGCCCTGCGAGGTGCAGTGCAGCGGCAGCCGCGCCCCCGGCGCGGAGACGATGCGAAGGCTGTCACGCCCCTCGGCTTGGTCGAGGGCGACGATGTGCCCGTTTTCATAGGTGGAGAGCATGGCGGAGGCGCCGGTCGCTTCTGCCAGATGCTCGAGGTAAGGCCGCGCGAGGGACGAGATGTTCCAGAACGCGCTGGCGCGGCAGCCGTATTCAAAAAGACGCAGGCCGAGGGCGTATTTGCCGTCTGCGTGCTGTGTGATGACGTCATAGTCGCGCATGGTGGTCAAAAAGCCGAACACTGTGCTCTTGGGCAGCCCTGCGCGCTCGCTGATGGCGGTGAGCGTCATCGCCTCGCCCGCGTCGCTGAGGAGCTGCAAAAGCTCCATCGCCTTCGCCACGGAGCGGATGGTGTTGCCGTCAGTCATAAATCGGCCCTCCCGGTCAAAAATCGTTGCTTGTATTCTAAAAAATACTGCGAAAAAAGTCAAGATTACGATAATATAAAAATAGAGTTCGACATTATCGGACGACTGTGTTGCGTAAGAGCGTGATATTTGCTAAAATATCATGCTGTACCATGGAAGAAAGAGGCGTTTCAGATGCTGGACGGCTTTGCAAGATCAATTACATACCTGCGCATCAGCATCACGGACCGCTGCAATTACCGCTGCCGCTACTGCATGCCGGACGGCGGCATTGAAAAGTGCGCGCACGAGGACATCTGTTCTTTGGAAGGGCTGCGCGACATGGCCGCCGCGGCGGTCAGGTGCGGCGTCAAAAAGATCCGCGTCACCGGTGGCGAGCCGCTCGTGCGCCGCGGTGCGGTGGACTTCTGCCGCATGTTATCAGAAATTCCCGGCGTTGAAGAGCTCTGCGTCACGACAAACGGCAGCCTGCTCAAGGAGTTTGCCCAGCCGCTGCGCGACGCGGGCGTCACGCACCTCAACATCAGCCTCGACACGCTGAACGAGGAGCGCTTTCGCGCCATCACGTGCCTTGGCACGCTGCAGGATACCTTGGACGGTATCGAGGCGGCAGGGCGCGCGGGCTTTGCGAAGATCAAGCTCAACTGTGTGCTGCTCGGCGGCGTCAACGACGACGAGATTACCGATTTTGTCGCTTTGACACGCGAGCATCCGTGGCAGGTGCGCTTCATTGAGCGCATGCCGATGGGCTGCGGAAAGGATTTTGGCACGTATCTTCCCTCGCAGGCGGTTTTGGATCGCTGTCCGGAGTTGGAGGCCGTTTCGCACGACGGCGTGGCCGCGTGCTACCGTCTGCCGGATGCAAAGGGGACCGTCGGCCTCATCGCGCCGATGAGTCATGCGTTCTGCGCAGAGTGCAGCCGCATCCGCATCACGGCGGACGGGAAATTAAAGCCGTGCCTGCATTCGGACGCAGAGATCACGCTGCGGGGCTTGTCCGGCGAGGAATTGGAGCAGGCCATCCGCCGCGGCATTCTGATGAAGCCGGAGCGCCACCACATGGACGAGACTGGCGTTACGGAGACGCACCGCGGCATGTTTGCGATCGGAGGCTGAGGATGGAACTGACGCATTTTAACGAACAGGGCCGCGCCCGCATGGTGGACGTGAGCGAAAAGGTGCAGACCTATCGCGTGGCGCGCGCCGCCGCGACGGTCCGCATGGCAAAAGCGACGATGGACAAGATCAAAGAGGGCTCCATCGGCAAGGGCGATGTGTTGGCGGTCGCGCAGGTCGCGGGCATCATGGCCGCGAAGAAAAACAGTGAACTGATCCCGATGTGCCACCCGCTGCTGCTCACGAAGGTGGACATCTCATTTGAAATCGAAGAAACCGCCCTGCACATCCGCAGCGAGGTCCGCTGCCACGGCGAAACGGGCGTTGAAATGGAAGCGCTGACAGCTGTCAGCGTCGCCGCGCTCACGGTGTACGACATGTGCAAGGCCGTGCAGCGCGATATGCGCATCGACGGTATCCACCTTCTCTATAAAGAGGGCGGCAAGAGCGGCGTTTATGAAGCGGAGGAATGAAGAAATGGCACAGGTGACCGCTGTGAACATCAGCGAAAAAAAGGGCGTGCGCAAGCACGAGGTGCCCTATATCGACGTAAAATACCGCCACGGCATTGTGGGCGACGCCCACGCGGGTGACTGGCACCGCCAGATCAGCCTGCTGGCCGACGAGAGCGTGGACACGATGCGCGCTATCTGCCAGCTTGAGCTGGATGCGGGTATCTTTGCCGAAAACATCAACACCCGAGGCATCGAGCTCAAGACGCTCCCCGTCGGCACGCGCCTGCGCGTGGGCGAGACGGAGCTTGAGGTCACGCAGATCGGCAAGCAGTGCCACAACGACTGCGAGATCAAGCGCACGACGGGCAAATGCGTGATGCCGACCGAAGGCATCTTTGCCATTGTGATCAAAGAGGGCCGCATTCAGGCCGGAGACGAGATCGAGGTGCTGAAGAAATGAAACTTATCAAAACCGAGGACGCGGTGGGCCATGTGCTCTGCCACGACATGACGCAGATCATCAAGGACCAGTATAAGGACGCGCGCTTCCGCAAGGGCCACGTCGTGACGGAAGAGGACATCCCCGTGCTGCTCAGCATGGGTAAGGAGCACCTCTATGTTTGGGAAATGACGTCCGGCATGGTGCACGAAAACGACGCGGCGGAGCGGCTTCTGGCCCTCTGCGGGCAGGAGAATATGATCCGCAGCGGCGTGAAAGAGGGCAAGATCGAGCTCAAGGCCGCCTGTGACGGCGTGTTTCTGGTCGATTCCGCGCGCCTTGTCGCCGTGAATAGCCAGGACGAGGTGATGATCGCCACGCGCAAGGGCGGCATGGCTGTACGCGAGGGCGACAAGCTCGCGGGCATGCGCGTCATCCCACTCATCATCGAGGAAGAAAAGCTCCGAAAGGCCGAGCAGGCCGCGGGCGATAAGCCGCTGCTGTCTCTCAAGCCCTATGTGCGCAAGACCGCCTGCATCGTCGCCACCGGCGGTGAGGTCAAAAAGGGCCTCATCAAGGATACGTTCACGCCGGTCGTCATCGACAAGCTCAAGACCTACGGCATCGAAACGCTCGAGGTCGTCTACTCCGGCGACGGGGTGGAGAATGTGCGCGACGCGGTGCTCACGATGCGCGAAAAGAAGCCCGACATGATCCTCTGTACCGGCGGCATGAGCGTCGACCCCGACGACAACACGCCGGGCGGCATCAAGGCCGCGGGCGCGAATATCATCGCCTACGGCGCGCCGGTCCTGCCGGGGGCTATGTTCCTGCTCGGCTATTTTGACGACGGTATGCCCGTCATGGGCCTGCCCGGGTGCGTGATGTATGCGGGCGCGACGGTCTTTGATCTGGTGCTGCCGAAGATCGCGGCGGATGTGCCCGTCACACGCGCGGATCTCGCGGCGCTCGGTGAAGGCGGGCTATGCCTTGGGTGCAAGCCGTGCCACTATCCGATCTGCCCGTTTGGAAAATAAAACTTCAAAACGATGGCGGAGCCATCGTTTTGAGGGGGGTACAGCCTGCTGCGCGCACTCGCTTGCGCTCGCACACTTGCGGGGCGAGAAGTGTTTTTACTGACGCACCGGTCGCCGGTAAAAACGATTTCAGTTCATTTGCGCCGTGCGCGGCGCAAAAAAGTCCGAGGCGCTGAAAGCGCCAAAGAGGAGGGCGGCTCATGCAGAAAGTAAAGAAGATCCCGCAGCGCCAGTGTGTGGGCTGCCGCGAGATGAAGGACAAACGCGCGCTCATCCGCGCCGTCAAATCGCCGCAAGGCGAGGTGTCGCTCGACTTTACGGGCAAAAAGCCCGGGCGCGGCGCTTACGTCTGCCCGAACAGCGAATGCCTCAAGCGGGCGCGCAAATCCCGCGCGCTCGAGCGCGCGCTGGACACGGCCATCCCCGAGAGCGTCTACGAAGAAATGGAAAAGGAGATGGCAAACGGTGGATAAACTGCTCAATCTGATCGGCCTTGCCAAAAAGGCCGGAAAGCTGGAGGTCGGTGAAGAGCCCGCCGGCGCGGCGGCACGAAGCAAGCACGCGCGGCTCATCCTCATCGCCTCGGATGCGGCGGACAACACGCGCCGCCGCGCGCTCCACTTCGGCGAGGCGGGCGAGTGCATCTGCCTTGAGATCCCGCCGACGAAGGAGGACCTCGGCCGGGGCTTTTTTGAGAAAGGACGACTCAGTTTTGTCTTGTCTGTTCAATAGCTACGACCCCTATTTCAAGCAGCCCTTTGGTGCAGTG